>Ga0247844_1007892_pt1 | contig 11785 bp, 13 predicted proteins | sample LaCtaG_FD_192421 | JGI IMG/M metagenome (GOLD analysis project Ga0247844, IMG submission 192421) | Freshwater microbial communities from meromictic Lake La Cruz, Castile-La Mancha, Spain - LaCruzMarch201714.5m_1 | ecosystem: Environmental > Aquatic > Freshwater > Lake | place: Spain: Castile-La...
TATATCATATAGTGAGTTGTCACACAACAACACATATTAATTTTAAAACCCAATCATTTCCTAATCAAACATCCGATAATATAACTATTGTCCTTTTATGAGGCAAAAAAGTAGGGATGCCTATTGGCACCCCTACTTTGACTATTTAGAATTAATATTGAGCTTTTGAAGCTCTCTTGAATAACATTAAAAAAGTGTTTCTACTCATCAACTTCCCATGACGTTATATTTTAACACTCCCTCATTTACCCTATCTGACGTTATCTGAACAGTGGGTTTGCTTGGAGTTGAAGCAGTTTTAGGAGATTGCCCTTCGTTATAGAAGTTCACCTTAATCAGAACACCTTTGCCATCCTTGTATGAAGCAACTGGATATGGCGTACAGAATGATTGAGCAAAAGATTGTAACTTTTTCTTTACACTGTCTGAGGATAAATCTACCGTTGTCCCCGCTTGAGTAGGAATAATCTCTGCATTGTATATCAACACATAATTATTCGCTGTCTCCTGTTGAAATTGAGTTGTCGGATTGATTGCAAACTGTGTGGTTGAGGCTACTACAGGCTTTTGTTGAACCACGCCTTGAGCTATTTGTGCTTGAGCTTTTGCAAGTTCCTGCTGTGTCTGCACTTGTTGCTGTTTCATTGTTGTTAGCTGTGTGTTTAAGCTTGCAATTTGTGTACTCATCGATTGGAACTGAGATTGGAATTGCGTCATCTGTTGTTGCATCGGCGCAATAGTACTTTGTGTTACCATTTGAGTTTGGATACTACTTAGCGATGAGTTCATACTGTTTAAGCTTTGCTGTAGACTCGATACACTCCCCTTAGTTGCACTCACTTGAGAATTGATACCAGAAACAGATTGTGTTAATGCTCTTGCTTTTGCATTGGTTGTGTTCTCTTGCGCTTGAAGACGTCTTTCAATGAATCCATCCCCAGAGATGGCCTCTGCATTTTTCTTAATGTCTAGAGTATTTTGCGCAACCGTCTGTTGAATATTTTGAACTTGAACATTCATTTGAGCATCTTGCTGCATCATCTCTTTAAAAAGTTGAGCAACGGCTAAAAGCAGTACTCCTGCAATCAGAAACATAATTCGAATATAAAGGCTTTCTATAACAAAAAGTTTCGTTTTTAAGAAGCTTACCCCCGCAAATATGATGATCAATACTGCAAGAATCAGCACGACAAAGTGTAATACGTACATAATTTCCCCCCCTTTTTAAAATGATATTGCACTAGCTTGTTGTAAATAAGAAAAAGCACCGGTTGTACTATTAACCGAATATACTTGTGTTGGATTAGCTCCACTAGGATTATTTGGCCCATTAACACTAAAGTAAGAAGGTTGATAGTTATTAATTCCTGTTATCGTCATCGTCATTCCACTAAATGTAACTGAACTTGTACTTGGAATCGAAAGGGTATTTGGATTAAAGACAAACGATGTTGAGACATTTTGCCACGTAGTAGTTGACCCTGCTGCGCATGTTGGTGCTTGATTAAATGTAAGTGTTAATGTCGAAGTAGCTGCAGAACTTCCCGAAGCATACTGTGCACCCGTTATATTAAATACTGTTGTAGGAGCATCTGACGTTACTAAAATTATTGGAGAACATTTAATAGTATACTTTGTATTATAGTTATCTGTAAAAGTAAACACATAATTTAAATTAACTTGCGTCAAATCATTAGCATTCATATATGTAAGTAACCCATTAACTCCATTCGAAACATCTGGTAGCGGTTCTGTGTTATACGTCGCTGTGGTTGTTCCACCACCTAAAACAACCGCATTCGTTACATTAACACTTGCACTAAAAGGCGTTCCTGGAACCGAGTATGAAACATTTGTAAGCGTGTATAAATCACTTGTAGTCGCCCCCGCAAGCGCTAAAGTGAATGATGGCGCCGTTGTGAATGCTCCACTCTCTATACTGTAGGGATTTCCTGGAGTAAAACTTACTGCAAACATAGCATTTGGATTATTAGGCCCTACCGTACACCCTGAAAATGCAAGTATTAATATAATCACACTTGCTATTGTTGCTAAAATAAGTTGAATTTTTTTCATATCATTTCCTTTCTAAAAACTGGCATTTTTCTGCATATCAGCAGCTTGCTGCTGAACTGGCTGAGCCATAATCTGATTTTTTCCATCTTTATCAAAATAGTTATAAGTAATAGACTTGCCGTTTTGAATGTTGGTAACAATATATGGTGTAATCAGCATGATCAGTTCGGTTTGTGTTGGATTCGTTTGAGTATTAGAGAATAAACTACCAAGATATGGAATATTTCCTAAAATTGGAAGTGTAGTCACCGTTGTCTTCTCTCCATTTTGAATCAATCCCCCAAATACAACACTTTCAGTATTGTTAAGAGTTATATCTGTATTAATAGATTGAGTGATGAATGATGGATAAGAATATCCTCCTTGTGTTACCGGTGCCCCTGGATCACTTTTCACTAAATCCACTGCAATACTAATCCTATTATCTCCATGTATTGTTGGAGTTAAATTCAGTGTCAACCCGGCATCTTTATATTGCACCTGAAGTTGCGCGACAGGTTGGTTTGTGGTACTACTACTACTATTTGTAGTAGATTGAGGGGTCGGTTGTTGAATAATAATTGGAATATTCTGCCCTACTTTAATAGTAGCTTTTTGATTATCAAGAATTCTAAGGGTTGGATTACTTAAAATCTTAGTGGTTCCATTCGTTAGAGTTCCAACTAAAGAGTTTGGAATTCCTGAAATTGTAAGATACCCTAACGCGCCAAATCCACCTGAAATAGTTGTGCTATTATTATAGTCCCACCCTAACTCCTGCATCACATTGTCCGTTGTCGCTAATATCAAAACCTTTACCACAACTTGGGGCTGTTCAATATTATAACTGTCCACAACATAATTCACTTGCTCCTCTAAACTTCTTGGCATCTCAACGGTTAATGTATTGAGATCTTGATTAACAATCATATTTTTAATACTGGTCAAGCCTTGTAAAGCCGTGTAGACATCTTGAGCTTTTGTATACGTTAAATAATACGTTTTTGTAACCGTCACATTATTGACTTCGAGCTGCTCAATAATATCTTTTACAAGTTTAATATGATCTGGTGTGGCATTCACCACCACTCCACTTAGATTTGGAGAAGGAGAGATGCTCTCCCCATAGTTCCCATTTAGATACTGTCTAACAAGATTCACAACATCGTTAGCATTCATATCTGTCAGTGGAATGTAAACCATTTGAGTTTGTACAAATGTTTGTGCCATGTTTTGTGGATAGATCAATATACTGTTTCCAATTTTTTGAGACCCTAAATTATTGGTCAACATTAAAATATCTAAAATTTGTTGAAATGTCATATCCTTGATATTGATATTGACAGGTTGCATCGCTTGAACACTAGACGCTAATATGACATTTTGATTTGCCATCCCTGAGAGCATCTGAAATGCCCCTTGTAAATTACTGTTAATATTGAATGTATATGTTTTTTCTACTGTACGAGTCACAGATGAACCACTTACATTACTACCACCACTTGTGTCAGCAAGTGCAACTCCGGCAAGTAGAATCGATGCAATACAGATACCGATTAATCTTTTCTTCATTATTTTCCCCTTGTTACATTGATTTAGTTACTGCAATTCCATAAGTACTGTTTGTTATTAGCAAATCATTGCTCGGTGTTAAAGAGAGATTTACCGAATAATTTTGACCATTTGCACTTACACTAAGTTGTCCACTATTGGTATATGTGTAGTTTTGATTATTATACATCAACATGAAAACCATGTTATTTCCTGACTGATAATATCCTGAAAATTTTATTTGATTAACCGCTTGTGTAATGGCATTTTCAATCATATTCTGATTAGCTTGTACTTGAGCAGCTTCAATTTCTTGGCTTTCTTTGTTTACTTTTGGTGTCATTTTAAAAAGTGTATTATTGATATTTAAACTCAAAGTTTGCCTTGTTTTATAAAACGCTTGAACTGAAGCAGTTGTCATACTCGCACCACTTGAAGTTGAACTTCCTGAGTCTGAATCATCTGAATCATTTTCAACTTTATTAGAAACTGGAGTGTTTAAATTTGAGGAACTGCTTAAAGAGCCTCCTGAACTACTTGCAGTCATTGAATTACCCGATGTCGCAAGTGATGCACTTCCACTAGGAACATAAGCAGTACTTGAACCACTACTCGCCACACTCGTAGAATTGGAATTTTGATTTAAACGCTCTTTTTGTGCTTTTAGTCGCATCTGCATAACAAATACCGATGCTCCCAATACTAAAATCAATAGTGTCAAAATGACAGCTTGTTTTTTCTCTTTCTCTGTCATGAATTACCGTCCCTAAAATAGATGTCCATCACCACACTTCCTCTTACACTTCCTTCACTACTATAAAGCGAAACATCTTTTACATTAATAAAATAAAAATGCGTCTCTATATAATAAATCAAACTTCTTACATCACTATAACTGCCATCTATCGAAATTGTAGCGGTTAATGTATTTGACTTATCATCAAAAGAGTATACCACTTGATTTACAGAGCTGTTTGCAAAAAGAAGTGTGTCGTATGCAGCCATAAATTTTTTCATTCCATTTGCATCATACTGATTAGACGATACATTAGACAAAATATTTTGAAACTCAAGTTGTGCATTCAAGGTTTGAACATTCTGATCAAGAGTAGAAATTCCACGTTGCGCCGCCATGATACTTTGCTGATTGGTATTAAGAACTTTTTGAAATTTTTCCATATTCATAAAATTAATTAAAAAAAGGACAATGCAATAGATTATACTCGCAATCATTATAATAATATATACTCTATATTGCTTAATTATTTTCGAATATTTACTGGCTAACAGCATTATACCCCCTCAGCTGAATCTTAGCTTGTCCTTGTTTAATGCTTAGTGGAAGTGCTTCTGTGTAGTATTGCTCTAAATTGCCCATAAATGCATTAAAATTATCCATTGTATCATAATCTAGTATATAAACAACATCACCACTACTGATATCCATATTCTCTAAAGAAAAACCTGGATACTTTTGCATAATGGTATCGATAGTGTTTAATTGTTGTGTCATTGTAACGGGTGGCAATTTAGCAATTATTGATGTCACTTCAGCATTTAATTCTGGTGTATAACTCTTTTTTACATTTTCATTTGCTTTATCATACTCTGTCGTCAAACTTTGCGATAAACTGATTAAACTCATATTTTCTGACTGTAACGTTGATATTGAAGGTGTTTGAAGCGCTATGATTTTTTTTCCATTAATATAATATAACGTCGACACCTCTATACATATAATGCTTATCGCAATAAACAATAAACGTATCAATATTTTCTTGTTCGTCTTATGGTATCCATAAGGTGAGAAATTTACAAAAAGTAGATTATTCTTCACCTTGCTCATTTTCTTTACCATGTGTTGTATTTTGTCCCCTCTAAAGATTTTTGTGGGTTGTTTGCATAAATTAGATTTTTGTTACTAACATCAATAACAAAATCTTTTTTACCTGTAATCGGATCTACATAATCTTCTCGACAATATCGATTAAGATAGAGCTGAGAAATAGATGTAGGATAACCATTCTTATCTTTATAATACTGCTTAATTCCAGCTCTCATCTCTGCTAACTGAAATTTCAAAACAACTTCCCTTTGCCTTTGTACACTTGTGCTCCAGACTTTTGCATAGAGACCTAAACAGGCAACCACTAGCAATACAATCACTAACATATAGGCCACTAAAAACCCTTGATTTTTTTTACCACTGATCATATTTCACTCCATTCGAACCTGTTTTGTCCGAATTTGAATGAACATCATAGACATCTTGCTCTGTTGCGCTAGAACTCTCGGTTTTCCAGTCCGATTTCTGTGTCATAGGATCAACAGGAATAAATCTCAAATACTTGCTCGTTACCAAATCCTCTAATTCCTTAGGATAGGCTTTTTTGTCCGCTTTATACTGATCTATTCCATCACGCATAATGTATAAATCTGATCTTAGAGCTGCTTCTTTCGTGCTTGTAATCGCTGATTTAAATGCTGGCGTTGCAATAGCAGCCAATATTCCAATAATTACAATAATTATAATAAGCTCAAGTAATGTAAAACCTTGATTCTTCTTACCATGTATTAAATTTTGTTCCATCAAGAGCTACCCCCGTACTTTTACTTCTAATATCATACCAAGAATCATCTGACGTACTAAATGGTACTTTCTTCCACATATCATTCACATCATCAGATGTTGTATCATTAAACGGATCTCGCGGAATACTTCGTAAAATGTGAGTTTTTACTAAATCATTTAGGTTCAAAGGATACCCAGAAGGCGTATTTTCACCACTTTTCTTTGAATATCCCCCCTCTTTATAAGCATCAAGTCCTGTTCTAATCTCCATTAAATTGTGCTTGAGTTCCATCTCTTTCATCCGTTCTAACGTTAGGTTTGTTGTTGGTAACACGATGGCAGCAAGAATTGAAATCATCACCACAGCAACCAACAACTCCATAAGTGTAAATCCTTTGTTTTTCACAACTCCTCCTAACTTACGACCGTTGATAGCGTTAAAATCGGCAAAATCATAGCAATAACTATCGTTCCTATAATCGCTCCTACAAAAAGGATCATAACAGGTTCAATGAATGCCATTAAGGTCATTAAAGAGCGCTCTATCTCCTCTTCATATAGCTCCGATATACTTTCTAACATATCTTCAAGTTGATTAGAATTCTCCCCAATAAAAAGCATTTGAACTGCCAATGTAGGGAAATTAGCACGTTTAAAACTCTCACTGATTTTCTCCCCATTTGCCACTCTCTCCAAAATAACTTCAAAATCATTTCTAATGTAATCGTTGGTAATATTCTTTCGAGCAAGTTCAAGTCCTCCCAAAAGAGGAATTCCACTCTTAATTGCAAGATTTAAGGTTCTAAATACATTAACACTCTCTCTTATATACACAAACTCTCGTGTTTTATTGATTTTTAGTACCAGTGCAGATAAAAGTTTCCTTACCTTCTCCTGACTACTCTCTTTTTTAAAGTAGAAAAAAAGTCCAACTATTATCAACAGGAAAACATACCAGTAATGTCTTACCCCATAGGAAAGAGTTAATATCAATTGAGTAATAAAGGGTAATTTTTTATTGAATGATGCATAAACTCCAGCAAATGTAGGCATTACAAAAACGCTCATAAATATCACAACCACAAACGCAAAACATATTAAAAAAGTCGGATACATCATAGCCAACTTAATTTTTTTTATAATTTTAGCCCTTGCATTGATGTGTGTGTAAAGTGTTTCAAACGTAATAACAAGATTACCTGTTCGCTCCCCTGCCTCAATACTCGCAGAGTAATACTCAGAAAAAAAGCTGCTATTTCTTCTCATACTGTTAGCTAACGTTTCACCACTGCTTACATTTTGGTATAGATTTTTAATAACATACTTCATTGATTCATCACTGCTATATTGCATGACTGTTTCTAGTACCTTTAGAATATCCATCCCGGATTTTAAAAGTGTTCCAAAAAGCTTCGTCAATAGCAATAGGTTCTCTGCATTTTTTTTCTTTTTAAATAGCGATGTCATTGTTTTTTGTTTTTCAATAAATAGTACTTCTTGACCTTGCTCTAATATTAGACGTTTTGCCTCATCTATTGAGCCAGCCTCTATTGTACTTGAAAATATATTACCAAACTGGTCCCCACTTTTATAGTTATATTTCATACAATCCCTCTAAAAAATTTGTGTTCTTAGTATATAGTATCATATGAACAATAATATTTCAAACGAATTATGTCTTTTATATGAATTTCTATTGCTTTTTTTTTTTAAAACAGATATAATGGGTTATATGTACTCTGGGAGGAAGAAAGTGAATTATTCAGTTAGAAAAAAAAATAATGGGTTTACGCTCATTGAGATTATGATTGTTATAGTTATTATTGCTATCCTTGCAACAGTTATTACCCCTCAATTTACCACACTAATTACTAAAGCAAAGGAGACACAGCTCATACAAAACCTTGGTGCTATGCGTGATTCTATCAATGTGCAGTTCACAAAAAATAATGGTGAGTATCCAAGCAGCATTACAGCGAGCATGTTTAAAGAGAATACAATTCCAATGGATCCTATCGCTAAAACAAATAGCGTACAGCTTACAGATGAAAGTCCTATCAATGTTATATCCACACGAGGCGGTTGGATTTATAATGGGACGAGTGGTGAAGTAAGAATCAATAGTACTAACAAGGATATTAACGGAATCGAATATTGCAAATACTAAAAAAGGTTAGAAGCTGTGTGCTTCTAACCTTTTTTTATGGCCATTGTAAATCAACTCAACTTTTTTCATCAACATATGTTTTAATAATGCATTCCAACTTGTGTCCCAATTAGCCGATTAATACGCCAATTTTCTTTATTTGCATGAACTGTAATTTCAAAGTAATCTTTTAAAAATGTATCAATCCCTGGAATAAAGCTTTCTAATCCCATTAAGTGAAATGCAGTCATCTCTTTTTTTAATTTTCCATGCTCTTTAATTGTATTGATTTTATCCACCCAATCAAAATGTACTTTCTTGATTTTATCAAAATTCTCAAGCAGTTCAACAGATTCAAACTCCTCCTCTGTTTCAGGGAAAAACTTCATTTTCTCCAACAGCGTTAAGCCCTCTTCGACATTTTCAAACTCTAAAGACTGTAAATAGTCTATAAGCCCTACATCAAAACGATCAATGCTCTCTAGCCGATTTTTAATAAAATGAACCACTTGAGTACTTACCATTCCCATGTTGATAAAACAATTGTTATGCTTCTGAAAATTATTTTTATAAAGTGCATAATTACACATTCCTAAAATGTCAGAGGTAATTACAGGCATGTTATTGAAGCCGAAAAACTCCTCGTACTCTTGTAATAACTTATTAGAAACCAACTGCACTAAATATCGATTTTGATCGATACTAGCCCATTTAACAGTGTTTTCAGCTAAGATAGTCGGAGAATAGATTGTTTTAATTTTAAATTGCATAATTTTTTCAAACTCTTTACTAGAAATTTTTTCAGTAAGCTCGACAATTGTACTTTTTACATAATCACTTCCAAGTACAATGCAAGGGACTGTTTTTTCAAGAGGCGCAAATTCTTTTTGTTCAATCACATCAAAATTTTTAGAAAACTTTACATAATGGGTATAGTTTCGTGTTATGTATATCAACTCATAAGGATAATTACGATACCAGTTTGAAATAAAGTTTAACGCTCCCTTCTTTACCCCATCCTCCTTCTTTATCGCTTTTGTTTTTTTCACTTTCACTTTATGCGTTTCATCGCCTATTGTATCAGAGCTACGAATAATTTTTTTATCCATCTTTTTATTTACTTTTTTATTTCCATCTTTAGAACCCAACTTATTTTTATCAGCTTTTTTCTCAACTTTTGCGCTACTGTTTTCTAATTCCATTTCCCAATTATCCTCTCAAACTCTTCAATAGATGTCTCCTTATTTAAAACTCTTGCTCTTGCATTGGCCTCAATTGATTGCATCCCACGTTTTAGAGCAAACTCACGTATCGCAATCGGAGATTTCCCCATAATAATCATATCTTTAAGTTCTGAATCAAACTCTAAAAGTTCAAACACAGCTTTTCTGCCTTTATAACCCGTATATTCACATTTCGGACATCCACTACCACCACAATGTGAACAATATACCCTCATCAATCTTTGACTAATAATTAAATTTAATGCCGTTGAAAATTGATATGGATCAACACCTAAGTTGATAAGTCTTCCAATTACCTCAATCGAACTATTTGCATGAAGTGTTGTAAATACCAAGTGACCTGTTAGAGCTGCTTGAATTGCAATTTCTGCAGTCTCTCTGTCACGTATCTCCCCTACCATGATTCTATCAGGGTCTTGACGAAGAACTGCACGAAGTCCTTTAGCAAATGTAAGTCCTGTCTTTTCATTTACAGGGATTTGAACCACATCTTCAAGCTCATACTCTACTGGATCTTCAATGGTTATAAGCTTTTCCTCTTTTTTCTTAATCTCTGTTATAAGTGAATAGAGTGTCGTCGTCTTTCCACTTCCTGTTGGTCCTGTTACAAGCACCACCCCATGAGGCAATTTCCCATTATTAATCAATATCTCTTTCTCTTGCTTCGTAGCACCTAATAGTTCAAGTGACAATTTACTCGTTTTCTTATCAAGTATACGAATTACCGCACTTTCACCATAATTTGTTGGCAGTATTGATACACGAAAGTCTACAGAACGCCCTTCAATACTTTGCATGAAACGGCCGTCTTGAGGCAGTCTTTGCTCAGCGATATTTAAATTTGCCAATATCTTAATTCTTGAGATAATCATCTTGTGATAAAATGATTCAATATTTGAAAGTTCCTCAATCAAAACTCCGTCAATTCTGTACTTTGTTTTAAGCCCCGTATTATACATCTCAATGTGAATATCTGAAGCCCCTTTTCTTAAACTATCATATAGTAAAGTATTCACAAATTTCACAATCGGATTGTTTTCATTTTTCAAATCTGTGATCTCACTGATTTGACCATCTGTAGATATCTCTGCTAACTGCTCTGCAATCCCCTTTGTGAGTTGAATGGTATTTAGATATCGATTAAAATTTTCCTCAAACGCTTCTGGTATAATAATAAAATAGTCTAAGTGCGTTGAAAGAACACTACTTAATATCTCTTTAGTCGTTTCACTTAGCGGCCGCGTAGACAGCGCTCGGGTTTTCACCCCCTCAATCAACAATAAAAACTCATGCTCTCTGATAAAATTATTATCAAACTTCTTCATCAATTCAATGGTGGGTTCATCAAATTCTAATGCACCCAAGTTTAAAAAAGGAATATTCCATATTTCAGCATAAACCTCTTGAATTTGAATTGCTGTGAGTAAATTCTTATTACGTGCTATCTTAATGAGTTCTTCAAAATGCTCCTCATTTTTAAGTTCATCTGTAAGTTTTTCTACTTTCTCCAAATAGTTTTTAATGATATCTATATTCGAACTTCTTTTAAAGTATTTCTTTTCATACAACTCTCTTTTTGTTAAGCTCATACTTCTCCTATCTAATAAAAAAATATATATAAATTATATCATAAGTTCCTCACTTTAAGAACATTCAATTTACTAGATTTTATTCCTATGATATAATACATGTAAACTCAATTTTAAGGAGAAATATCTTGAACAAACAGATTCTCATCTTTTCAAGTATAGCGGTACTTCTAACTTTTATATCTGGTTGTAGTTCAACACAGATAAATTCTCATACTCAAAGTAGTGCGAGTGAACCAGCAAAACTCTATTCAACATACGATACCATAGAGACTAAACCCTCTTCTAGCACTTTTATCTCTTCAAATACCTCATCTCGTACTGGAAGTAGTGAATTTTATTCCCACGAAGATCAGTATGATGATTCAATCACTCAATCTTATTCCTATGAACCAAATCAAAGCATTAACACTAAAATCGTAACAATCTATGAAAACGAGTTATTAAAAGAAGCTCGTGAAAAATCCTCTTCTTCCACATCAGAACAAATAACTATTTCAGTAGGTTCTTCTTATGCTATTTCAAGTTCAACCCCTGCTAGCTTTTTTAGCCCTGTATTGGGAACGCCATTCTTAAAAGATGGAAATACGCTTATTTACAAAACAGAATCTACTACACAAGTTTTTCC
>Ga0247844_1007896_pt1 | contig 11781 bp, 21 predicted proteins | sample LaCtaG_FD_192421 | JGI IMG/M metagenome (GOLD analysis project Ga0247844, IMG submission 192421) | Freshwater microbial communities from meromictic Lake La Cruz, Castile-La Mancha, Spain - LaCruzMarch201714.5m_1 | ecosystem: Environmental > Aquatic > Freshwater > Lake | place: Spain: Castile-La...
CCTTTGGTAGTGCATACCAGCCTTCGTGGATGATGATGCGGTTATTACTACGCACCGATTTGCCGTTGGCGTCAATGACCCAAACCTTCGCCTTAACGCTCTCAGCGAGGCGCACAGGCTCACCGTGGGGGACGTAAATCACCCGGCTTGCGCAGCTCACGCTCATGCTCATCAATGCGAGCAAGCAGACCGCGCTTAAGATCGGGTTGTTTTTTCGCATCTTCGCTTGTCGTGTCCTTGGTCGTTAGCGAATGAAGCCAGATGACCAGCTTCATCACCAGGTCGGCCAAGAAGTTCATTCAGTCTTCGAAGCGTTCTTCTTGTTATTGAAGATCGACCAAGCGACTCCGATGATGCTGACGGCGGCACCGGCAAGTTCGGCAACTTGATCGGCACTGGCCAATCCTTTGGCGACGAGGAAACCGCCAGCGGCGGAGAGAAGATGGCGGATGAGAGAAGAGAGATTAGAATTCATTTTTCTTTTTTTAGTTTGCGATACAGTTCGAGTGCTTTGACTGCGCAGGTTAGAAGCGCGGCGATTGCGCCAAGTCCCAACGATGCAGTCTTGAGATGAGGATCGGTTAATACCGCGTTCCCGAGAATGCCGATGATCGGACCACCGACACCTATTGAAATGTCTCTAAAGAAGGTGTGGTGGTCCGTCATGGTGCGTGTTTTTAGTTAGCGAGCGGAGCCTGCTGCTTGGCGGCTTCCAGAATCAACTCGACCATTGGGACGGCGACCTTCGCGTTGGCGTAGCCACCAGCTTTAATGGCGATGTTGATGAGTTGGAGCAGGCTATTCACCTGCTCGGTGCTGAGTTCAATCTTGATCATGGCGCGACAGCTTTAATGGCCGGCTCGTCATTTGCAACCACGATTGGCTTCGGCGGAGCTTGCAGCGACTCAGCCGGAACTCCACCAGTCGGCCACGGCAGCGGCGGCGTGATGATTGGAGGATTCTTCTGCTGCTCTATCTGCTGCACCACGGCGGCTTCGGCAGAGTCTTTGTTCACGCCAGAAGTCCACACCCAGTTGAGAACCTGCTCTTGCGTGAGTTGGTCGAACGGGGTGAAGTCGCTTCCGCTCGGAGGAGCGAACGACACGGTTGCGTAAACGCTGCCGGAATAGGTGCCATCGGTGCCGTTGCACCGCCATGCGGCGGTGACGACGACATCGGTGAGAGAGCCTTCGACGGGACGAACCCAGAGGGTTTCGATGAGCCAAGTGAGGGTGGGCATATTAGCGGGTTTCGAGGGTTTGAACGCGAGCGGTCAGTTCTTGGATGGCTTTGAGAAGCATCGGAATCAGGATGCTGGTCTTTACGCTGCGAATACCTTCGGCTCCTTCGTATTCCTTATCGGATTGCTCGACCAAGTTCGGGAACACCTGTTCGACCTCTTGCGCGATAAATCCGAGTTTGGTAGCAACAGCGGAAGCCTCTTCCTTCAACGAGTATTTCACCACTCGCAACTTGAGCAAGTCGGCTAGATAGTTGCGAGCATCGGAGATGTTCTCCTTAAGGCGCAGATCGGAGATGGTTCCGTAAGTTCCGGTGGTATTGTTGAGCGCACCAGCGGACGTAAGCTGCATCCGATATGCGAAATTGGGCCAATTATTGTTGGTGGAACTAATCGTCCAATCCAACGCGCCAGCGGAGCTTCCATTTGGAGACACAGTCCAGTTTCGATTTGATGCGCTTCCAATATTATCAGCGGCATAAACAACGCCTGATTTTACTTGAATATAGTTACTCTCACCGGAACCGGTTCCGTAGTTAGCCGTTTTCCCCACCAACAAATTCCCACTCGTATCCAGCGTCATCGCCTGGGTGAGAGCTGGAACCAACACACCCGCGCCAGAAGTGTTGTTTCCGGCCTGATAGAAAACATACTGACCACTGGTCATCTGCAACATCGTACCGTAACCATTTCCGAGATACGCTGTTCCACTTGCTGAAGAGTAGAGGTTGCCCAACATGTTCATATTGGCACTCGAACCTCCGATTGCTCCGTATGCGCCAATCTGGAAACCTTTGACGGCTGAAATCCAAGCGGCGGGCGTAACCCCTAGGCCGAGGTTGGAAGATGCGTCCAAAATCAGATCAGTCGTCCCAATCTGGAAAGGATGAGAAGGAGAAGCCTGCTTGATACCCACCCGATGGTTCGTCGAATCAACCTTCAGCGTCGAGGTATCCACCGTCAGATCGCCGGTGATGGTGGCGGAGCCAGCGGTGACGAGTCCGGCAACGGTCAGCGCATCGGTCGTCTTGTTGTAAACCAGACCGGCATCGCCTGCCAAATTCGTTCCGCCATCATTGAAGATGACTTGAGTCGTTGCGCCGGGAAGACCAACGCCACCACCAAGAGCCGTGTACAGCTCGGTGAAGTTCTGGTTGGTGTAATCGAACGAAGTACGCAGAGGCGTCCCCGTTCCATCGTTCGGCGATGCGCCGATATTGATCGTTTGCTTTGACATATATGACTAAATGAATGTTTCGTTGACCTACAGAAATTCGGTCATGTCCGCCGTGATGATCGTCACGTCCGCGCTTATCACCGTGTTGTCCGCCGTGATATCAGCCGTTCCGCCAAGCGTCGCCGCCTCCCAAAGTAGGCCAATCTCCAGCAATATTCGCTCGCGTGGACTCATGCATGAAGCTCCCTGAGCCTCCGCAATCAGTGTAGCCGCATCGGCACAGGTGATAATTGGCATATCAATGGTCGGCTAGAATGAACCACGCGACACCGTTGGTCATAATTGCCAGACTGTTCCACTGCGGAGTCAGTGTATGAGTCGCCGCGCCATCAATCGTTTCGCTCGCATAGCCATCGACAATGACCTGATTCGCGCCGGAATTGATGCGCTTGAAAGCGTAAATACGACCCGGAACAAGGGCCGCAGGAGGCAATGTCATCGTAATCGCGCCAGCCGTAGCATCGGCGATGATCAGGTAATCACCGCTCACCACGCTCCCGCTCGCTGTCACGCTCCGATAAGCACCGCGTGTCGCGCCGCCGCCCTGAAGATACGTCGCAATGCGGTTCTCCAGCGCCAGCTTGGCCAACTCGACCTCCCACGGAGAGCGACATCCCAGCGACGCCGCCTCGTTAATGAGCGTTGCCGCCTCGTCGCATGTGATGTTTGCCATATCGTTTTAGGGTGAGTTATTAGGCCATCGGACCACGTCCGCGCTGCATCACCTCGGCGATAAAACCGCCGCCGCCGGGAGCCGTCTCCTCCTCCTCCTCCTCGTACTCCTCCTCACCACGCTCGGCCAGCTTCTTGCCCTTCGACTTCTTCTCGTATCCGGGGATAGCCACGCCATCAATCTCGATAAACTCGGCCTTACCGTTCTTGCCAAGGACAATCGTCGCCATCGTCTGGAACGCTTCACCTTCAGCGAGGTTTTCAGGAATCTCAACGCCTTTTGGGAGAGTAAAACTCGGCATACGGGGAGCATTACTCCATGTATTGGGATGTCAACGCCTATCCGAGTAGCAGGCAATAAAAAACCCGCCACCAACTTTTCGGGAAGGTGACGGGGTGCCTCACAACGAGGCGCTTTACAAGCATTTAACCCACTGATCCAACGCGGCAACAATTGTCCCGTCACTGACATCCTGCAACAGGAATTTTAGCGCCTTTGGAAATATTCTCGAACGCGGTTAGAGGCTGAAGATTCGTCCAGTGGCAAAGCCTCTTTATCTCGTCCACCGACTTAGATGAAATCAACGGGATAATGTGGTCGATGTGCCAGTGCTTTCCATAATTCTGCCAAGTCATGCCATCTCTGAACTTCGATTCAAGATGCTTCCGAAGATCATCCTTTGAGCAACCGATGATTTCAAAGCTGCTCATCTCTCCTTTTTGACCAGCGTCCAAATATCGGCGTATTGAGCGGCGCATTGAGTTGGCCATTCGAACTATCGGATTATTGGCGCGATGATTTGCCAATGCTTTAGAAAGCTTCTCTCGGTTTTCAATGCCGTACCTCTGTTTGGCCAACTTAATCTTTGCCGCGTTTTTCTGGCGGTAAAGACGCCTACTTTCGCGAATCGCATCGGCGTTTTTAACTTGGTATTCTTTGGTTTTTTGAATGTGAAAATCTTTGTTTGAAGCGTATCGCTTTCTAAGCCTTTCAAGTTCAGCCGACCGTTTGCTTTCAAAATCAGACTCGTTCATCCAAACCATTCGACATGACCCATCTGGATGCGGATTTTGAAATCCCCAGAAAATCATCCCGCCATCGCTACGATGCCCGCGCTTCATGTTTCGAAGCAGACCGTCAGGGTCGTTTTTTGTGAACCACTCATCGGCCAATTCCTTGAGACGATTTCGATACTCTTTTTGAGTTAATCTAACCGAATCTTTGTTTATGCGATAATACTCCAAGTTTTTTTCCACCACCTGCTCCTTGTTCTGGAGATAATACTCCCTAGCAGATTGCTTTATGCGTTCCTTGTCCGTTTCGTATTTCTTCGCAAAACGATCCGTATCTCGCTGTTTCAACTCCAAATATCTCGACCTAGAAACCCAGTATTCTCGCCCGTCAGAAAGGTATTGCCAAAACAACCAATCATCGCATTCACGTTGCTGCCCACGTTTTAATTTGCTCATCGACTACAATTTTATTCTCTTTTTCAGCAATGTCAAGGAAGTGAAAAACCCCGACAGATTTCTCTGACGGGGTTGAAATCAAATAAAAGCAAAAACTAACTGCAAATTATTTGAGTAAGGGCGCCTGTGCAGCGCCTAAAGATAATAGTCATTCCTTGGTTAGTGAAGATAGGTTCCGGCGCGTGAATGAACTCAGCATAATGCTGACCCTTCTTGTCCAAAGGATCGGGACAATCAGTGTCGAGCTTGTAGGCACCAGTCACCCACTGCCACTCGCCCATGTAGTTGGTCGGCATCCACGCCAAATCGCCAACGCGGTTCACAGGACGCACGATGTGCGACTTGAACACATACGGAGTCACGATGAACGCGGCCTCGTACGCGGCGGTCGTCCAGCTCGGATTGACGCTGAACACAGTACCCTTCGTACCGGATGTGCTGGTGAACGGCTGAACCAGCGTGTACTTGCCGCCAGCGTAGCTGTACCGGGGCGGGAACAAATTCGGCACATGCCGGAAGTTCTTGATAACCCGGTTCGCACCAATGCGCTTAAGCAACTCCGCACCAGCGCCAGTACCCTGATCAGCGTAGCGCAAGTCATCGCGGAACGCAGGGTTGTTCTGAGCGATGCGCTGGCTGGCTTCCAAGCCGATGTACAACGGGAACACTGGGCCGTCGCTTGAGTAGCTGATGAAGCCAGAGCTATCAGGATTCGTCGCACCGTTACGAATCAACGTAGCGGCAGCGACATCGAGCATCTCCTGAGTCAACTCAGAGGTGGACTGATTGAGCGCCTGACCAGCAGATCCGGTCTGAATCCACGGCAACTCATTCACGCCAGAGGGAATCGTCTCAACCTGAGTGAAGGACGAGTCGGCCACTGCCTTGATGGCATACTTGGCGAACATATTCTGATAGCGAGTCTCCCAAGAACGCTGCGCACGGATGGACAGCTTCTCCAAGTACACGCGCAAGAACGCCTCGACGCGATGATCAAAGGTCAGATCATCCTTACAGAGCAACGGACCTTTCAGCGCGAAACGCTCAGGACTCCAAGTAACGGCATTATAGCCGACCGGAACGTCGTTGTAGGTGACACCGCAAGCGCCAGCGTTTTCGCCACTGGCAAGGGTGATGGCCGACCATTCCTCAGCCGCAGTAGGCTCGATGGAAGTGGTGGTGAACGAGGTCTGGGTCAAACCCGTACCTTGAGGATACTCGCCGCGCTCAATCATATTGAGCCACATCGAGCGGTACGAGGCGCGTTTATAGACGTCCTGCGCGAGCGACTCAGTCGCTACGGCGAAGGCGTTGAAGACATTGGTACAAGCCATGAGATGAAAAAATTAAACCGACGTTATCTGCATTTGGTAGGCCATCAATCCACCACACGGTGGACGATTATCCCACCTCACCAATGCGGAGCGTCATCGCCGCTTAGACAGTTTGCAGTGGCTGACCAACCCACCACCTTGCTTAAGGTCGTTACACGCACTGACGCATACGAATCCCTACTAAGTCAATCAGATTTAGCGGACTCACTCAACTCCCACTGCTCCGCAATGTAGCTCTTGTACCCGCAAAGTTCGCCAATCTTCTCTGGCTTGATGATCTTCGTCTTCGAAATGAATCCCCTGAACGCATACGGCCCAGGGAAACTTCCAGTCATCAACACATAGAAATCCACGCCATCCGTCTTCTTACCCTTACGCGCATCCACCAACAACTTACCATTCTCGTACTTCGTCGTCTTCACATCCACCCTCATCCCATTCGAAAGAACACAGTCATAGTGCGGATGCGGCGGCTCACGATCCGTATCCAAATCAGGATACAAATTGAACAATTTGCAAAACGATATTTCGCCGCACATACCCTCCAAATCAACCGCCGCAGCCGACTCCGCACTAATCTTCAAGTTCGTCACGTTGAAATAACGATTATTACCATTCCTATGCTTCGCCAAAAAATGAGCGAGCTTACGTTCTGCATAGGATAAAACTACTGTTTGACCGATTTTGATTTTGTTTATCATCGTCAAAAGGTCGGAAAATTTTTGAGGGGGGTATCGTAAACGAAGCCCACCCGCAAAGGGGGCCTGCCCCCCAGCCGTCACGGTCCACGTCCGCCCACAAAAAACAATCCTTTTCTGTCATAAGCAAAACTAATTCAGACTATCAGTCCGCTTGCGTTGTACATTACCTGTTATGTTTACTTGTCGGGAGGTTCACTGACAACCTCGGCCGAGATACGGTCGGGCATTGATCCGAGCAGATTGATCGACACCGACGTGGCACTCTCGCCAGTCTCCGACCAGCCGAAAACGAGTGCAGAGCGTTTTGCGACGGATCCGAGGATTTGCTCTCTAGTCGATTCATCCTTGATGCCGTCCAAATCGTACGAATCGATCCGCTCGAGCGTGCTGGCCGCATCGGCCGCTAGTTTCGAGCGGACTAGAGCGGATAACGATTCGAGCGACTGAGCTTTATTCTCTTTGCAAATCGTTTGCATTTGCGCCTTCATTTTTGTGATGCCCTCGAGCGACGCTTTTTGCTGCAGAGTTGCGCGATTCAATTGCAAATCGTTTGCAATTGTCTCCCAAGTCTCCCCCGCGAAGTACTTCGCTTTCGCTTTCTCCCATTTTGCTTTGTCCATTCTCATTTCATTCACTTTGTCGCACAAATCGTGCCAAGTGTCCAAACAAAAACCACACCACCTGTAGTGTGCCTATTCAACCGACACCCCAACATCTTGTACGCCACTTTATCGTTAAAATCCGGGCTTTGATTTCATTCGAGGGTAAGGACCGCACCCATTTCATCCTGGGGCATTTCAATTTTTTTCGATTTGTCTTGCTTTTTCCCTTTGATTCGATCCGAAACGCCCCCCCCCTTTAAAAATAAATGAAAATAAATCGAAATAAATCTTGCTGCAGACAGGTTTTCGGCGCATAGTGTCCACGTGAAACAAAACAACCCTATCGACCAAGAAATCGCAGCCGCAGCCACCACCACCGCGTTGGTGGCTCTAATCACGGGAGAAATCCCGGAACAGTTCGTCGGCGCCGGAGAATTCCGGGCCTTCGTCACCCAAGACGGGCGAGCCTGTGCGGACAGGCTATGGTTTGTTTCTCCGGACGGAACCGGCGCCAACCTGCCCTTGTGCCGGGAACAGATCCGGAATGAATTCCGGAGCCACTCGGCGTATTGCCGAATCACCGAGGACATGACGGCGGTGCGGATAATAATTCCCGCGTTCGACGTTTGGACCGCGCCAAAGGTGGTCTACGCCAAAGTGGCGACTGGGGAACAGGCTCGCGCGATCCGCGCGGGCTACGAGTGAGTTGAAGGTGATGGCCGGAGACAAGCATTGCAGCCTCCGCGAGTTGGGTCATATCCGCATCGACTGAGTAGAGCACGGCCGGCCCTGAGGGGCCTGCCTTCTCTGGCCAGTAGCGCCGGAACAACAAGCATGAAATTCACCCTACACGACACGTTCAACGACCGCACCATATCGCGGCATCGGTCCTTCGAAGCCGCTGTGCGCGCACAAGCCAAGCATTCCCGCGCTGTCAAACGGACGCACGGACGGAACTCCTATCTTCCAACGGTTGTAATGTTAAACGGTCAAATCACTCTCAAATAACCCCAGGAAGTTTTTATTTCCCGCGCTCTTTCCCTCGTCACCAATGCCTTTCGGCCTGTAGTGGTGTTGATACGCGCTCCGCGCGAGCTATGAGTGATTCCCCGCGCCAGCCTGTCGGAAACGGTGGGCTGCAGCGGTGAATTAGCACCGAATCAAAATAAAACCCCATCCCATCCCATGATCCTAATCTCCCGAACCTTTGACGTAGTCACGCCTGAATCCGCCGAAGATGGCGAATCCGCCGAATCCGGTTTCATCACCGAATCCGAATTTGTCACGTTTCGCGAATTGGTTTCGCTCATGCGCGCCGCGCTCGAAGCGGTGGACCGCGCTGACACGTATGTCCATGAGCGGGGCGCGGCACTCGCGATGGTGCGTGCGGTGTTAAAGGGGGGTGCGGTGTGAAGACCTCCTACGGAATCGCTTCACTTCGGCCATGAAAACTCACCGCGCCTAATGAAATACTGGCGTAAGGCCATGATCTTTTCAGGCATCATCCGGATTTAATTCCCCGCGCTTCCCTATCGGCAACGGTAGGGAATAGCGGGCAATCAAACCCGAATCAAAACTAAATCCATCATGCAATCCATCCATTCAAAATACCTCCCCGCAACCAACAACCGTTGTTCACGAATCAAGGCAACGTGTGAACGCGGTTCAATCACCGTCTCATTCCCTCATCTGAGCGGTGACGAAAACCATCGCGAGGCTGTGCGCCGGCTGGTCTGGCGTTTCCTTGAAGAAGACAAAACGCAAAACGCAACTCCCCCCGCATCGAATCCTTGGGGACGTGAATTTGTTTCCGGTTCACTTCCCGACGGTTCAATGGCTCACATTTTCATCTGACAGCCTGGCCCATTCCCGCGCATCCCATGAATTACTACGTCATGCAAACCGCCCTCGCGAGCGGCTCCAAACCTCAGCTTGTCCAATGGTCAAAAACCCAATCGGACGCCGTCGCCTATGCGCGCCAGCAACTTGACCTTTGGCGCGAGACTGGCGTTGCCAATCCTCCGCGCTACACCGTCCATTATTCTGGACAGACAACCTCGCAACCTCTTTGGGACAGTCTGGACTGATTAGATCGGCCCATCCTCCGCGCGCCATGCGGAAACGCGTGACGCGAAAGGGTAGGCCATTCTATCCGCTAACAATTCCGAATCCAATGAATCCAAAATTGCTCCCCATCCTGTCACGAATCATCGCGCGCGACACTATCCTATCGTCGTTTGACGCTAACAACCTCCCGCAGGCCGCGCTGTCCTACGTGCGCCAGTATTACCTTAACGACAATTTCCCGTGGTTGACTCCCGATGAGCAAGATTGTATCGAAACCTTCCCCCCGTTCGCCGACGACATTCGAGAATCCATCCGCCCCGGTGGCGGCATCGGAAATCCTGATTCGTCCGTGTACCATCTATTTGACGACGGTAGCCTATGGGTCAAAACCAACGCATACAGCAGTGTATGGGCCGATGCTCGAGACTATGTGGTGGAGATTATCCTCCCGCGCATGGAGCTGTCGCGCATGGAGGCGCGATTGCTCCGCGCAATTGGAATGGATGATGCGGTCCTCATCGTCCCACCTCCTGGCGGACCAGTTCAACCCCGCAGTTAATCCGACTCACCTGGGACGGAAAGCGCTTGGATTACTGCGCCGGGCAATACTGGCCGACCGAGTACCGCGGCGCTGTGTGCCGGGCGCTGGCGTCTGTCCTGTGGAATTACTGGAGGGATGGCGACCGATACAGCGCCGAGCAGATTCGTGCGGCGGCCAAGTCGAACCTGGGCCGAGGAATCGCCAGGCGTTGGTTTCACTGAGTAGAGCACGGCTCACCCTGCGGGGTGGGTCCTCTCTGGCCAGTAGAGCCGGAAGTAAAAATATGAACAACAAAGCCAAAGGCTGGGCGATCGACCCGACCACACGAACTATAACCGCCCAAGTCCACACCTGGGACACTGCAAAAGCCTGGGTTAAATGCGACCTGTTAGAATGCGTCCGACTCGATGGTGGGGAACTCTGGGTTGATGAGGAGGGAATGATGGGGGAATCGAAAACGGTCTGGGTCCTGAACGGTCACCAGATGATCACTGGCCGGGCGTTCCTGGTCGGTGGCGAATGGACGGACCACGACGGCCGAGGTCTGCCCGAGGTCTGCTGGCTCCGAGACGCTCACCAAGAACCCGGGCTGGTGGTTTGTTGGTTGGAGCCAGTTACTAGCTGGCCGGTGCTTCATCTGCCGACCGGGGCTGAAGAGTTTACCGAAATCGGAAGCCTACGATCTGGTCGCGTGGATCCGGCCGGGGATGACGGAGTCAGTCGCCCAGATTCAGTATCTCAATCGGGCTCGGGTCCTCTCAAACCCGGATGAAGTCAGAAAATGGCACAACGATCGGCGACACTCAGAGGTACTGACGCAGATGCTGGCGCTTGCCATTGAGCCTGCGGCACTCCTACTGTAAGCGGATTATGAAGTCCGAACTACTTGCAGCACTGATAGCCGTCGAGTCAGGCGGGAACGACCTGGCTCGCGGCCGTCATGGCGAGCTAGGCGCGCTTCAGATCAGGCCGATCATGGTCCGTGATGTTAACCGGATCATGGGTACGTCCTACGCGCACACGCAGGTTACGAATCGCACTATCGCCACCTTCATTGCGAACGCTTATTTCGCGCATTACGGGAAGCATTTGAGCGACGAAAGTCTCGCTCGGCTTTGGCAAGGTGGGCCAAGAGGAGCTAAGAAATCTTCCACGCGCCTGTACGGTAGACGGGTCATGCGCGAGCTTGACAGTTCAACTCGCAGGTACAAATGAAACTCGCCGGTAAAAACGCCACTTTCACTGCACGGTAAAACTAAGCAAACCAATGAAACTAACCATTCAGTCCAAAACCAACGCCCAGACCATCGTTGACCTGTTTAACGCAATCCTCGTGGGCGAGGAGCAAGAATCCGGCGCGACTCCGCTCAGTATCTATGATGAGGACAAGCATATCTGCTCTCTCATCGCGAAAGACGGCCATCAGATCCTAGAACTCATCATCGAACGCGAGGACGGAGACAAGTTATGCGCCGGTACACCTGACTTGGAGACGCTATGATGAGCCGAAATATCCCGCTGGATGAGTTGGCCAATCAACTTGAATTGATGGCGGATGATTTTAAGAATCCTTTCATCGCATCCGCATCCTCACGTCTCGCGCACGTCGATGCCGCGCTTACTTGCCTTCAGGACGCGCTTTTCTACGCTCGCATGTATAAGTCCACAGACACGACCGGCGAAGGCGAGAAACGACGGCAGCAACTCATCGACGATTCGGAATTCATCATCGGCCTCATCCGCACCGGAGGACTTTACCCATGAGCCGCAACCTGTTCGCGAAGCCAGTCTACAAGGTGCAGATCAGCGGCGCGATTGGCTGGTCGGACCTGAAGCAACGAACGGTCATTTACGAAACGGTCATTTTCGCGACTCGCAAGGAAGCGGAGCAAGCGGCGAAGGAATTGAATCCTGGCG
>Ga0247844_1007901_pt1 | contig 11775 bp, 9 predicted proteins | sample LaCtaG_FD_192421 | JGI IMG/M metagenome (GOLD analysis project Ga0247844, IMG submission 192421) | Freshwater microbial communities from meromictic Lake La Cruz, Castile-La Mancha, Spain - LaCruzMarch201714.5m_1 | ecosystem: Environmental > Aquatic > Freshwater > Lake | place: Spain: Castile-La...
CCGCGTAGTCTATACCACAATAATAGTAAGGGATACAGCGATTTATTAGAATAAAAAATCTATCCCCATTTTAAAAATCCAAGTGTTAAATACTTGGATTTTTTTGTTTGTAGGTAAATGAATTTATTGGTTTTCATAAAATTTTTTTGGTCATCCTCCTTAATCCTTTTCGTCAACAAACGGAAGAATATTAAAACAACTCCAATTGTTGTGAAGGTGCGATAGTTTTTGTTTGTTTTACTCCGTGAAAAATTTCCATTCTGCCAAATTGTTTGTCTGTGATTGCGAAAATTCCAACGTGTCCTTTTTCTGGTAGTAAGCGTTTCACTCGCTTTGTGTGAACATCTGCATTTTCTTGACTTTGGCAAAAACGTGTATAAATCGAAAACTGGAACATTGTGAATCCATCTTCTTGCAATTCTTTTCTGAATTTAGCTGCATCCCGACGTTCTTTTTTTGTTTCGGTCGGTAAGTCAAATAATACCATTATCCACATATTTCTGTAGGCGTTAAAGCGTGAGGTTTCCATATTTTTGTTGTCTTTATGACGATAGGACTTTAAGATATTAGGACGTTAAGATATTAGGACGTTAAGACATTAGGACTTTAGGAGTGAATGAAGAATGAGTGAATGAGGAATGATTGAATGACAAATGAGAGAAAGAGTGAATGATAGAATAAGAGAATGAAATTTGTCACCTTTCACTTTTATCTTTTCACTTTCAATTTTCAATTACAGTTCTGGGTAAATAATTTTCCGTTGTGAACCTTCAAAACACTTATATAAACTTGCTGTTGTCAAACTTACAGCGTGAAACAAAGGTCGTTTCAACCCACCAATATCCATGTCTAGTTGCGGAAGTTTTAACAATTCAATTTTATGTTCTTTGGTCAATTCTTCGTCTGGTTCTTGGTTTTCTAATAGTTCTATTACAATTAAATCTACATAAGGTCGATAAGGTTCCATGATGTCGTCAGCCAAACAATATGCGTTGTATTTGTTTTTGTGGTGAATGCCAAAAGTGGGAAGCATGCCGCTTGCGGTCAAGGCTCTTGCGACAACAGAACGTAAAATCGCATAACCATAATTAAGTTGTGCATTTGGACTATTGCTTTCTCGTTCACGTTTGAATTTTGTGCCGTAAATCGCACTCCAATAATGAGCTGCAGCTTGTGCTTCGCAATTGGTAGAATCGCCACTTAATACTTTTGATTTTAAGTTTTCAAGTCGAGCAGTAGTTAAACCTAAGGTTTCTAAAACACGGGCTTGATTGTGAATTTTTGCTTTAATGGTTTGTTGCCACAGTTGTTTTTTTAAAGGTTCGCTTGCTTCAATTTGGGTGCGCATGCGTTCCGTTTGTTCGCTGTTTCCTTCCAGGGGCATAAACAAACCAGTTGGCATATATTTGCTGTTACAGCTAATAAGTGCCACTTGATTTTCTAATAATAACTCTAAAAGGTTAGCAGTTAAGGTAATGTGTGGGTGTTCCAAAACAACAATGCCAATATCTTCAATTGGGATGGTTTTGGTGGTTCGTTGCTCATCTTTGAGTTCCACAACCAATTGTTGTTTGGAGCTTGAAAGATGAGCTGGATTTCCGAAGTGTAGGGTTCGTTTGACCATTCTAAGTAGATTAGGAATGGTTGCGTTTACGTGTTAGTTGTTGGAAATGTTGCAGTTAGGTGATTTTGAAATAATCCTCCCCACAATTATAGTGAGGGGAGGATTTAAATTATTATTCTCCTACATGAACAATTTCTCCGAGGTGGTTTATACGAACTTTTACGATATTCTTAAAAAAGCTGAGGCTTTTGATACTTTTATAAGCTTTATCCTTTAATTCTTTTCTATCATCTATAACAGTTTCTAAATGATTTCTAAATACATAATCACGAACCGCTGAATTTCCGTAAATTACTTTAGAAAATTTTTGCATTCTAAAAATGTTTTGACTTATAATCTTCAATTTATCTCTGGAAAATAGATCAATTTCATTTGGGAAAAAGTTTTCTTTTTCGTTTGGAAAAATAAAAAATTCGTTTTGCTTCATTGAGAATAAGAACTCCCAACCTTTATCTTTATTATAACTCCAATCAATTTCAGGAAGTCCTTGATTTTTACGTTCAACTACTTCAAAAAATGAAATTACATTATCTTGTAGTTCTCCTTTTTCATCTTTATAAATAGCCACATGATGGTTGTTTCCAGTACTCACAAAATCAACAGGAATTGTATTTCCTTCATTATCTAAAATCTCATTACCTAAGTGATCCTTTTTGTTGTGTAGTGCAACAGCATTATTAACACCACTTATAGTTACTCGCTTTATTGAAATTCCTTTTTCTTTATTTAACCAAATTGGATTTTTATCCAAATCTGAAAATGCTTTTTTTGGGTCATTTCCATTATCTTTTAATCGCACTTTAAGAATACGTTTTACTCCTTCATCAAGTATTTTTTCAATTAACTTTTCGTCCTTGAAGTTCTCTGGAGTTATGTCTTTTCTGATTGAAAAATCTTTGGTGTACCATTCTAATTTTACTTTTTCAGGTAAGGTTTCTGTTTTTTCTTCATTCAAATAAATTGGTTTTTTGTCTAGTGCATTTTTCCCACCAAAAGCTTTTTTGGGATCATTATCATTTTCAGTTAATCGTTCAAGAAGTAATTTTTTATAAAGTGGTTTAGTTACCATTTCAATTGTTTTTGAATCGAACTTTGGACCAATTTTTTCTTCTTTAGTTTCAGCAAATGAATATTGACCATAAACAGATTCTTTATGAAGTTGACCTCTAGGAGTAAGTACAATTTGCGGTTCAGATTTTCCTGAAATTTTGTTTTTGTTAATTGTAGCAACCTTATTCTTTGCTTTGTGTGAAATAATTACACTTTCTAAATGTTCTTTTGCAACTTGACGGAAATTAGGAATTGGTAAATTGAATCTAAGTTTGTTGTCTTCATCACGCTTTAATTCTTTAGCTTCAATTCCAAGAACATCCTTTGAAGATAATTTTAAATCTGAGGTTTTTATTGAGCTTCTATTTTTTGAATTACTTATTCCTTCATCATAAATATCTTGTCGACGTGCATTTAAATTGTTGAGGTATTGAATAAAACTTCTTTTAGTAAATGCAACTGTTAAAGCATCCATAGCATGGTGTCGGTGGTCATTTCTTTTTGTCCAGTCTTTTATAACTTCAACTTTATTGCCGTGTCTTCGTTCTTGAAACTCAGTTAATCCAAGTGCTTGATATTTTGGAAGATTAATTTCCTTCATGATGTTAACCAAACCCCAATCTTCTCTTAATCGGTCGGTAATTCCTCCTGATGTAGAAACAACACTTTTAGAAATTTCAAACAACATTTCTTTGGCTTTCTTCGCAATATATTGAGATTCTCTTAAATCTCTTTCAATAAATCCTTCTCCTATTTCGCTTTCGGGCAATAATAGCTTTTTATATTTTGCCTTTGAAATTCCTTCTTCCTTGTTCTTTTTGCCAAGCTCAAAAAGTTTTTCCACTCTTGATTGAAATTCAGAAAGCTTTTCCTTACCAAATTCACTTAAAATGTAGTCGTAAGCAGTTTTATTTCCTTTTTTTTCATTGTCAAAACGATACACTATGGTTTTATTTGAAAAACTATCATCGAATAATTTGGATTGTGGAATAATATGTTCAATATCAATTTCTTTTGAGAAAATTTTATCCTTCGAAATATATTTGTTTGTATATAAATCATGGTAACCTACATTTTTTAATTCTTCGTACAAACGGTATCTTATGATGTCATTTTTTGTAGGGTTTTGAATACCAAACTCAGATTGTAAAATTTTAACGACTTTCTCATTTCGTGTTTTACCATCTCTGACTTGTGTGTCTAAATCTTTCCTTTCTTCTGCATTTTTTTTCAGTTCCCGAGCTAATTCTATTCTTATTTCATCGAATTTGAAGTATTTGATAATATTACCTTTTTCATCTTTTTCACTGTGTTTGTAGATTAAAGTATTAACAACGTTAACCATTTGATTAAGAATTTTTTCAACTACAGGATTTCTTAAGCTATTCTTTTTCAAAAGTTCTAATTCTCCTTTTAAAACTCTTGTTTCTATTTCCTCTTTAGTCAAAGAATTTTTAGAATGACGATAACCAGCAAATTCACATGCAGAACTAAAATTGTTTTCTTTGATAAACGGAATAATCTTTCTTATTGCTCTAGTTGAAAGACTACCATAATCATCTTGAAGTGGAATATTGGCTAGAATTTGTGCTTGTTCTCTCTCAAATCCAAATTTTGCTTCTAATATTTTATAAAGTGTATCATTTCCACTTGCTGAATCGTCGCCTTCATACGAATAGAGCAAATGCCAGAATTGATAGGCAGGTTGCATCTCAAAATCATTTCCTTCTAGTTCAGCATTAAAGTTTAAAATATGAGTATTGATTTCGAGAGAATCAAAAATAGACTTGATCATATCTTTTATTTCAGATGCACATACTTTTAAATCATCTAATTCTACTTCATCCTTATTAGATTTAACTTTAAGTAATGTTTTTACATCATAACCTTTAATTTCAACTATCTTAAGAAAGGCGTTGTAGAATTCTTTGTTAGTTCTATTTCCATCTAATTGAAGAAAATTCATTGACCATTCTTTGGGATTTAACCCTAAAAGCTCAATTGCATTTGTTGCTGACAAATCTCCTTTGATATTTAGTTCATCAAATAAAATTTGTTTCTGTTCTAAATCTAAATTGAAAAATTCTTTTTCTTCTTCGAATAAATGGACTTGATTTGAGTTATTTTTAGTTTTTCGTTTTTTACTTCCAATTTTCTTTATTTCAACGTCATTTAGTCTTTGCCAAATCTTAAATTCTTGAAAAAGAGGAGAAGATTTAGGAATAACTCTAGGACCAACTATTTTTTTCTTTCCATCAATTATAATTTCTTTACTTTCTAACTCACAAAAAGAAATGAGACTTTTTTGCGATTTTAGTTTCCGTTGATAGAAAATTACAATATCTCGGATTTCTTTTTTTAGTTCATCGGTTAATTCTGAATGATATTCAGCTTGCTTATTCCAAATTGCTTCAAATTCATTCAAATAATCTTGACGATAAAATACTTGACTTTTTAGTCTAGTATGGGGATTTGCTAAAAGTTGTTTGTAAAGATTTTGCCCAACAGTTTCTGATCTCCATTTATATGCTTGTAATCTTTTTTTATCTCGATTTGAATATTTTATTGTTTTTTCATTTTGAAGTTCAACTTCAATATCCTTGATATCAGCAGTATTGAAATTGTATTTTGTCCAAAATAGTGTAGAGGTAGCACGTTGTCCTTTGCCTTTTAATTCTTGGTAAAATTCGTCGGTTAATATTTCTGGATGAAACTGTTTTTGAAAAGCCCAAACTTTATCAAATTCAGCTTGTAAGTCTGACCGATAGAAATCAGGAACATTTTTCTTTCCCTCTTGCAAAAGTTGAAAAACCAATTGACCAGAAGTGATTTCTTCATCGTACAATCTTTTCGCTAAGTCCATTCCGTCAATGGCTTTTCCGTCGTCGTCATTTTTTGCTTTTCTACTACTTTTATAACCACGTTTTTTATTAACAGCTAAAAGAACTCGAGCTAACTCATTCTTTTCAATTTTTTGAGTTACGGCATTACTTCTTAATTTCCAAGTTGAAAAAGTTGTCTCTTTTCCATTTTCTGTTAGAATGGTGTCAGAGTTTATAATTTTTGCTTTTAGTAAAATTTCAATCAAGTTTTTTCTTCTGTCTTGATAACGATCTAGTGTTCTTCTTGCTCCTCGTTTTAATGTTCTACTCGCGTTAGGAGAAAGTCCTTTTCCTGAAGCAAAATCTTGTTCTGGGTTTTTAGATTCCGAAACTTTTCCAGTTTTATCAACTTTATCAAAATTATCAAATTGGATAATTCTTACACCAATTTGCTCAATACTTGATTTATCTGGCGTTTCTCCTTCGATAACGTGTGCCCATCCTATACTGGTTGTCCCCAAATCCAGTCCCAATATTATTTTTGTCTCACTCATAAGTAGCGGTTATTTAAAAGTTATTAAAAATACAAATTTTATTCGCGCGTAAAGATAAATTTGGAAGAACGTAATCTATTTGAGTTCATCTCAAATTTTCTGAAAATAAATTTGAAAAATTCTGAAAAGGGAAAGAAAAAAGATTTAGTTTTGTTGAACTGAAAGCAAATCACAATAAGGATTATTCCGTTGTGAAAACATTTGGGTTGCTCCTTGTCCATCAATCAGGGAGCATTTTTTTTGCCTTTAAAACTTACGAAATTTTTTAATTTATTACGCAAAATGCATTACGCAATTTGCGTAAAGCATTTTGCGTAATTTGATTCAATAAAACAAATTTCATTTAAGGATTTTTGGTTTTTGCTGATCTCAGATTATTTAAATTGAAAACTAGTAAATTAATATTTCGTTCAAGCATTTATGAATTTTTGCAATTTCGGATTTTGAGAGCGTACCGATGTGTTGTTTTAAACGTGTTTTGGATAAAGAGCGAACGTGTAAAGTCAATACTTCAGAAGTTACAGTTAGGCCATTTTGTGAAGTAGGAGAGAGGATGAGGTTTCCGTGGTAGTTTTTGAGTTTGGTGGTGAGCGGGCAACATACCACTACATTGGCATATTTATTCAACAAGTTGCCACTGATAATGACCACAGGACGAAAGCCAGCTTGTTCGCTTCCATCAGTTGGGTTAAGGTTTGTGTACCAAATTTCGCCTTGGTTCATTCTTCGTCTAAATGCGTTAAATACTCCGCCATTCCCTCTTCTGCAACGAGCATTGTATCTGTGTCTGCCGCCATTTGTTTATAGGATTTGACATAAGCAGCACGATTCAATTGTTCTAAATAGATACGCAATGCTTTTTCGATGAGTGTATTTTTAGGAACAGACAATTCTTTGGCTTTTTCTGCCAACAATTGCAATAAATCATCTGGAAGCGAACTGGTGAAAGTGGACATATTTTTGATTTATATTTATTATCTACAAATATAAAATATATTTTCTGAAAAGTTGTAATCAAACTTATATTTACGAAAACTAGAAGATTTTATTTCTTTGAGTTTAATTATTCCTTTTTGAGTATCCGCAATCGTACCAGTAAAATACTTTAATATTGAAAATCAATACTTTAATCGAGGTGAGAGCTATTTGGTGAATATTAGCGAACCATTATCGGCCTTGAATTTCTAGGTTTTAGCTACTGAACTGAAACTGTTAATTTTTAAAATTTCTGTAAGAACATTTTAAAAAATTTCAGTTTCAGAAAGGAGTTAAAATTGTTCGCAACGAGTTGTAAATAATTATAGAACAAATGTTTGCGAACAAAAAGAAATTTAGAGCCTTGACTTTTTTGTTTCTTTTTTTGTTAAGAAAAAAAGAAAGACAAATTAATGATAGCTCAAATTGAGATTTTTTTTCAAGTTATGAATTATTGTTATATTATTTTTAGTGGTACGAAAGCGTATACTCAACAATTAATACCAAAAAAGAATAAAAATTTGTTTGGATTAAATACTTACGTTTTTAAACAATTTTTAACCCAAATTCTGAAAAAGTAAAAGACAAACTTTTAAATTATAAGCAACAGAATTTTTGAAAAGATTAAAAACGGCGAAATAATCTTACATTACTGATTCTCCATTTTCTCTAACAAAATTGGACGAAATTGTTTTGAAAGTGGCAATTCAGAAGAAGCAACTTTAATTGTCTTGGCATCAACTAAATCAATATGAGTAAAATTTACTAGGTAACTTCTATGAATTCTGATAAAATCAGTATTCAATTTAGATTCAAAATCAGCCAAACTTTCACGTATAACGTATTTCTCTTTGTTAACCATATGTATTTCCAAATATACATGGTCACTTTTAAGAAAAATAATGTTTTCTAATCTCAATTTTAGAAAATGAGTTTTTTGCTTGATAAAAACAAACTTTTTTTGCTCTATTTTTCCTTCTTGAATTTTATTTTGCTCGTGATTAAACAAAGCGACTTCAATGGAAGAATAAAGCTCTTCTTTTGTAAACGGCTTAATCAAATATGCTGGAGGGTTGACAATTTTTGCTCTTTCAACAGTCGCTTTGTCTGCATGGGCTGTTAAAAATATAAAAGGCATGTCATAAGTTTCCTTGATGTAAATAGCCAAGTCAACTCCATCCTTACGACCTGAAAGATGAATGTCCAGAATGGCAATATCAGGTAACTCAGAATCTATCAGCTCCTTTCCTTCTGTAAACGTTATTGCTGGTTCAAGTACATTGTAGCCTAAGGCTTGAAGGGATTCGCAAATATTATCCGCAATAATAATTTCATCTTCAACAACCGCAATTTTGACTGTATTCATATTTTTCAATATTTGTGTTAATCAATGTTTGATCTTCGGATGGAATCCTTAAATGCTACTTCAAAAACAGCTCCATTATCGTAATAATAATTCAATTTTCCGTGTAATTGCTTCGTAAGCCTTTTAACGAGAAGCAATCCTAAACTTTTAATATTTTCCCACTCCAAGTCTTTTGGTAAACCCTTTCCGTTATCTTTAAATGTTAGTTTATAATCACCAATAGTAATAACATCCAAACAAACCTTTATTTCATTTGAACTACGTTTGTTAAGACCATACTTAAATGCGTTAGATGTTAATTCATTTAATATTAAACCTAACGGAATTGCCGTGTCGACATCTATCATAACATCTTCCATGCAAATATCCAAATGGAAATCTTTTACATTGAAAAGTTTAGCGTTTTCACTTACTAAATCTTTACAAAAATCTTTAAAACTGATAGCGATAATATCAGTTGATTGATACAATCTGTTATGAATCATAGACATGGCGTTAATTCGATTTTGGCCTTCTTCCAAAATCCCTTTAAGTTCAGCGTTTTCTGTGTTTTTATATTGCAATTCTAATAAACTACTGACTCGTTGAAAATTATTTTTGATGCGGTGGTGTATTTCCTTTAGCAATAACTCATTTTCACGATTTTTAGATGCTAGTGTTACGCCGTTTCTCCTGTTGAGAATAAATAAAAAAATGAGTAGAATAAGAAGTCCAAATATGACACCACTAAAAATTAAATAGAATCGGTTTTTGTCTTTTTCAACACGAATTTCTTTTTCTTTATCCTTAATCAGTTCTTGTGTTTGATACTCAGCTAAGATTTCAGACAAATCCTCCGAATAGATTTTCCGAGTTAATAAATTTGCATCTTTTAAATAACGGAAAGCTTCTTCGTATTTTTTATCTTTAATTAATGCTTCACCACAAAATGTATGTAAATCAATTATAAATTTATTATTCAGTTTGTTTTCAGCGTCTTTGACAAGATAGGCACATAATTCTTCAATGTTTTGAACTCCAAACTTTTTATATATTCTAGTTTTGGCGGGGTCATTGGTTTTTAAGGAGCTAAGGTATTTAGCATATAAAATATTATTGTAATACCTACTGTTTAAATCTTTTGATAGAATATTTAATTGATTTTCAACATAAACTTGGTCAAATTCACCTTTGAAGATATAGGCATCTATTAATTGATAAACTGTAGAATTGTAATAGTAGGAACCTCCTTTTGCTTTTTCTGCTAATTTCAAAATCTCCTTACAATTGTTTATGTAGTTTTCAAGCTGCCCTGTTTGAACATAATATTCATTAAAGTAGTATTTGTGGGTGATAAGCGAAAAAGTATCTTTCCATTTAGTTGCAATAGCGATATCTCTCAGGCTAATATTTTTTGCTTCTTCAATTTTTCCTTGAATATCTAAAATAACTATTTGATTGATGTCTGTATAAACTTTAGCAAGCTGAACATTTTTGGATTTAGAATTTGGAAATTGTTTAATGTATTTTTGTAAGTTATCATTTACTTTGGTAGCTCTTTTAAGAGAAACATCATTACGTAAATCATTGATTTGAACCCATTTTAACTTCACATAATCAATGTCAATTACTTCTTTTGATTTTGGCGGTTCAATCTGCTTGATGAACTTGTAAAATTGTTCATGCTGCGATTTTCCACTTAATTCTAGTCCTGATACAAAGTTGAAGTAATCATCATAAGTCGCTTTTTTATAAACAACTCGTCTGAAAAGGTTGTAGTTGCTGTCTTTTCGGATTTTTTTTAGTTCTTTTATTGCCGATTTTTTATCTCCATTTAAAATATCTCGCTCTATTTTTCGTAAAGCATTTTGTGCATTAACACTAAAATATGAGCATAAGAAAAACAAAGAAAAAGCCCAAAAATTAAAAATCCTCATAAAATATTTCAAAAGTTTTTAGTCGTTTAGTCAACTAAAGTCTATGAAATTAAAAGAATAATTCAAATGTATTTTGCGTTAACAAAAAATAGGTTAACTAATACTAATACCTGAATTAACAACTAAAAAAAACATCTTACTTATTTAATACGATTGAGTCAATTAAAAATTAACAAAAAAAATAAAATATTTTTTTGTTAATTTACTCTCAATACGTTTCCGTAATACAAAAATTTGTCGGTTTTCGTTTCCATGTACAAATCTGAGATTTCTTTTTCACGGTTTTCAAAATAGATTGCTGAAAGCTCGGAAATGAAATTTACATCGATTGTTGGCGTGTAAGTGTTCATGATTAAAAATCCATCTTTGTCTAGAACGTTTGAAGCCGCTCCCATCAATTCATCGATTTTATCTTCTAATTTCCATTTTTCTCCCTTTGCACCAATTCCCCAAGCAGGAGGATCCATTACAATTCCTTGGAATTTATTACCACGCTTTTCTTCTCGCTGCACAAATTTTAAGGCATCTTCGTGCACCCAGCGAATATTCAATAAACGACTTTCATCCATATTTTGGTTCGCCCAAGTCATCACCGATTTTACTGAATCAACGTGAAAGGTGTCGGCACCAATATTTCGAGCCACACATGAAGCTGCTCCTGTATAAGCGAAAAGATTTAAGAAACGAGCTTCTGATTTTAAATTATCTTCAATGAATTCCCAGTTCGACTGTTGCTCTGGAAATAGACCGATGTGTTTGAACTTCGTAAGTTCAAGTACGAACTTCAAGCGTTTGTAGGTAATCACCCATTTGCGAGGCGCATCTTTTTTGAGGCTTTTCCATTTACCAGTTTGACCTTTTGCATCTTCAATGAATTCCCAATGTGCCATTTCTCTCCATTCGGTAAAAGGTTTACCACTATGGAAATAAGCCTGTAACTCTGGACGAATCGTAATGATTTTTCCCCAACGTTCTAGTTTTTTGCCACCTCCAGCATCTAGTAATTCATAATCTTCCCAAGATTTGGAATAGATACGCGGATTTTCTGACATATTAGTTGAGTGTTAAATCTTGTTTTTTGATTAACGCATTTTTGGCGTTTTCTTTCTTCCTCCCATCATTTGCGCCATACGCATTTGATTTTTAGAAGGAGCTGCTTGCAATTGCGCTTGCATTTGTTTGATTTGGTCGCGCATCATTCCTTTTTTGTCGAGCTTTTTAGCTTCAGCCAATAACGAAACAGCTTCGGGACGACGACCAGTTTGTGCACAAATTCCTGCTAAGTGCATTCTTGCTACTGCATTATCTTCTGCTTGGCGCAAGCCTAAATCCAAGGCTTTTCGCAACATTTGTTCACTTTTCGCAAAACCTAGTTCTTGTGCGCCCATTACAGCTTTTAAAAACAAAACATACGCATGTTGACGACGTGGTAAAAATTGCGGAGCAGTAATTCGATCGATGTATTTCT
>Ga0247844_1007904_pt1 | contig 11773 bp, 9 predicted proteins | sample LaCtaG_FD_192421 | JGI IMG/M metagenome (GOLD analysis project Ga0247844, IMG submission 192421) | Freshwater microbial communities from meromictic Lake La Cruz, Castile-La Mancha, Spain - LaCruzMarch201714.5m_1 | ecosystem: Environmental > Aquatic > Freshwater > Lake | place: Spain: Castile-La...
GACCTGACATTGGTTATGACTTACTTCAGATATTGAAAAAAGCTTTGATGGAGCTAACAATCATCTCTACTGCGATGGCAGAGAGTAGTAAGCCAGCAATTCTTGCCAACAGATCAACACCTGAATCTTTAATGACCGCCAGAATTTTGGTGGAAAACATAAAGGTCAATCCAATTATGAAGTGCACTGAAATAATTGCCAAAGCTAAGGCGGTCAGTTGATCATTTCCATCAGCTTTTTGAACATAAAGCATTGTGGTCACAATGGCTCCTGGACCGGCAAGCAGTGGTGTGCCAAGTGGAACTAATGCAATATTTTGAGTAGTTGGAGAGTTGCTGTCGGTAATGGATCCAGTCAATAATCCCAGACCAGTAATTAACAACAAAATACCACCCGCACCCTGTAGTGCTGCCAAGGAGATATTTAGGTAATCCAGAATTGCGTTACCAAATAAAGCAAAAGAAACGATCACAAAAAGTGATACTGCGGCTGCCTGCCATGCAAGGCGCCGTTGTTGCTTAATCGATTTTCCAGAGGCCAATCCTAAAAATATTGGGGCCGCACCCGGTGGATCCAAAATCACAAATAAGGTAACGAAAGCTTGTGCGCCAAAGGTTAGGGCCGAAAGGGTTATTGCATCATTCATCTCTAGATCTTATCTAAATGTTGTAGTCGCCATAGAAGTAAGGGTATTTTGGAAGTCTCGGGCATTTCATAACGAAAAACTTGCCTATTCGCTATTGCAATTTGCAAAGAATTGACCCTAGCCTTCTCGGTATCGAGTTGGAGGAATTATGGGATTGAGTAAAGATGCAAAGAGTTTCACCAAAATTACATTGGATGAAAGTGAAATGCCCACCCAGTGGTACAACATAATTCCAGATCTACCATCACCACCACCGCCACCGCTACATCCAGGTACTCATCAACCAGTAGGACCAGCAGATTTAGCTCCGCTATTTCCAATGGATTTAATTTTGCAAGAGGTTTCAACAGATTCTTATATTGATATTCCAGGTGAGGTGCTAGATGTGTATCGCACCTGGCGTCCATCGCCACTATTTAGAGCGCGTCGATTAGAAAAATTACTAGATACGCCAGCTCGCCTTTACTATAAATATGAGGGTGTATCACCAGCCGGTTCTCACAAAACTAATACTTCAGTGCCGCAGGCTTACTACAACAAGAAAGCTGGCATAAAGAAGATCACTACTGAAACCGGAGCTGGTCAATGGGGAACTGCCCTGGCATTTGCTTGCGCACTTTTTGACATGGAGTGCGAGGTTTGGCAAGTTGGTGGTTCATACGATGCTAAGCCTTATCGCAGATTAATGATGGAGGTATTTGGTGCAAAGGTTCATCGTTCACCCTCTCAATTAACTGAGGCTGGTAGAAAATTATCCTTAGATCCAAAAAATAAATCTGGTTCACTTGGCATTGCAATCTCTGAGGCGGTTGAAGCAGCAGTGACAGATCCAACTGTTGCTTATGCACTTGGCTCAGTCTTAAACCATGTATTGATGCATCAAACAATCATTGGCGAGGAAGCACTAAAGCAATTAGCAAAGGTGGGCGAAACACCAGATTTGCTAGTTGGCTGCACCGGCGGTGGATCTAACTTTGCCGGCCTTTCATTCCCATTTATTCGCGAAAAACTCAAAGGCAAAATGAATCCAGAGATTCGGGCCGTAGAGCCAGCATCTTGCCCATCACTTACTCGCGGCAAGTATGCATATGACTTTGGCGATACTGCTGGCATGACGCCACTAATGAAGATGCACACGCTTGGTCATGATTTTATTCCAGATCCAATTCATGCTGGTGGGCTTCGTTATCACGGTATGGCACCGCTTATCTCTCATATTTATGAATTAGGAATGATGACCGCTCAAAGCGTTGGACAAAAAGAGTGCTTTGCAGCTGCGATGCAATTTGCACGAACTGAAGGAATCGTTCCAGCTCCTGAGCCAACACATGCAATTGCAGTTGCGATTGCTGAAGCATTAAAGGCAAAAGAAACTGGTGAGGAAAAAGTAATCTTGACCGCACTTTGTGGTCATGGACATTTCGACTTAGCAGCGTATGACGCCTTCCTAAATGGCAATATGGTTGACTCTGTTCTCAATGATAAGGATTTTGAGGCTGCATTAGCCGCGCTTCCAGTCATGTAAGTGGGTTTATAAATTGCAAGATAGTAAGTTTTAACCATGATTGATCGCACAAGGCTGGCCACCTTACGCAAAATAGAGGATGAAAGGTTTATTACCTCTCATCCAAAAAGCGGTGAGTTGTTTGAAAAAGCGAAGGAATCAATGCCAGGTGGCGTGCCCATGTCCTGGATGTCAAAGTGGCCAGGTGCTTATCCAATATTTGTTGAAGAGGCTAAAGGTGCTGGGTTTGTTGATGTAGATGGCAATACCTATATAGATTTCTGTTTGGGCGACACTGGGTCAATGACTGGACACTCACCAGAAGCCACCATCACTGCAATTAGGGAGCAGGTGGGAAGAGGGTTGTCGGTGATGCTCCCAAGTAAGGACGCAGCAATTGTTTCTGCTGAACTTGCCACTCGTTTTAATTTACCACTTTGGCAGTTTACTGTTTCAGCCACTGATGCAAATCGTCATGTAATTCGATACTCAAGATTGATTACTGGTAAATCAAAGATAATTATTATCGACAGGTGTTATCACGGAAGTGTGGATGAAACTTTTGCAACTTTAGACAAAAAGGGAAAAACGGTAGCCCGAGAGGGAAATATTGGGGCTCCAGTTGCACTGGATCAAACCACTCGAGTTGTGGCATTTAATGATTTAAGTGCAATGAAAAAGGCATTAGAAAAAGATGATGTGGCGGCTATTTTAATGGAGCCGGCAATGACCAACGTTGGAATAGTTTTGCCACAGGATGGATATTTAAAAGGGGTCGAAAAATTAGCTAATGAATATGGCGCAATGTTTATAGTTGATGAAACACACACAATTTCAGTTGGCCCGGGAGGAATGACCGCTGAACTTGGCCTTGAACCAGATTTTTTGACAATTGGTAAAGCGATTGGAGGCGGATTTCCAACTGGTGCCTTTGGCATGAAGGCGAGTATTGCTACCGCAATAAGCAAACTAGTTGAACTCGAGGTTATTGATACTGGCGGAATTGGTGGAACTTTGGCCGCCAACGCGCTATCCCTAGCTGCCATGAAGGCAACGCTAAGTAAAGTATTAACTAAAGAAAATTTTGAAAGGATGATCAAACTTGGAAACCGATGGGCAGATGGTGTTGAAAAAACAATTAATAAATATCAACTTGGGTGGACCGTTAATCGCCTCGGTGCAAGGGCTGAATACATGTTTGCCGCCTCCGCGCCAATAACTGGCAGGCAGGCAGCTGACAGCGGAGATTTTGAATTGGAGCAATTTATTCACTTAAGAATGCTTAATGATGGTTTTCTAATCACACCATTTCACAATATGGCGTTAATTTCACCGGACACCACAATCGCAGATGTCGATTCGCATACAAATGCGTTTGAAAAAATGTGTGGTGATTTAGTTGGCTAACACAACCTTGAAGCTCAAGGATGGCAGAGCCCTTGATTACATAACCAATACTGTTAAAAGCGATAAAGCAATTCTGTTTCATCACGGGACACCTGGAGATTGCACTGCGTGGAGTTCTTGGGTTGGAGGGATAAATGAAGTTAAAGCAATAGCGGCTAGCCGTCCAGGCTATGGCCATAGTGATAGAAGGCGCGGGCGAAATGTGGCAGCAGATATCGATGATCAATCTGAATTACTAGATAATTTAGGAATTAAGAAATTTGTCTCAATTGGGTGGTCAGGTGGCGGACCGCATGCTCTAAACATGACAAGGGAATCTAGAAATATGGGTGCGATAACTCTTGCAGGTGTAGGTGAGTGGGGAAATGAAGATTTAGATTTTCTTAATGGCATGGGACCGGAAAACCACGACGAGTTTGGCGCCGCTTTAGCTGGTGAGAAAAGTATTGAAGAGTGGATGATTAAAAATGCACATGATTTAAAAACTGTTACCGGTACAGCATTAATAAGTGCATTGGGCGGATTAATTGGAGAGGCTGATAAAAAAGCCTTAACCTATGAGGTAGCCGATGAAGAGGCGGCTGTGTTTAGAAGAGCCTTATCGGTAAGTTATTACGGTTGGTCAGATGATGATTTAGCCTTTGTTCAATCATTTGGATTTAAATTAAGCGAAATTAACAAACCAACTTTGATTTGGCAGGGTGATGATGATTTTATGGTGCCAAGAGAACATAGCAATTGGCTAGCAAAACATATACCTGGAGCTAATCTTAATTTTGTACCTGGCCATGGGCACATTTCACTTGTTCAGAATTATCGACCTGAAATTATCAAGCAAGCATTGAACTTGCTCAATTATTAATGCAACACCAAATAAAACTCATTCCAGTATCGCTCGCAAAAGAGTTTGCCGACCAGCCTTTGGACTGGAGTCTAAAATTATGGGGAGAGGGTAAATCAGAGTTCTCCGCTGACGATTGGCGAAATTTCTACAAAAACGCCATGAATTCTGATTACAGTAAATTCAATCCCGATGGCTCTGATCAAGAGTTGTTGTTCATGGCAATTCGCACCAATGATGGAATCGAAGAGGTAGTGGCATCAATAGCAATATGCGATTTTGATGATATCGAGGAGTATCGACAGTTTAAACCTTGGATTGCAGCTTTTATTGTTCGTGAAGATTTAAGAGGCACGGGTGTCGGTAGCACGGTCTTAGAATTAATGGAGAAAAGAATTCTTGCTTACGGAGTTAAACACATTTACCTGTGGACTGAAGGCGAGAAGAATTTTTATGGAAAACGCGGGTACCTGTTAATTGATCAGCTTCATAAACCGGGCAGAGTCATAGATTTGATGCAAAAAGATTTAGGAAAACTAATTATCTAAAAGCTGCAATACCGGTTAATGCTTGTCCTAATACCAGCATATGAATCTCATGAGTTCCTTCATAGGTAAGCACTGTTTCAAGGTTACTCATGTGTCTAAACACTGAGTATTCAGAGGTGATTCCTGCACCACCAAGAATTGATCGAGCACTTCTTGCAATTTCTAGTGCAGCGTTAACATTATGAAACTTACCCATGCTGATTTGTTCAGGTTGTATTTTGTCTGAATCTTTTAAATCTGCCAGGTGATAGGCAAGAAGCATAGAGGTGGTGATTTTAGTCGCCATATCTGCAAATTTTGCTTGAGTTAGTTGATGCTTTGAAATCGGACCATCAAATTGCTCGCGGGTAGTGGCATAGGCGAGAGAAACCTCAAAACAATCACGAGCCGCACCAACTGTGCCAAAAATAATTCCATATCTCGCCTCGGCCAAACATAAAAGTGGCGCTCTTAAACTAGTTGCCTCTGGCAAACGATAAGAATCCGGAACGCGCATATCGTTGAATACCAGTTCTGATGTTACTGAGGCTCTAAGTGAGAGCTTATGTTTAATTGGATTTATAACTAATCCTGCTGTTTTAGTTGGAACACAGAAGCCGCGAATACCTTCATCAGTTTGTGCCCAAATAATGGCTACATCTGCAACGCTGCCATTAGTAATCCACATTTTTGAACCATTAATTATCCAGTCAGAGCCATCTTTCTTTGCAAAGGTTGTCATTCCTGAAGGATTTGAACCGTGATCTGCCTCTGTTAAGCCAAAGCATCCAACCGCCTCACCTTTTGCCATTTTTGGCAGCCACTCTTGCTTTTGGGCTTCACTTCCAAATTTATAAATCGCAAACATTGCAAGTGAACCTTGTACAGAAACCAAAGATCTAAGTCCAGAATCAACCGCTTCTAATTCCAGGCAAGCGAGTCCATAGGACATCGCATCTGTACCTGCGCAACCATAATTTTTAAGGTGCATACCAAGAACTCCAATACCGCCTAGTGCTTTAGCTAAGTCACGGGCAGGAAGTTGTCCCTCTTCATACCAGGCTGCGATATTTGGTTTTAACTCTTTCGCGGCAAAATCTCTCACGACTGTTTGAATCGCTTTTTGTTCCTCAGTTAGTCGCGATTCAACCTGCATTAATACGAGTGGATGAATTGGAGAAGCGGCTGGTTTGCTCATGTTCAAAGTCTACCGAGCGCATTTCTCAAGTTGAAACTTTTTACCGTAATAACTATCTTTTTGGTGATAAATGTCATTTAAACAATGTTGTACTCGGGCCTCAATTGACCGGAGGTGAGGAATCGATCTGCACTAAGTTGATCTATTTTAACAAACGGTTGCTTGCCTAGATAAAGATCTCGCAGAATCTCACCTATCGCAGGTCCTTGCAAGAAGCCATGACCGCTAAAACCTGTGGCATAGAAAAATCTAGAAACTTTTTTATACTCACCTAGTATCGCATTGTGATCTGGTGTTACCTCATAAAGTCCGGCCCAACCTTTACCAATTCCGACATTCATAAGTCTTGGCGCCCTCGTACTAGCAATCGCGCCAAGTTTTTCTAAAAATTGTGGATCCTTCTTTAGATCAAAGCTTGGCTGGGTTGTTTTGTCAGAGAATCCCATCAGTAAGCCTTTACCCTCGCGGTGCCAATACAGTGAAGAGGAGTAGTCAATTGTCATTGGCATCTCCTTTGGTAAATCCGAGAAAGAATCATCTAAAGGCTCTGTAATTACTAATTCACGTTTGTAAGGTGTTACTGGCAGATCTAAGCCCACCATCGATGCAAGTTTTGGGGACCAGACACCAGCACAATTTATTACTGCACTTGTTTTAATTTCGCCCAGGGATGTACTCACCGAAGTTATCTCACTTCCGTGGGTATGGATTCCAGTTACTTCAACATTTGTAATCACATCTGCCCCCAACTTTCTTGCTCCGCTTGCGTAGCCAAGTACTACGGATTCGGGTGTGCAGTGACCATCATTTGGCGTGAATGACGCAGCTAGAAGGTCAGAGGTACTTAGTAGCGGAGAAAGTTTGCCTGCTTCATTCGGTGTAAGCATCCTTGAGGCAACATTAAATTGTTTATGAATCTTGGTAGATTTTTCAAAAAGATCAACATCTTTTTGAGTTGTAAGTGCAAACAAATATCCCGGTCGATGTAGATCGATTTCATACCCTGGTCTATTTTTAAAATCCGCAAACAGCTCTAAAGATCTTGCTCCTAAAGCGACATTAAACTCATCTGAGAAATTTGCCCTCACGCCACCTGCTGCTTTGGAGGTAGAGCCACTTGCTAAATCATTTTTTTCACAAAGAGCTACTCGAACACCAGCTTCGGATAAATGAAATGCGGCCGATGTGCCCATCACGCCGCCACCAATAATGACTACATCAACTTGGGCAGGTAAGGACATTTTTAAATTTTAAGAACAAAATCTGGGTCATGCTTGATCTCAATCAGATCCATCTGTGCTTTCTGTAATTTGTTTGACCAGTCCCAGTTCATTGATTGCCATCTTGTGAATTGATCTAAGACCCAAATTCCGCTTTGTCGTGAGCCATTACCGCTCAAACCATTACCACCAAATGGAAGGTGTGCCTCTGCCCCAGAGGTTGAGTTATTGATCGAGACCATACCGGCGGAAATACCTTCTCTAAAGCGCCAAACATTTTGAGGATCATTGGTATAGATAGCTGAGGAAAGTCCATATCCGTGGCCATTTGCAAGATCTATCGCTTCATCCAATGTTGAGAATTTTCCAACTGTAACTAGCGGACCAAAAGTTTCAGTTGCATAAAGCTCATCGTTTTTTGTTATTCCAGCAACAATAACTGGATGGGCAAACACACCTTTATCTGGATCGCCAACAAAACCTTTTCGAGGATTGCTTGCGGTAATACGACCAGTTGAGGTGGATCCCAATACTTTGTGATGGCTTTGAATCATCTTCAAGTGAGCTAAGTGGTTATCTAGATATTTTTGGCTAATCATTGGACCAAACAAAACATCCTTAAATGGATCACCAACTGCTGCGTTTTCCACTAATGAAGCAAATTTTGAGAGCACATTGTCGTAAATCGATTCATGAATCCAAAGTGTGCCCAGTGAAGTACAGCGCTGACCAGCAGTACCAAAGCCAGCAAATAATGCACCATCTAATGCAAGATCAATATTTGCATCTGGCATTACAACCATCGGATTTTTTCCACCAAGCTCAAGACATGCACTTTGAATGTACTCGCCAGCTTTAGCACCAATTTTTCTACCAACTGCCGTTGATCCAGTAAAGCCAACCTTATTAATTACTCCTTCTTTCAATCCAGAATCCAAAGCTGCAAATGTTTGAGTGCCATCTGCCACCACAGTGATTAAAACATCTTGCGGAACTCCGCCAGCATGAAAGATTGATGTTAAGGCATTTGCCACAGCTGGTGTGAACTCTGATGGTTTCCACACCACGGTATTACCGGCCAAAAGCGCCGGCACGATATACCAAGAAGGAACAGCGGTTGGAAAATTTCCAGCGGTTATAACAAAAACATTTCCAACTGGCATTCTGAAAGTGAAAAGGTTCTTATTTTGCATTTCACTTGGCACAGTCTGGCCATAGAGGCGCCGACCTTCACCTAAAAAGAAGTCGCAGGTATCAACAACCTCCTGCACCTCACCTAATGCTTCGGTGTAAACCTTGCCCATTTCTTTGGTGATTAATTTGGCCAGTTCCTCTTTATTTTTTTCAACTAACCTTCCAACATTTGCAATGATTCGACCACGAGTTGGTGCTGGCAGTTTCGCCCAACCCTTTTGCGCCAATTTTGCCTTACGCAAAACTGTCAAGATTTCAGCAGCTGTTGCTTCAGGAACAGTTGCAATCACTTCAGATGAATTTGTGGGATTGGTTGATTCAAACATGAGTGTATTCTCTACCAGATAAGCAAAATTGGAAAATGCCGATATTGTTTGAACATGGAAGGCTCTGTGCGCACCGTAGCAGCGGTCATTTTAGATTTACTTGCTAGAAAGGGCGTCACTAAGGCATTTGGAATTCCTGGAGTTCATAATCTAGGTTTTTGGAACGCATTATCCAAGGACAGACCAGAGATCATAAGTGTCAGGCATGAACAGAGCTGCGTCTATGCAGCCGATGGTCTAGCAAGAGCTACTGGAAAGTTATCTGTTGCAATAACTACTACCGGACCTGGTGCGGCAAATACATTAGGTGCATTTGGTGAAGCAGCAACCTCTGGATCACAATTATTGTTGATTTCATCTGAGGCTCCAATAAAAATTCGATCAAAAGAGGGCACAAGGGGAATTTTGCATGAGATGCGGGATCAAAGTGCAATCTTTGCACCACTTGCTAAACGAGTGTCCATCAGTGGCAAAGAATTAGTGTTGGCGAAAAGTGCAACTACAGCAATTGAAGCAATCTCAACAGTCGTGGATTTTATGGAATTCCTAGCGCAAGCACCAACCGGTGCAGGGTATATCGGCATTCCATCAGATATTTTGAATCAGGAATTTACTGGGCAAATTCCGACACCAAGTAAGAGTTGTTTAGATTTTATCAATCAAGAAAAAAATCTTGCAATAAATCAAGAATTGATAAAGAAAATGTTGGAGGGTGTTAGCAAAATTGGAATATGGGCAGGTGGTGGGGCACAAGGTGTAAGTAATGAAATTACAAAATTATCCGATCACCTAAATGCACCAATTTTTACCTCCTTTGCAGGAAGAGGAGTGGGAGGCTCAAGCAAAAACTACTTCACCTTACCGATTCACGAAAAGGAGGCGGAAGTAGTTTTGGCCGAATGTGAGGCCTTACTAGTTTTTGGATCCCAACTTGATGGAATGAACACTAAAAATTGGAGTATAACTTTTCCAAAAAAGATTATAATTTTTGATGCAAATCCAGATGTTGCGCTCCGAAACATAAAAGCTGATTTAGTAGTACGAACTGCAAATTTAGCAAAGGCTTGTGAAGCGTTAACATCGTTGCCCGCTCGAGATCAGTGGATTGATGTTTCAAATATCACTGCCGAAGGCAGGCAACGAATTGCTCAAAGTGAAAAAGGTCGAGCAGGAATGGCCTTGGTAACTGCGATTGAGAAAAGTTGGCCAAGTGAAAATTACATCGTATGTGATATGGCAATTTCTGGTTATTGGACTGGTGTTTATCTTCAAAGTAAAAGAGTACGGCAAATTGCATACCCAGTTGGTTGGGGAACTTTAGGTTTTGCACTCCCTGCAAGTTTAGGACCGGCTGCGGCAGGAATCTCAACATTAGTTGTATGCGGAGATGGTGGAATTGCATTTGCATTAGGTGAACTAGCAACAGTGTCACAGGAAAAATTGCCATTAACAATTCTGCTACATGATGATGGTGGATATGGGATGCTTCGATTTGATCAAAAAGTAATGAATCATCCAGAAAGAGGCGTAAATTTGTTTAATCCTAATTGGCAAATACTCGCCCAATCATTTGGAATTGAGTTTATTGAAAGTAATCTAAAAACCCTTGCTGATGCTTTACGTAAACGATCCACGAGTAAAACTCCAGGAATAGTTTTAATTAAAGATGAAATTTACCCTCCAAAAAGCAGTAGTCCAAGATGGAACGAGAATTAATTAGTCGGTAAGTCCTGCAGAAATTATTAGGTAATAGATGGTAAAAATTACTGAAGCCCAAAGAAATCCGGTCCACCAGGTCATGCTTAGTTTCAACTTATAAGTATCCCAATTTACCTTTGCAAGGTTCTTATCCGCACGTACTTTGTTGCGATAAGAAATGATCATGTAGGCGGAAACTAGAATTCCCCAAAAGAACATAAAGCCGGATCTCATATCATCAGTTTAACCCAGGTTTGTAAGTGTGACCATTTGCATCTCGTGATTAAGTCAATTCCTATCTACACTAAGGGTCATGGCACATCTACAAACCCCTTTTGTTACTGCCGAAGAGATCAATGCTTTGTGCAGCTATGAAAAAATTATAGATAATCAACGCCAGGTATTTGTAAACTTCTATTCAAACAAAGCAATGATGGGGCCGAGAGCTATCTTGTCTCAAAATGATAATGCGCAATTTTCCTACATTGCTCGAGCTTCAGAGAATGGACCTACCATTGTTAAATTTGGAACTGTAGTACCAGGTAACTCTGCTCGAGATATTCCAGTAGTTCAAACAACGGTTGCAATACTTGATGCAACTTCGGGCTCGCTTAAGTTATTTCTAGATGGTGAGGCAGTGACAAAATGGCGGACAGTATGTGCAAGTATGGCTGCGGCTATCGCATTGTCGAATCCAATTAAAAAGATCGCTGTAATCGGAGTGGGTCATCAGGGGAGAGCACATATTGAGGCAGCTAAAAGTATTTTCAATCCAGAAAAAATCATTGGTATTTCAAAAAGTACTAAGCCAGCGAACCTTGGATCTAATGTAGAAATCAGTAATGATCTAAATAGAGTAAGTGAATGCGATTTGATTTTTGTTTGCACCAATGCTTCAGAGCCAGTGATTAAATCTTTGTTAAATCCGGGTTCCACCTGTATTTCCATCGGTTCATTTTCGCCAATGCGATCAGAGGTCTCAGTAGAAGCACTTTCCAAGGCTGATAAGGTTTTTGGTGATGATGCTAAGACAATTTCTGAACAATCTGGTTCAGTGGTTAGTACACTTGCTAAATCTGATCGAAACTGGAAACAAGCCCAATCTATTGGTGGAGTTTATGCCGGAAAAATTAAAGGTAGGGAAAATGAAAAGGAAGTTATCTACTACTTCTCAGTTGGTTTGGGAGTTCAAGATGCAGCACTTGCTGATTT
>Ga0247844_1007909_pt1 | contig 11770 bp, 8 predicted proteins | sample LaCtaG_FD_192421 | JGI IMG/M metagenome (GOLD analysis project Ga0247844, IMG submission 192421) | Freshwater microbial communities from meromictic Lake La Cruz, Castile-La Mancha, Spain - LaCruzMarch201714.5m_1 | ecosystem: Environmental > Aquatic > Freshwater > Lake | place: Spain: Castile-La...
GGCGATCCTGGGCGGAGCGCTCCTGCCGCCGTTGCAGGGGTTGGTAGCCGACGGGACGCACAACCTGCAGCTCTCGTTCATCGTCCCGCTCCTCGCGTATGCCTACGTTGCCTTCTATGGCGCCATCGGCCACAAGATCGGCCGCCGGACTCCGGCAGAATGAGCTCGAATCACACATGCCCGCCTCAGTTAGCAATCTTTCCTGGAAAGATGTTTAAAACCTGCATTTTTCTATCGCTTCGTGTAGAGTCTCTTGCCCGTTCACACTCGAAGAACTCATTCGACTGAAACGCCTTGTCCTCTTTGAAAAACGATGAATGCCAATCCGCACATTTCGACGAGATCAATCCCCGGCTTCACACTCGTAGAGTTGCTTACCGTCATTGCCCTGATGAGCATCATGATGGCGATGCTTGTGCCTGCACTCACCGGGATCAAGGGCGCGGGAGATGTCACGAAAGCGGCTTTTGATGTGGCGGGAACCTTGGAGCAGGCGAGGGCCTACGCTATGGCCAATAATACATATGTTTACGTGGGCTTCACGGAGCGGGACGGGATGGATGTGACCAAGCCCGGCGTTGGCCAAATCCTCGTCGCTGCCATGGGGTCGAGAGATGGCACACGAAATTTTGGCACGAACAACTCCAACCTGGTCCCCCTCTCCAAGCTGCGCCGGATCGAGAACGCGCACCTGCAGGACTCGCTGCCGAACTCCGGCTCGATGAGCCGCCCTGTGGTGGATGCTGCCTTCCGTGTTGGAAATGATGCTTTTCAATTGGGCGGCCCTTTCACATCCGGCTTTACCTCCTCGTCCGGCTACTCATTCACAAAGGTCATCCAGTTCGCTCCGAGCGGAACGGTGAGCATTCCATCCGCGACGGTCTCGGTCCCGCATTGGATGGAGATCGGTCTGGTTGGCGCGAGGGGGAATTCGGTTCCCGGCGGCTCGAATTGCGCCGCGCTGGTGCTGGTCGGCGTGACCGGTTCGGCAAAAATCTATCGTCCATGAAGAGGGGCTCCGATTTTCGACGCTTAACAGGCAACCGCATATCCCGCTCTGCATTCTCCCTGGTGGAGGTCACGCTGGCTCTCGGAGTGGCCGGGTTCTGCCTGCTGGCGATCCTGGGGTTGCTTCAAACCGGTCTCACGAGTGAAAAAGTGATCGTCGGGCAAACCGCCGCCGCCGGGATTCTTTCTGCGGTCTATTCCGACCTCGTTTCCACTCCCTCAACAAACACGACCTCACCCAATTTCCAGTTTTCTCTCACCAACCAAACCCTCCTCACGCCACAGACCGTCTATTTCTCGGAGGCCGGATGGACCAATAGAGTCGGGCAGGCCCCCGCGACGAATTCGCGCTATCGGGTCAGCGTCGGCGTCCAGTCCACCACGACCGGGCCGACCCCCGTGCGTATTCTCGTGACCTGGCCTGCGGCTGCGGACCCGACGAACGCGTCGGGGGCGGTGGAAGTGGTGACAGCGTTGGATCGCAACTGAACCCGATTGTTCCCCACGATGCAACCTTCCGATTGCCGATTGCCGATTGCCGGTTGGAAGACATGCCTGGCAACGGGGGCGCATCCCGGCCCCAATGCCGGCGGAATTTCCCCCCCCCGATCTCCAATCTCTGATTTCCGCTCAAAGACCGCCTTTACTTTGATCGAGCTGATGGTGGCCTCCGCGGTTCTAGTGATGCTCGTGCTCCTCGTCGCCCAAATCGTCCAGAGCGGCGGCCTCGCCATCTCCGGCAGCCGCAAACACCTCGGCGCCGACGCGCAGGCCCGCGAGGTCTTCAACCGGTTCGATTTTGATTTGAGCCGCATGCCCAAGCGACCGGATTTGGATGCCGTTCTTTCATCGAGCAACAGCGCCATCTTTTTCCTCAGCGAAGCGCCGGGATTTACCGCCAATGCCACCGACCGCGGCACGCTCTCGCTCGTTGGCTATCGGGTCAACCCCACCAATGCCCAGCTCGAACGCCTCGGGAAAGGCCTCTCCTGGACCAGCGCACCCTTTCTCGCCTACGCCACCAATGCCCTCACCGCCGACTCGACCCCGCTTCCAGAGACCACGATCAATGGGGCCTGGAGTCCCGCCATCGGCTCCGCTCCGGGCTATGGCGATGGATCGGACATCTGCTACGACTTGCTCGCTGACGGGGTATTCCGCATCTTCTATTACTTTCAAAAGAAGGATGGCACCTGCTCCCTGTCCCTCGACCCGAATGCCCTGCAAGGTCGTTTCCATGATGTCACGGCAATCGTTCTCACCCTGGCCATCCTCGACAGCGACTCCCGCATGAGCGTCAGCGACACGAGCAAGCTCGCCTCCGCCCTGCCGGATCCCACCGCTGCAAATCTCCCGCCAAGCGACACGCCTGCCCGGCTCTGGCAGGACAAGGTCAACAATATCACCCAGTTCGCCGCTGACGCCCGCATCCCGCTGCTGGCTGCCTCCCGCGTGCGCATCTACCAGCGCAGCTTCCCTCTGAACACGCCATGAGGAACTTCAAATTTGAAATTTTGAATTTCAATTTGCGGCGTTCGCGCCGCGAGCGCGGGGTCGCCCTCATCGTCATCCTGGCGTTTGTCGTGCTTCTCACCGCGATGGTTTTGGCCTATTTCTCCTCCGTCACCCTCCAGCGCCAGATCTCCCAGGCCAGCTTCAACCAGACAGCCGTCGAGGTTTTCACCCAGGGCGCTGTCAACACGATCACCGGCGACCTCAAGCAGGAGATCGTTGCCGGCTCGACCGCGACCAACATCGTCACCGGCTCTGTGACCAACACGCTCTGTTTCCCCATCGGGCCGACAAATGCGGTTCCAGCCCTCGCCGGATCATCCGGCAACAACGGGCTCGAAAACCTTGTCAAGCGCAGCTCCTCAACCAACGCCTTCTATCCGGGCGGAATCACTCGGGCCGCCACGCACTCCACCACCAACCCCTCTAAAAACGGGCGCTACATATCACCGGCCCGCTGGAATGCCCCCCTCCTGTTGCCCAAAGCCAACAGCAATAGCGCCACCGACTTCACCCCCACAAATACATTCATCCCGCCCGACTGGGTGCTGGTCGCGCGGGACGGATCGAACCCCACGCTCTGGAACACCAATATGCGCTGGAGTCCTGCCAACCCGACCACCGTCATCGGACGATATTCCTACGCCATCTACGACGAGGGAGGACTCCTGGACGTCAACGCCGCCGGCTACCCGCCGGGGTCGTCCACGAACCTGACCGCCTTCAAAGAGAACCAGGTCTATGCCGACCTCGCCGTACTGCCCGGCATGACAACCAACGCGGTCTCCGCCCTCGTCGGCTGGCGCAATTACGCCTCGTCGCAGCCAGGCGGCTCCTTCCCCTCCTACACATTCGACAGCACGGCCCAGACGAATTATTTTCGTTCCGTCCGCGCGAATTCCTCGGGCTTCCTGCGCACCGGCACCACCAACTCCACCCCCACTGGCCAAACCGACCGCCAGTTCGTCAGCCGCCAGCAGTTGATCCAATTTCTCACCCAGGCAGCCGACCCCGGCAGCGCGGCGGCCCTGCAAAATGCACTCCAATATCTCGGTAACTACAGCCGAACCCTGGAGCAGCCCTCTTTCGTCCCGAATCCCAGCCGACCCCGCATCGTCGCGCCGCTCCTGCCTGCGCCGCCCGCTCCCGATATCGCGCTCACCTACCAGGGGAACAACGATGCGGCCGGATCGGATGACGCGATCAACCCCTCCTTCCTGTCCACACGCGTCGCCAGTGCGTTTAGCCGCAACGACGGCACAACCGCCTCCGTCGGCGAGCCGCTGGTGAAACAGCGGTTCTCGCTCAAACGTCTCGCCTGGCTCACCTACAAAGGACCCAGCGCCTCGCGGGGTGCCGGATCCTCCAACACCACAGACCCGGATTACGACATGTGGGCGCTCGTGAACACGCACGGCATTTCGGCTAGCTTTCTGCAGCAGGGCACAGCGGCTAACATCCAGAACTATTTCGGTCTGACATGGGACGATGCCAGCCGCGTCTGGATTTACAACCACACGAGCCCCGGCGGTCATGTCATTGGCCGACTCGGAGATCTCCTCGCGACCCGCGAGCCCGATTTCGCCGAACTCCTGAAAGCGGCGATCAATGTCGGGTCGCTGGGAAAAGCCGCGCAATTAACCCCCGCGCAGCAATACCAGTATAATTTGGACCGGAGCACGGATTACCACCTGCTTCAGATCATGGCGAACATCATCGATCAGTCCGATGTGGATAGCTTCCCGACGAAGATCCAGTTCTCTTTTGCAACCACCACGAAGTCCGTCGCCGGTGCGGAGGACCTCCCCTATGCCTACCGCGGGCGCCTCTTCGTGGTGTGCACCAGGAAACCCGACCCACTGCTATCGAATAGTGATGCGGTCACCTTCAAGGATGTCCCGTCCACCACCGGAGATGGCTCGACCGCGGATGTGACCGTGAAGCATGCGGTCCCCATGGAAACGGCTTCAGGCATCACGACGGCGATAAGCGATCCCGGTGAAGCCACTGCGCTGCGAATTCCCGATGTCTGGAACCCCTGCGATCCCAACTGTGCGACCACGACGTCGAAGGCCGTTCGCCCGACCAATTTCAGGGTGGTTCTGCTTACCTATAATGCGGGTGATGCCGCGCTAAACTGGCAGGTTTACGCAGCCCCCGGGTTTAGCCCTGTGACGTTCGCGAACGCCACCTCAGGCTCCTACAAAGCCCCGAATATTCCCAGCGGTCCCGGACCCTCCGACCAGTCGCCCTCCACCGTTCTCTCGGATGCGGGGCCCGGCAATTCGGCCTTGGAATTTCAGGACAATGCCGGGGCGCTCTTCCGCGAACCGACCTTGTTATGGCGACCGAATCTCCCCGCGGGGTCGGCCCTGAAAATGGGGGCCGGGAACGCGCTCGGTGTGGCGGCGACCGACGCGAACAACCCCAACAATAAATCCTACATCGGATTCCTTATCGGCAGGTCGCCGGTTTCGATCGTCGGAAGCATCGCCCACGACACGACGACACCCGCTACGAAATCGGTCAACGGCAAGTATATCTTCCAGGGGGACAGGCTGAACGAGAAGGACATCGCCACCCCGGGCGTGTCCGGGGCGACTCCTGGTTACTACACTTTCCGGATGCAATATGAGTATCCGAGCGGCTCGGGCAGATGGTTCACCTACGATGAGAAATTCGCGGGGGTGGAGGGTAACGGCAGTCTGCTCTTTTGCGCGAACCCCGCCGACTTCTTCAACAACAGGTATCTGAACCCCTTTGCCCTGGGCGCCCTTGGCAGTCCGGCCTGCGCCTACGACCCGCGCGCGGCCCGCTTCGGCATGGGAACCGAAAGCGAATGGACAACGTCCGTCCCCAACAACGGGCCCGCCTTCGAGGTCCAATTGCTCAATGTCTCCGCCGGCAATAACGCCATTGTGGGGGCAAGTGATTTCACCGTCCTCATGACGAACCGGGCCGGGGCCGATAAAGGCCAAGCCGACTATTTTCAGGTGCCGGGCTGGCAGACCAAGGCCGCCCAAATGCGTTGGTTTTCAGGACCCGGGTATCACAACTCTGGAAATAATACCTCGCCGAAATTCTACGACGGGTTGCTAAGTCAAAATAACCCGGCCATAACGGTAACGGCCAAGAATGGCTCGACCGCAGCAAATCTGTATTATGAAGATCCGGATGGCATTTGCCGCCGGGCGATGGGGGCGTATGTTCCCGTGGGAGCAGTGAATAATCCGGCCACCACCGCAACGGGGCTTCCCATGGCAACTGCCAATGCCATCGGCGCGGGAGGCGTGCCCACAGCAACGGCGCAGAGCCAGAGCAGGCCCTTTATCCTGAACCGTCCGTTCCGGAGTGTTGGGGAGCTGAGTTACACATTCCGAGGCACCCCCTGGAAGAATATTGATTTCTTCACGCCGGAAAGCGGGGATGCAGCGCTGCTGGATGTCTTTTGCTTGAGTGATCCCCCGCAGGATGGGCTCACCGCCGGGAAACTTAACTTGAATACGCGCAATGCACCGGTGCTCCAAGCGGTGGTCGCCGGGGCATATATCGATGAGCTGAGGCATCTCACCTCGCCGCCTGCTTATGCGCTGACACCCACAGTGGCCGGGGAGGCGTTGAGCGTGGCGAACAAATTGATCAGCATGACGACGGACACGACCGCCGCCTGGCGGGGGCCATTGAGCAATGTCAGCGAACTCGTCGGGCGATACATTCCCAATCCTGGGGCTCCATCTGGAGCAACCGATCAATACACGTTCCTCGAAACCATTTCGGGCAGCAACTACACCTATGCCGGATTCAGCGCAGCGCTCGACTCCACGGTCCTGACGAATCCAGCCGCTCCGCTGATCCAACGTTTCCGTGAAGCCCCCATCCGCGCCCTTGCCGCCTGCGGGCAGACCCGGGTCTGGAATCTGATGATTGACGTGGTTGCGCAAACCGGACGCTACCCGCAAAACGCCGATACACTCGACCATTTCGTGGTTGAAGGGGAAAAACGCTACTGGGTGCATTTGGCCATTGATCGTTTGACCGGGAAAATACTCGATAAGCAGATGGAAGCGGTGACAGAATGAACAACCGCATACCCATTACCCTGGCAGTTGCGGCTTTGCTTTGCACCGGCCCGGCCGGTTCCCAGGGAGTCAACGGCGATTCGGGTGGAGTGGCAATCAGTGCCGCCAATTTGAGCCGGGAAAAACCGGTTGGGCCACTGCTCAAGCCAGCCCCCGATTCCGCGAGCTGGACCGTGGCTTTTGCCTATCCCGAGGACGCCAACAATAAGCAGGGAAGCGATGGAACTTTGCTTCATCCGGAAATGGACGCACGGCCACGGAAAATGGTGGTGGATAAAACCGGGACGACGATGCGGATTGAGACGATTGAGGTCTCCGGACGGATCAAGACCAAATGGTATCTTGGCGACACTCAATACTCCCTGCCCCCCGGGCAAAAGTTGTGGATCGAATCGAAAGCCTCCTCGGGGGAATTTGATCCCAGCTATGAGCAACAGTCTGCAGCCGGGTTTTCGGATTTTGAATGGGTCTCTGAGGATACCTATCTGGCAAGGATGTTCTTTGGCGGGCGCAGTTGCCTTGTTTTTGTTCCCGGAGGCGCCTCTGTGCTCGATGCTGCCGGGCCAAATGTGGATGCCAAGAAAATTCAAGCAATCCTGGCTGCGCAACCCACCATTGCACTGGTCGATGCGGAAACCCGGTTACCGTATCTCTTCAGAAATCGAGGAGAGGTGCAGACATTTGTCTTCGGTCCACCCCCATCGGCCAAATTGTCCCTCCCAGTGGAGCTGGACCAAATGATCAAAAGGGGGATGGAAGCCCAGACCCGCTTGCTGGCCCCCATCCCAAGACCTTAGGGACTGGATACCGGTCTGGTGGTCGTCCCCGGATTCCAGATCCCGCTGATCGTGAACGTCAGCGGGTGCCCGGGGATCCCGCATTCGTTGCGGAGCACCTTGCGAACCAGGAGATCCGCCGCCTGGGCCCCGATCAGCTCCGGAAATTGATAGATCCCGCTGAAGGGGTCGTCCACCGTGTGGCAGCTCAGGATGACGAGGCCGACATCCTCCGGCACCCGGATTTTGATGTCCTTCAGTGCCGCCCGGTGGATCTCGGCGGTGAGTTTCGAAAGCGTGACGATGACCTGGGGGCGTTCGCGGCGGAACCAGGCCTGAAAGGCCTTGATCCCCGCGCGCGTCTCGACCGACGTCCGGAAAACCTCCATGTGCTCTCCCGCATTGACCCTCGGGCAATTCACCAGATAGCTCGCCAGGAACCGCTGGTCGAAGCGCGCCAGCGTGACGTCGTCCATCGCCAGCCCGATCCGCTCGAAGCCCATCTCCCGGCAGCGGTGGAGCGCCACGGTAATCGCGTCGTAGTGGGCGCTGTCCACGCGGTCCAGATCCGGCGAATGGATGCTCCGTCCGATCGTCACAACAGAGAATTTCTCCCAATCCATTTTTGCTTCCGGCCGGTCGTTGGGAACCGGGGCGAGGATCACCCCGTTGATGCCCCGGTTCCAAAGAATCGAGCTGAACCGCGCCGGCGTGAGAGATTCCATCCAGAAGTGCTCCAACCGGAACCCGTTCTCCCGGAGACGCTCCTCCGCCCCGTGAAAGACGGCCTGGAAATAGGGCACCTGCATCCAGGAGTCGGCCTTCTCCCAGTTCGAAACCCATGCGATCACGGGAGCCCCGGGGTTTTTTGCCCGGCTCCTCCGCATGCGCATGAGCGCGGACACAAACGGGTTCGGCCTGTAGCCCAGCGCCAGGGCCGCTTTCTGGATGCGGTCCCTCGTTGCCGCTGAGATGCGCGGGCTGTTGCGCAGCGCAAGCGACACGGTGGACTGGTCCACCTGAAGCTTCCCGGCGATTTGCGCCATCGTCACGGGCTGCATGCTGGAGGGAGATTTTGCCATCAGAATTTTGCGCTGATCCATTCTTGTTCATATTGTTGATTTGTCAACCGGATATCCAGCAACTCTGCAAAGATGTTGAAATGAACCTGCGTTGTTCAGATCCCGTCGTCCATGGCGGAACTCCCCGGCAGATCACCGGCCTGAGCCAATCAAGCGCTTGGGAGCAAGGATCCCTCCGATGAACTCAGGCCTTTTACCTCGGGCTGTTTTCATGGGGATTCCCGCGCGCCTGGCTGCGGCCTATCCTACGGCACTGAGGAGCGAAATTTCAGCAAAGGTGGAGATCTTGGGCCCAGATATCCCCGGCGACCGCTGGGAGGAGCACGCCGGTGAGATCGGGCGGGCCGAGGTGATCCTGTCCACTTGGGGAATGCCGGTCCTGACGCCGGATTTTCTGGCTGCGGCACCGCACCTCAGGGCGGTCTTTTATGCGGCGGGCTCGGTCAAATGTTTTGCGACCGAGGAGGCTTATGAGAGGGGGGTTTTGATTTTCAGCGCGCGCCTGGCGAATGCGGTTCCTGTGGCCGAGTATGCCGCCGCGGCCGTGGTGCTGAGCCTCAAACAGTTTTGGGCGTATTCGCGGTCGGTGCGTGAGCAGCGGGTTTGGAGCCGGACGATTCCGGTGGCGGGAACCTACCAGTCCACGATCGGGCTTGTTGCGCTGGGGGCGACAGGCCGCCAGACGGCCGAGAGGCTTATGCACCTGGACTGCCGCCTGCTGGCGTATGACCCCCATGTGGAAGAGGGGAGTCTCCGGGATTTCGGACTAAGCCTGGTCTCGCTCGAGGAGGTTTTCCGGCTTTCCGATGTCATTTCGATCCACGCGCCGGTTCTGCCGGAGACCTGCGGGATGATCGACGGCCGGCTGCTTGCTATGATGAAGCCCGGCGCGACGCTGATCAACACCTCGAGGGGGGCGGTGATTGTCGAGAGCGACCTCTGCGGCATCCTTGCGCAGCGGCCGGATATCACCGCCGTTCTGGATGTGACGGATCCCGAGCCGCCGGACCCTGGCTCGCCCTTGTTCCGGCTTCCCAATGTGGTCATGACACCTCATATTTCCGGCAGCATGGGCAAGGAGATCGGAATGATGGGGCGATGGATGGTTGACGAGCTGACCCAGTTTCTCATGGATCGTCCGCTCACCCATCATGTCCGGCGCGAGCTCCTGGCGCAACTCGCTTGATGAACGTGCGCACTGCTAGGGAAGACCGGTCTCCCTCACGCAAGGGGGCCCGCAAAATCTGGAGGGCCGGAACACTCGTCTACACCAGTGCCGGGCTGGCCGTCCTGTTTTGCTGGCTGCTTTTCGGGGATTTTGCGTGGCAGCTCAAGGAGCGCTCGGTGACGGTCACGGCGCAGTTGGTTTTAAAGAAGTTCGAGGCCAGCAACTTTTTTGCAGGGCTTCTTATCGGTTCCGTTCCGGGTGCCATCGGAATGATTCTGGGGCCAATCATTTCGGTCCGGTCCGACCGGCACCGTGGGCGCTGGGGCCGGCGCATCCCGTTCCTGTTGGTTCCCCTTCCGTTTGTCGTTGTTTCGATGGCGGGGCTGGCCTTCGCGCCCGCGATTGGCGGGTGGCTCCACGAATGGCTGGGGGATGGCTCTCCGGGCCTCGGCGCGTGCGTTCTCGGTGCCTTTGCTGCGTTCTGGTGCGTTTTCGAGGTTTTTTCCGTAATGGCCAATTCGGTTGTTGGCGGGTTGATCAACGACGTCGTCCCTCAGGCGGTGATGGGAAGGTTTTTTGGAATGTTCCGGATGGTGAGCCTGCTGGATGGCATTCTTTTCAACACTCTCATCGTGAAGCACGCCGAGGAGTATTTCGTCTGGGTGTTTTTGGGGACCGGGCTTTTCTATGGCATCGGGTTCACCGCGATGTGCCTGAACGTGAAGGAGGGGGAATACCCACCGCCCGACCTGATCGATCCAACGCAGAGGCCTGGGCGATGGGCGCAAGTCCGCGCCTACTTCCGGGAGTGCTTCACCACGCCGTTCTATCTCTGGATTTTTGTGGGGACCATCCTGTGCGTCTTCTCGTTCCAGCCGGTCAACGCCTTCAATGTCTTTTATGCGAAGAGTCTTGGGATGAGCATGGAAACGTATGGGCAGTATGTGGCCGTGTCCTACGGCGTCTCGCTGGTTCTGGCCTATTTCATTGGTTCTCTGGCCGACCGGTTTCATCCGCTGCGTTTGGGAATTGGGGCCATGGCTGTTTATGTGGCTGTCTCTGCGGCCGGAGCGGCCTGGGGAACAGATGCCCGCGGATTCGGCATCGCATTTCTCGCCCACAACATCATCTCGGGCTTTTACTTTACGGCGATGGCATCGGTCGGCCAGCGCCTCTACCCCAAGCTGAAATTTGCTCAGTTCGCCTCGGCGGCGATGCTGCTCCAAGCTGGCATGGGGGCGCTCCTGCCTCCCTCGGTTGGCATCATCCTCGACGCCAGCGGGCACAATTACCGCCTGACGTTTGTCCTCGGCGGCGTTTTGGCCGTGCTGGGGCTCGCGGCGCTGGTTGGCGTCTACAGGCAGTTTCTGCGGTTGGGGGGAACAAAAGACTACCGGCCTCCGGTGGTATTGGAACTCCCGGTGACCCCGTGAATTTCCCGGCCGTGGAAAAAACCCGACTCCCGCAGGATCCGAAAGCCATGAAACCTTTTGAGCTCTGTGCCGGGCGGCCTGCGGCGCTTTGGACCGAGGCAGGGCCTGTGGGCAACGGGCGGCTGGGGGCCATGGTTTTTGGGGGCCATCCGGATGACCGCATCGCGCTGAACGAAGAGTCGCTTTACGCGGGGCGCCCGCTGCCGCAAGGGCAGCCAGATATTGCGGGGCGGCTGGCGCAGTTGAGCGAGCGTCTCCGGGGCGGAGATTTCGAGGGAGCGGACCATGAAGTGAGCCGGCACTGCCTGGGGCGCGGGCAGGAGTGCTACCAGCCACTCGGCGATCTCCAGTTTTCATTTCAGGGGTGCGGGAAATTTTCGGATTACCGGAGGACCTTGGAGATGGGCTCCGGGATGGTGCGGGTTGAGTTGACCGACGGAGACGGATGCCGCCACCAGCGGGAGTATTTTGCGAGCGCGGTGGATGGGGTGGTCGTCATGAGGCTTGGGATCGGGGAGCCCGGCCGGCTGAACCTGCAGATCCGGGTTTCGTCTCCGCACCCGGTCCAGATTGGTGTAGCGGGCGCGGGAATTCAAATGGTCGGGCATCTTCCTGCGCTTTGCTTGAGGCGCAGCTGGGACTGGATCGTGGCGCATGGCGATCAAAGCAAATACCCGGAGGTGTTTGATGAGGCGGGGCTCCTGCGGCCCGG
>Ga0247844_1007912_pt1 | contig 11764 bp, 8 predicted proteins | sample LaCtaG_FD_192421 | JGI IMG/M metagenome (GOLD analysis project Ga0247844, IMG submission 192421) | Freshwater microbial communities from meromictic Lake La Cruz, Castile-La Mancha, Spain - LaCruzMarch201714.5m_1 | ecosystem: Environmental > Aquatic > Freshwater > Lake | place: Spain: Castile-La...
AGTTAGCGAATTAATAATTAACAGCCAAATTAATTAAGGTTAATTCATCTTTACTTTCAAACATTTATCTTTGAGTATCGTATTGACTTATTGATGATTAGAAGTTTTCTTTCAAACACTATATAAGGTAAAAATCAGGATTCGTCTCATGAATTGGTTGGTATAAAACAACATGAAAGAGACGAGAAAACAAGGGGGATGTACTCAAATGCGGGGTATCATATTTCAATAGCTTACAGCATATTGAAAACAAATGCGTAATAGTTATGGCTCGATGGTTGATAACTTTATGGATTGGCTTGTGTCTATTATGTGCGATGAACGAAATAAATAATTCCAAAGCGCATTAATCCAAAGACGTTTTATATGGCAATTGATGATTACTATATGACACAATTGTCAGTTGAAAATCAATAAAGTAACCCTGCACGGACGAGAGGGAGATAAGAATCCGTTTATTAAATTGAACATTAAATGGGTGTAATTTCGGAATTGAGGTTCATGCGATATTAAATTACAACACAATTCCAATTCTTAAAAGTGCATAGGATTATACTCTGCACTATTCCAACACCCTTTGCACCGAATTAATCTCTTTAATTTTGATGATGTTGCGGCATATATTATTGATGTCCTCGGTATCATGTACATAAATGTAGAATCGTCCCACAAAAATACCCGCATCGGTTTCGATATTCATCTTGTTGATGTTCACATCATGCTCTTCGGTAATTACCTTCAGAATTTGAATAAGGATGCCTTTTTTGTCAATCCCCTTTATTTCAAGCACTTCTACGAATGATTGAACTTTGTGAGTTGCCCAATCGGCAGATACAATTCTTTCGCCATAATTAGTTTTCAGCTTATCGGCCACCGGACATTGCCGCTTGTGAATGATAACCATTTCGGCATCGTCTACATAACCGAGCACATCATCACCAGGAATTGGATGGCAACATTCTGCCAGTTTATAATTTTTACCTACATTTTCCTCTGTAAGTTTAATTGATTTTTTGCGGTCAATTTTGCTGTCAATACTTACCGTTGGACCTTGTTTGTTTTCGGAAGAACCACCAAATGGATTTTTCAGGTATTTTACAAAAACATTCTGGCTTTTGGGTTTAAATACAATTTTACTAATTTCATTCAGATTCAACACACCTTTTCCAGCTTGTAGATAAAGCTCATTGCGCTGCGTGAAATTGAAATGATTGAGTATGCGTACCAAATTTTCATTTTCGGGGGTCAAATCAATAGCTTTCAATGCTTCTTCAATCCGTTTTTGTCCCAATGCCACTTGAATTTTCTCCTCCTTTTTGAAAAGTAATTTCAGTTTAGCCTTGGCTTTGGCAGTAGTTACGTAATCGAGCCATTCAAACTGAGGAGTTTGTTTTTTTGTGGTCAAAATTTCCACTTGGTCACCGCTATTGAGGGTGTAACTTAGCGGAACAAGCTTGTGGTTTACCTTTGCACCAATGCAATGATTCCCCAAATCGGAGTGTAGTGAAAATGCGAAATCGAGTGCTGTTGCACCTTGCGCAATGGTTTTTATTTCACCTCGGGGTGTGAAAACGAATATTTCGGACGCAAAAAGATTAAGCTTGAAAGTATCCATAAAGTCGATGGCATTCGGCTCGGGATGTTCCATCAATTCTTTGATGGTTTTCATCCATTTGTCAAGCTCCGACTCATCTTGCAGCCCAGATTTATATTTCCAGTGTGCCGCCAATCCTTTTTCGGCAATGTCGTTCATCCGCTCGCTACGAATTTGAATTTCAACCCATTTTCCGCCTGGCGCCATAACCGTAACGTGCAAAGCTTCATATCCGTTGGCTTTTGGCGTACTTACCCAATCGCGAATACGTTCGGGATGCGGTTTGTAAAGTGCAGTGATGGCAGAATAAAGCATCCAACATTGGTCTTTTTCATTCATTCCGTCGCGCGGTTTGAAAATAATACGCAAAGCTAAAATGTCGTAAACCTCCTCGAATGGGATATTGCGAGTAGCCATTTTTCTGGAAATGGAATAAACCGACTTGATACGGGCGCGAAGTTTAAACTTATAACCCATCTCTGTCAATTTAGCGTCAATGGGCTTCGAAAATTCTTTGTAGAAACGATTTCGGGCATCCTCATCAACCGCCAACAAATCTTCTATTTCTTGATAGGTTTCGGGATGTTCAAATTTATAACTGAGGTTCTCAAGTTCTGTTTTAATGGCAAATAATCCCAACCGATGGGCAAGCGGTGCATAAATGTATTGCGTTTCACCTGCAATTTTGAATTGTTTGGCAAGCGGCATCGAACCCAAAGTTCGCATATTATGAAGTCTGTCGGCAATTTTGATGAGTATCACGCGTATGTCTTCCGACATGGTCAAAAGCAGTTTACGGAAATTCTCTGCTTGTTCTGAAGCTTTTTCTGCAAAAACGCCACCTGATATCTTTGTTAATCCGTCAACAATTTGTGCGATTTTTGGTCCAAAAAGATTGGAAATATCTTCCACCGTGTAATCGGTATCTTCCACCACGTCGTGAAGTAAAGCCGAACAAATAGAAGTGGAACCTAAGCCGATTTCTTTCACTACAATTCGAGCCACTGCCAATGGATGCATGATGTACGCCTCGCCAGAACGCCTTTTGATGCCCTTGTGGGCAATATTCGCAAAGTTGAAAGCTTTGGTAACAAGCTCCACTTTTTGGCGATGATTGGTTTTGGCGTAATCATCGAGTAATGCTTCAAATTCTTTCTGAATCAGTTCATCTTCGTTGTTCGGTTCAAGTTTTGTTGTCAGCGGCATAAGTTATCTATTTGTCAGTCAGCTATTTTCAGTCTGGTAGTCAGGTTTGAGGAATAATTTATATGTTTAAACGTAATATTTTGAATACAAAGATATGGAAAATCAATTAAAGAAGAAACCCTAATCCGCCAGCTGATGGAGAACTAAGTTAGTATTGGTAATTAATGGACAGATTAAACTATCCAAAAAACATCACAGTTTTCAACTGATAACTGTCAACTGTTCAATATCCCGCCAGCAACAAACTAATATCATTTGAAACCAGCCCAAAATATTCGCCAATAAGCCGATTAACCACAATTCCTTCATATACGTAGGCGCCATTTCTAAATCCTACACTTTCGGAAATTGCAGATTTTACACTGCCCGATTTGCCAATTTTCAACAACATAGGTGCAAAAATATTGCTTAAAGCCATAGAAGAAGTACGTGCCACGCGAGCTGAAATATTGGGAACGCAGTAATGTATAATGCCGTGTTTCTCAAAAATCGGATTTTGCAGTGTTCTACATTCAGAAGTCTCAAAACATCCGCCTTGATCCACACTCAAATCAATAACAATAGCACCAATTTTCATTGTTTTCACCAGCTCTTCCGAAACCATAAACCGCTCTGAATGATTTATAAACCGCAAGTTTGCGATGACAGCATCAGCCGACGCCAAAGCTTTGAAAAGAACCGCTGGATGAATGACGGAAGTAAATATTTTTTGACCTAAATAATGTTGTAGTTTGCGAAGTTTATTAATGTCGTGATCAAAAACCTTCACCAACGCACCCAATGCCATGGCTGTTCGTGCTGCCACCGTTCCTGCAATTCCGGCTCCCAAAATCAAAACTTCAGGCGGCGAAATACCGGCCACGCCTCCCAGCAACAATCCTTTTCCGCCACGCTCGTTGCTCATCAATTCTGCAGCAACTGCAATGGCCGTATTTCCTTCAATTTCGGAGATGGAACTCACCACCGGAAATGCATTTTGTTCATCTCTAATCAACTCATATGCCACCGCATTCATCTTTTTCTTCATCATCAATTTAATGCAGGCAGCAGACATATTACTCAATTGAAGCATGGAAAAAATAGTGGATCGATCATGCATCAAATTCAATTCTTTAACTGTTGGCGGTGCAATTTTCAACACCATATCGGCACCAAAAACCTCCGCTGCACTATCAACCATAAAGGCACCCGCCTCGCTATATTGCAAGTCGGAATATGACATGGGTACTCCAGCGCCACGCTGCACATATACGCTGTGCCCTTCCTCGGTAACAATTGCAACTCCCTCTGGTGTAAGGGCCAATCGCGTTTCTGCGCTGGCATTTTCCTTGGGAAGCCCAATAGACAAACGTGGCTGTCGGGCTATTTCACGCAACAAGGACTCTTCCGGAAAAAAAGTATTTTGCTCTTTTGGTTCTTGTCTCATGGGGTGTAATTTTGGATTGACTACAAAACTAAGCACTATTCTTGATAAAACCAAATTAGATGATGAAAAGTTTTTTAAAAGTGAGCTGAAGATTTGAAGAATTTGAAGATTTGAAAGTTTGACACTTTATGGCAATCATTCATCTTTTATCTTCCCAGTCCCTGAATTGATTATTTTTCGGAACTCGATTGAGTTACTTATCGGGATGACAGTACTCGATAGCTATCGGTATCCGATTCTGTCAACTACTATTAACCCCCAATTCTTTTACTACCTTTGCACTCTCGTAAAATAATTCATGGAAAAGAAAAAATTGATTGGTCATATTGCTCTATTAGCTGCAAATATAATTTTTGGGTTGAACACAACCATTTCTCGTACGTTAATGCCTCAAACGCTTAGTCCATATACACTTACATTCTTCAGATTGGCTGGTGCAATGTTGCTGTTCTGGACAGTTTCCATGTTTATTAAACGAGAACATGTGCCGGCGAAAGATATCCTGTTGCTGTTTTTTGCCTCCATATTTGCATTGGTGCTCAATCAATTGCCTTATTTTGTGGGTTTATCCATCACTTCTCCCATAGATGCATCCATTGTTGTAACCACTTTGCCCATACTCACCATGATATTGGCAGCAATAATTATCAAAGAGCCCATTACCATGATGAAAGCCGTGGGTGTTCTGGTAGGTGCATCGGGTGCTTTGTTATTGGTTTTCAGCAGTCATGCTCCCAAAGTGGGCGAAAGTAATTTTTGGGGAAACGTCATTGTTTTATCCGCCGTGGTTTCGTTTGCCATTTATCTCACCGTTTTCAAAAAGCTCATTTCCCGCTATTCTCCCATCACCATCATGAAGTGGATGTTCCTGTTTGCCACCATAATGATTTATCCATTTTGTCAAAATTCATTGTTGCAAACCGATTATTCAACCTTCACAATAAGTGTTTATCTGCGAATAACTTACGTAGTGGTTTTCTCCACTTTCATTACTTATATACTTATTGCCATTGGACAAAAAGTACTACGTCCCACTACGTTTAGTATGTATAACTACATACAACCGATTGTGGCATCTTTTGCCGCAGTATTTATTGGTATGGATACTTTTGGGATAGAAAAAGCCATGGCGGCAGTATTGGTTTTTGCAGGCGTTTATATTGTTACCCAAAGTAAATCGAGGGTGCAATTGGATGCGGAAAAGAAAAAACCTTAAAGAGTTTGCCTATTCGGCAAACTTTTAAGAGTGTTTTCGCTCGGGAGCTGAATAGAGTTCGGTATCAAAAAACGCTTTTATTGTCTAGAAATACTCGACGATTAAAGGATTTTTGCATCAGCCACATCAGTTTCGTCACTCCCCTTTTTCTTTTCTTCTTTGGCTTTTGCCGTTATACGCCTCGAAGCCAAATTGCGGAGATAACCGCGGGCATCTGTGAGATACATGTTAATACGATGTATTAAACCGTCGTAATCCGTTTCTGGATATGTTCTGGCTGTCATTTCTATAGATGTAAGAAAAAACCGCAATTCGTCGGTGATGGTTTCCTTGCTTGGAATGGTAATGCCCACGGGTGGAAGTTTTCTTTTGTCAGCTTTGCGGCTCTCACTAAGATCTTTTATTTGTTGGAGAAGGCTGGTAAAGGCATCTGTAAATTTCAAAAGCCCTAGATGTTGATAGGCATTGTAAAACTCCTGATTTATTTTCAATTCTCTGAAGATGGCATTCATACTGCCATCTTTACTAAAAACACCTTCGTGAATATAATTTTCAAATTGTTTGCGGGTGGTATCATACACCAATTTAAGTTCTTCCTTTTGAAACTCAAACTGAGCCCGTTTCAGCGATTTAATATTCAACAACAACCCACTTACCATATCGTCCAATCTTTTACGTAGGATACTTATTTCCTTGCTTTGGCTCATTTTTCGCTGTTTGCTACTGAGGTTAGCCAACAACTGTTTCTGTTCACCAAATCGTTGAAAGGTACGAGTTAGATGCATTTCTTCCCCATCATACAAATCTGTAAGCGACATGATGTCCTGGCACAACACTTTAAATTCAATGTTTTTCATGCGGTCATAACGCACAGTAATAAAAGCTTTTTTCATAATAGTATGTGTTTGTTTCTTATTCTTTTTGGTATGCAAAATTGTACTATTAAACCTGATAATTGTAGATCTGCAAAATGATGATGTATTAATATGAGCTCATAATTATATGTCTGCATAGTGATGAAGCATAAATATGAACTCATAATTACATATCTGCAAATTGATTATGTATAACTATGAACTCATAATTGTATGTCTGCTAATTGATGAAGCATAAATATGAACTCATTATTGTATATCAGCAAAGTGATGAAGCATAAATGTGAACGCATAATTGTATGAACACACTGTGTGTTTCTACAAATGGTCATGAATATTATATGTCCGCATTGAAATTTTCTACCATCGCACTTGATAATTGGAGGTCTGCACAAAGATTTTCTACCATAGCTCTTGATAAAAGGATGTCATCAAATTAATTTTCTAGCATCGCACTAGATAATTGTATATCTGCACGGTACATTAATGCCATTAATTGTCTACTCAAATACATCGACGACACTAAAATATACGATGCAGAAATACATCATTTGATTTACAAAAGTAATCTAATAAATGCAGAATTGCTAGAAGAGTTGTAGAAAAAGATTTTTCGTGATGTAGAATCACTTTAGTAGGTTGAGAAAGAGAAAGAAATTGAAGTAATGTTACAACTATAGCTTGATTTATAAATTCAAATTCAAGTACATTTACATCAATAGAAAAAAATTCAGTTCAATTCTTGGGTATAACTTTCTGCACAATCCATTGTGACTGCCCGAATGTTATTGTTTGACATACAACAGATTGATATGCAAATATACTCATTATTTTAATAAATGCAAAACATTCTATAGTATTTCTGCCAAGGTTGTTGACTTTCTTCAATTGAATAAGACGCAAAATATCATTGAAAACAGTAACAAATGAACTTTCTGAGCAATAATTATGTTCAAAAAGTACTATGTCAGCTTCACCACCCGCATTCAAAGATACGCAAAGAATATAACCCCAACACATTCATTGTGCATAAATACAGGATTTTTATTTCAAAAATATACGTATTTTCAAAAATAATCCTATCTTTGTCGGCTCGTTTTAGCTCAAAAAACTGTTATAACGTTTTTTGTCACACTAATTTAACGCACAATTAACCACAATGGCTGTGAAACATAATTATCTTTGCCACTGATTTGTATTCATAACAAGTAAAAAATAAATAAAACATATCAATTTTTCAAACGACAAACAAAATGAGAAAAAAAATTACTTTTTTAAAAACAATGCTTCTAGCTGTCGTGCTGATGGTGGGAAGTGGGAGTGCATTTGGACAATTATTAAACGAAAACTTCAGTTATACAATTGGAACAGACTTAACAGCTAATAGCTGGGTATTAACTGGATCAACAGCTACTCCAACTGTTTCTGTAAGTGCTGCTGCGATTACTTATACAGGGTATTTATCATCTGGAATTGGTGCTGGTGTTACATTGGCTACCTCTGGACAAGATGTAAATAAAACATTCACTGCTCAAACTTCAGGAGCGGTTTATGCTTCCTGTCTAGTCAATGTTACTACTGCAACAACTACTGGCGATTACTTTTTTCATTTAGGAGCAACTATAATAGGTTCAACCTATCATGGTAGAGTGTATGTAAAGAAAGATGCGACAGGTAATATCGCATTTGGTATTTCTCGTGCTGGAGCAGTTGGTACTGCAATTTTCACTCCTTATAGTTATGTTATTGGTACAACATATCTCCTTGTTTTAAAATATACAATAGTCTCTGGTTTAACAAATGATATTTCAGCCATTTATATAAATCCAACATTAAACGATGTAGAACCAACTTCTGGATGGATTACAAGTACTGATACTCCTGCAGATTTAGCAAACCTTGGAACTGTAGCTTTAAGACAAGGTTCATCAAGTGCAGCCCCAGCTTTATCAGTTGATGGAATTAGAGTAGCAACAACTTGGTCTGATATAGTCGGTGCATCTGTTTCTACTCCAACCCTTACAGTATCTCCCGCCACATTAAGTGGATTTACTTATAACTATGGAAGTGTTTCACCTTCGGCAGAGCAAAGCTTTACTGTAAGCGGTGCTAATTTGACCAATGATGTTTCGATATCGCTTCCAACAAATTACGAAATATCAACTGTTACAGGTGCTTCATTTGTAGCTGCAACTGTTGCTATTCCAATTTTGAAAGCAGATGCCATGGCTGGAAATACAATCATTTATGCTCGTTTGAAAACAGGTTTGGCTGTAGGTACCTATAACGAAGACATCACAATATCTTCTACGGGAGTTGCTACTTCAAAAACGGTTGCATGTTCGGGTAGTGTGGCTTGCGTGACTTCAAGTTTGGCTTTTGCAACTGCTACAATAAATAAATCAGTTGGCAATGTTGCATTTACTCAAGCGGCAACTTCATCCAATGCTGTAACTGCTATCACATACGCAAGTTCTGTTCCTGCCGTTGCAACTGTAGATGCAAACACAGGAGAAGTTACAATTTTAATTGCCGGCTCAACTACTATTACAGCTACACAAGCTGCCGGTTCAGGTTATTGTGCTAGCACTGCATCTTATACTGTAAATGTTGCATCATCTAATCCAACTATTACTGTGTTAGAAGCTTTAGTTCCATCAATGACGGCAGTAGTAGGAAGTGCAGATGCAGAAACAATTACTGTAAGTGGTACGAATTTGATTGCTGACATTTCTTTGGCTTTGACAGGCACTAACGCTGACCAATTTTCACTTTCTACAGACACTGTAGCTCAAACTACTGGAACAGCTGAAAGTACTGTGGTAACCATTACTTACACTCCTACAGTACAAGCTTCACATACTGCAACGCTTACATTAAGTAGCAGTACCGCAACTTCGGTAGTTTACACATTAACAGGGGCTGCCACTTGGGCACCATTGACTACTCCAGTTGCAACAGCTTCATCGGCAAATAGCACAAGTAGTTTTAACGCTAACTGGGAAGCAGTAGCTGGTGCTACTTCATATGACTTGAATGTATATACAAAGACAGCTGGAAGTGCAATTGCTACGGATTTATTTATTTCTGAATATGTAGAAGGAACTAGTTATAATAAAGCAATTGAAATTTATAATGGAACTGGTGCAACTGTTGATTTGAGTGTTTATTCACTAAAGAAACAAACAAATGGAGCTGGTGCATATTCAAGTGAACAAGTATTATCAGGTACTTTAGCAAACAAAGCAGTTTATGTACTTGCAAATACATCATCTAATGCTACGATTCTTGGATTAGCTACTGCTACAAACAACACAACAACATCATTTAACGGTAACGATGCTGTTGCACTGTTTAAAAATGGAGTTCAGATTGATGAGGTTGGTATGATAAACCAAGTAGCAGTATGGGGCGCCGACTTAACATTAATACGTAAATCGTCTGTTTTATCTCCTGTCGCAACTTATGCTGCAGCTGATTGGGATACTCAAGCTACTGATTATATCACCAATCTTGGTTTGCATACAATGGGAAGTGCGGCTGTTTCAACGCCAGTTGTTAACTTCGCTGGAATTACAGAATTATCACAATCAGTAACTGGATTAACCAATGGTACAAATTATTATTATACCGTCACAGCTAAAAATGCAAATGTAAGCTCATTGGCTTCTAACGAAATAACTGCTCCTACAACTGCAACTGGTTTATCAAATGTAAACAACACGTTATCAGTTACAACTCTCAACGGTAAAATTCAACTGAATGCTGCCGCTGGTGAAACAGTAAATATTTACAATGCCATTGGACAACAATTGCTAAGTAAAATGGCTGTGGAAGGATTGAATACTATTGCAGTTGCTACACGTGGTGTGGTGATTGTGAAAGTAGGTACTCGTACTGCAAAAGTGATAATGTAACATTTATCAGTGAACATTAAAAAAGGTCATCCAGTAATGGATGACCTTTTTTGTTGCTTGCAAACCTTAAATAGTATGAGTACCCGAATAAATTTAAGAGTTTTGTTTGGAGCTCCCAACAAAAACTTTTTTGGGAGCTACTCACTCCATAAGGATTTTTATTACTTACCCTCTACTTCTTTCGAGCAATATCAACATCATCAATCCAAGTAATATGCGTTCTTCTTCGCCAGTTTCAAATGCATTGAGTTTCTCTATCGAGAATTGTCGCTCGAAAAACGAAGGTTCTTTTTTTAGTCTGGCCACCAATGTGCCATCAGGGCGTGTAACAATGTAAGCCGGATGAAAGAAATAACCAGTCAGCATTCCCAGTATAGGTACATCGCCGAGTAGGGTATCAAACACTTTTGTCCACGGATTTTCTTCACGTACCAACAAGTCTTGTTGCTGCTTTTCATCGTAAATTTCGTAGTGCGCTTTCCATATCGAAGCCCATCCCTTGCGTGCAATACGACCAATTTCAGAACCCTGGCGGTCAGTAAACTTATAAGAAGCCGAAAAATCCAACCATGTATTGGCCCGAATGGTGTAAGTTTGCTCGGTGCGGCTCTCATTGCTGTAAACTTGCACTTCTTCCACTAGTTTCAGCATTTTTTGACGCACATAAGCCACTGTTTGATTATTGGCATCCTTGGCAACAAAATCATTGCTGAAAGTGCCGATTTTAAACGTGAGATTAAGGGGGAAATTTAATGAATTCATATTTATTGAAGAGTTTGAAGATTTGAAAATTTGAAAGGTTTGCGCAGTTAAAATACTAGGTCTTATTCCACTTTAGAGTTTGTCCGTCCACTGACGGAGGTTAGGGGTTCTAAGGATTATTTCTTTTCATCTCACATTCTATCATTACTGGAAAATGATCGGAAGGATAACTGCCTTCGGAGTATTTATCGCGCAGCACTTTATAACTGAGTACTTTTACTTTTTGGCAGAAAATATAATCAATCAGCTGGAATGCTGAAATAGAATCACTTGACATTTCGTAACCATTAAAAGTGCCCAAATATCCTTTTGGGGGAATAACTGAAACTTTGCGCGAATCAGCTAGGTTTTCAGTAAAAGTTTTATACATTTCTTGTGAGTCGGGTGTTGAATTCAAGTCGCCAACCACCAACACCGGCGAATTTCCAACTATGGTTTTCACCTTGGCAACAACTAACTTCGCACTTTCGGCACGCGCTTTAATGCCCATATGATCAAAATGGGTGCAGAATACAAAAAATGCAACTTTGGTTTGTTGGTCATAAAGTTTTGTCCATACACACATTCTCCTAAATGCGGCATCCCAACCTTTACTCATCACATCAGGTGTTTCCGACAAAAAGAAAGCCCCTTTTTCTTTTACTAAATAGTGTTTGAAAGAAAACTTCTAATCATCAATAAGTCAATACGATACTCAAAGATAAATGTTTGAAAGTAAAGATGAATTAACCTTAATTAATTTGGCTGTTAATTATTAATTCGCTAACT
>Ga0247844_1007916_pt1 | contig 11759 bp, 11 predicted proteins | sample LaCtaG_FD_192421 | JGI IMG/M metagenome (GOLD analysis project Ga0247844, IMG submission 192421) | Freshwater microbial communities from meromictic Lake La Cruz, Castile-La Mancha, Spain - LaCruzMarch201714.5m_1 | ecosystem: Environmental > Aquatic > Freshwater > Lake | place: Spain: Castile-La...
GCGCTGCCGAACTCGGCGGACTGGGCCTGCCAGCGACCGGCCTCGACGCAGGAGACCGGGATGATGATGGTCTGGTGCGCGGGGGCCAGGATGCTGAGGTTGAGGATGCGGTTCTGCTTGGCGCCGATCAATTCCTCCCCGTCGAGCAACAACACCGGCCAGTCGCCCCGATTGACGAAGCACAACTCCGGCACCTGCCCCGCCTCGGAGACCTCCGTGACGCGCGCGCCGCCGTCGCCCAGTGCCTCATCCAGGAGCCGATAGCCCGGCTGGGCCGGTCCTTCGGCCAGCAGCGGAAAGAGACTGAGATTGAGGAACTGGATCGGGTTTCCGACGACGACGCGTGACAGGCTCTCGGCAATGGCGGACATGGGCGTCTCCTTCAGGTTGTCGTAGCGGCGGACGGAGACTGCTGGGGTCGACGCCTGCCCGGGGGTTTCGGTGGCTGGATTCCTGGTCAGGGCTCGGTGCTGAACAGCCGCTGCGCCTGCTCCAGCAGGGCGTCGAGCCGGCGCTGATCGGCGCGGGCGAGCGGTCGACGCACATGCAACTCGATATCCGGGTGCAGGGTGATGCGCTCCCAAGTGCTGCGGTGCGGTTGCCGCGCCATTGGCGGCGGTGCAGGCGTGACCGCGGGCTCCGGTCGCGCGGCACCGGTGGGCGGTTCGCCGTGCCGGGCAGGCTGACCCAACACCTGGCGCACATAGTCGTAGGCCGTCGCGGGAGCATCTTGCACAGCGCCCGGTTCGACCAGCGCCGCGGCCACGCCGGCATCGTCGAGGGCCTCCAACTGCGCCCGGATCGTGGCCAACGGCTGGTGGGCTTCCTGCAAGCGTCGGATCAGCCGCAGGCGGTCGCGGTGGCCGGGGCCATAGCTCGCGGCTGGTCCCCGTCCCGCCGACGCCGGCAGCAGTTTCTCCGCCAGGTAGTAGCGGATGGTGCGCACGGGGACGCCGGTCTCACGACTGAGGGCGTTGATGTCGAGTGGGTCAATCATGGCCTAACTATACATCAAACAGTGTCGCTGTCAACTTGGCGACAGGCGAGATTCGTGTTTCAGGGACGGCGGAACAGAAAATCCCGGTCAGGTCTGAAAAGCTTGGGCGGTATGAAAAGCGGTGAGGTAGGCATTGCGTCCCGGATCGTTGCCCGGTCCGGTGTCGAGCGGCGCGCGGAACTCCGGGTACAGCGGCTTTGGCTTCAAATCGCTGCGTCTGATTTTCTTTGAGATCTCGGGAATCGCCACCGGCTGAAGCCTCGACCTCCAGTTGCGGACAGGCCGTCGCTAGCCGGAACGATGATCAATGCCGAAGGCGCCACTGCCCCAGGCGCCCAAGACGAGTGCCCGATAATCATAGGCCCAGGCAATCGCGAGAACGCGCGGATGCGAGCGGTCCAGAGTTCGCCCACCAGCGGTTTCTCGCTCATCGTTTCGCCCGCCTTCGGCGTCGCGCCGACCGTCACATGGCGCTGCTATGCTCCGGTCGGGGCTCCTGGAAAGCAGACGAAGATTCAGGATCACCGGTAAACCCATACTCCACCGGCACCCTGAGATAAAACAGATTGAGCCCCTGCCCCGCGATGTGAGCCAGGAACCGATCGGCCTCCTCCTGGGTCACCACGAAACCCACTTCCACCGGCAGGTCTCCAGCCAACTCGAAAAAACGCTCCTCGTGCAGTCGCCCATGACGGCCATAGCCGGCCAGGGCGCGGAACGCTGAGCCGCCGTGCAAACCGAGTTGCTTCGCCTCCTCCAGCAGCCAGTCGTAGGCCAGTTTACGATGGTGGCGGCGGTTTTCCGCCACATAGAACTTGAGAAAACAGCCGTTCATGGACAGTCCTGCCAGTCATCTGACGCACGTGTGAACATGGATGTCTCGCAACCTGAACGGGGCCTTCGGCTTCAAGCCGCCGGCCAGCCGCGCGATCCAGGCGCGAGACCACCGCGAACCCTGCGCATAAGGTATAACGCAAACGGGTCGGCGGCGGCTGCCGACCGACCGGCGTTTCCAGCCACATCCTTCGTCTGAACCTTGCAGCGGGGAGCACGCGTGACCAGTACCGACCAGACCAACCCGCCGCACCGCAGCAAACCCAGGCGCTTACCCCCGCGGGAGCGACTGCGCGCGCTGCTCGGCATCGAATCCCGGCCGGCCAGCCATCACGAGCGCTGGCTGGCGATGGCCGGAGGTGTCCTCGGTATTGCGCTGGTGTTCGCTGCCGCGGCGCTGCACCCCCTGGGGCCGGGCAGTACGCTGGTGGTGGCCTCGATGGGGGCCTCGGCCGTGCTGATCTTCGCCGTGCCCCATGGCGCCCTGTCTCAGCCCTGGCCGGTCATCGGCGGCCATCTGCTGTCCGCCTTCATCGGCGTCACCGCGGCGCACTGGATCCCGTCGGCGGCACTTGCCGGGCCGCTCGCCGTCGGTCTCGCGATCGTGACCATGCATTATGCGCGCTGTCTGCACCCGCCGGGCGGCGCCACCGCCCTGACGGCGATCATCGGCGGCGCCGAGATCCAGGCCCTGGGGTACGGCTATCTCCTGGCACCGGTGCTGGTCAATGCCGCGCTGCTGGTGGCGGCCGGCATCCTGCTCAACTTCCCTTTCCGCTGGCGGCGTTATCCGGCCGCTTTGGCGGCACCCGCGGCGGCACCCGGCGTACCCGATACCGGGGAGACGCCGACACCACCCGCACTCGGCCACGACGATCTGGTCTATGCCTTAGGGCGGATGGATTCATTCATCGACGTCTCCGAGGCCGACCTGGCACAGATCTTCGCCCTGGCGGCGCACCACGCCCAGGAACGCCATCCGGGCGATCTGGAGATCCGTCCTGGCCGCTGCTACAGCAACGGCCGTTACGGGGCCGACTGGGCGGTACGTCGCGTGATCACGGTTGAGCCCGGCGGCGCTGAGGCCCTGGTGTCCTTCCGCGGCGCTGCCGGAGCCGAACGGCGCACCCGCGGCACCCTGAGTCGCGCGGCCTTCGCCGACTGGGCGCGTCATGAGGTCGAACGCGACGAGACCACCTGGCGACGCGTCGTCCACCCGCGACCGGAGCACCGCGAGCTTTCCACATCTCCTGTTGTCGCTTCTGTGGATAAGCTGTGCCCAAGCGGGACTGAACCTTAACCAAACAGTGCGTTTGAAACGCCGACTAAAGTTTCGCCACCACGCCGGATGCGGCGGCGTCGATGAGTCATCAGGAGGGCGGACGACGCAACCGCGGCGTCCGCGGTGCGGCGCCCGGCGTGGCGTGGATTCCAGGAACAACTCGCCGGAGGGTGACGCCGACAATCACCGCGTACGCAGGTAACGCTCCTGCGGCAGTGCCCGCCCGTGATGGCGGATGATGGTCCAGAGCCGGCGCACCGGCGCGCTCGGACTGGCATCCAGCGCGGCGGCGGCCATGGGGAGCTGCGCCTGATAGCGCTCGGCCAGACCCTGCGCCAGGTCATGTTCCAGGCGCTCGAGCGGCGGCGCGATGAGACCGGCCAAACCGGGCAGCGCGGCGGCGATCAGTAAACCCGCGGGGTCATAGTCCACGAAGGCCCAGACCGGGACCTGCAAGGCGCGCAGCAGTCCCAGTGCATGGTCCGCGCGGGTGTCGGACCGGTCGCCCCGCCAGACCACCAGTGGATTCTCTCCGGCCGGGGAAAAATCCAGCTCGGTGTCATGGATGCGATTGAAGGACTCCCAGTTCTCCACCAGCAGCACGGTGGTGTGAGTCAAGAGACCGGCGACCGTCGGGTATTCCACGTCCAGGTGGCTGGCGGGCGGCAGGATGAGCGCCTGGCCGTCCAGTATCAGGGGCCGCCCCGGCAGCGTCTTGATGGCGACCCGTCGGCGCTTGACCGGGGCGGCGGCGAATTTTTCGTTCGGTCCAAGGTGCAGCGCCTGGGCGCGGCCGATCCCGTTCCAGGCCGCCGGATCCGTGTCCGGAGCGATGCCATCGGCGCTCAGGAGTTCGCGAATCCGCGCCTTGTCTTCCCGATCGAACAGGAAGGCAGATCCTTTGGTCCGCCCGATGCGGAAGTCCTCGAAGAACGTCGTCCAGATGCCGCGCGAGCGATGACGCGAGCCGGAAGGCGTCTTGCTCGAGCGGCACCAAGGTGCGGTGCCGGCGCAGCGCCTGAATGCCGTTCGGGGTCGCGGCCTCGTCCGCGCTCTCGATCCGACCCTGATGACTACCAGCAAGCGCAGATTGTGCTTGATCTCGGCGAACCCGTCGCGCAATGCGCGCCGCTCGTCCTCGCCGATCCGGGCATAGGCGGCGAACCAGGCCCCGCCCTGTCGGGTGCAGGCGAGCCGCCGGCCCAGCCGGGCCAGCCGGGCCAGAAAGGCTTCGGCATCCCGGCGCTGAGCCTCATCCTCCAGGAACCGGCAGGCGTCCGGATAACGCACGGCACAGACGAACTCGCCGGCCAGGAGCAGGGTCAGGGTTTGCTCAAACATGTGCTCCGCCATTTTTGACTATGCGCTCTGCCATCTGGCACATTATCCTAGAAAGGCAGCCGGCGACCAACCTCCAGTTGTTCCGCTTCAGCGCGGGCTGCTGTCCCCCCTGTTTACCGAGATGATCCATGACGCCCACCGTTACCCTCTCCGCTCCGTCGCTGCTTGCGGTCAATGATCTACTTGGCGGCCAGACCGTCCTGGCCTGCCTCCCTCGCTCAACGCTTGACTGGGTGACCCTCATCCGTAGCGGCATTCCCGCGTCCGCTGTGGATGCCCTGACCAGACTCACGCACCTGTCCCAGACCGAGTTGGCGACCGCCGTGGGCATCCCCGAGCGGACCCTGGCGCGGCGCAAGCGCGAGGGCAAACTCACAAGCGAGGAGTCATCCAGGGTGATCCGTCTGGCGCGGGTGATTGCCCGCGGCGAAGAGGTTTTCGAGGATCTGGCCGCGACCATCGACTGGCTCAAGTCGCCCAATGCCGCGCTCGGCGGAGTCACACCCTTGACACTGCTTGACACCGACATTGGTACCGAGAGCGCAATGGACACCCTTGGGCGCATTGAGCACGGCATTTTCTCCTGATGCTCACCGTCTGGCGGATACTGACCGCGCGCTTTGCCGACAGCGCCTTCTCCGGAGAAGGCGCCAGACGCTACGGGGGCCGCTGGAATCGCAAGGGTGTGCCGCTGGTCTACACCGCCGGCTCCCAATCCCTGGCCATGCTGGAAATGCTGGTCCAAGACCAGCCCCTGCGTGCCCGTTACCTGATGATCCCGGCCAAGGTCCCGACTGACCTGGCGATTGCTCGGGTCACCACCGGGCAACTCGACCCCGATTGGCGCGACGCGGCAGCTCTCGAGGCCCTTCGTGCCCTGGGTACCCAGTGGGCAGAGGGGCTGACCACCGCCGTACTCGCCGTCCCCAGCGCAGTGGTCCCCGCCGAGACGAATTACCTACTCAATCCGCGACACCCCGATTTTGCCCGAATCAGAGTCGGCGAGCCGCAGGTGCTGATCACCGATCTGCGGCTGATCAGGCGATCACCTTAGCTCCGGGCCCCGACAGCCGCGCTTCCAGCAACCGCCGACCTGCTTCCACACTGAACCGATACCGGAACAGGGCCAGGACCTCGGCGTCCGGGTCCGGAAGCGATTGGCGGCTTGATATTTCCGTTCTCATCCAGATTGATGGACCAGAGCGCGGCGACCTGCCCATCACCTCGAACACATCGGATACAAACCGCGGATGACCCTCGCCTTCGACAACACCTACGCCCGCCTGCCGGATCACTTCTACGCGCGACTGGCCCCAGTGCCGGTGGCCGGTCCGCGGCTGGTCAAACTGAATACCGCACTGGCCCTGTCGCTCGGACTCGACCCGACAGCGCTGGACACGCCGGAGGGCTTGGCCGTGTTCGCGGGCAATCAGGTGCCCGCGGGCGCGGAGCCGCTGGCCATGGCCTATGCCGGGCATCAGTTCGGCCATTTCGTCCCGCAGCTCGGCGACGGCCGGGCGATCCTGCTCGGCGAGATCACGGACCCGCAGGGAACCCGTTTCGATATTCACCTCAAGGGCTCGGGCCGCACCCCTTTCTCGCGCGGGGGTGACGGACGCGCCTGGCTGGGTCCGGTGCTGCGGGAATACGTGATCGGCGAGGCGATGCACGCGCTCGGCATCCCGACCACGCGCGCACTCGCCGTGGTCACCACGGGCGAACCGGTCTATCGCGAAGCCACCCGACCGGGCGCGGTACTGACACGGATAGCGCGCGGCCATGTGCGGGTCGGGACCTTCGAGTATTTCGCGGCCCGCGAGGACCACGCGGCCCTGCGCCGCCTGGCCGACTATGTCATCGCCCGCCACGACCCCGCACTGGCCGAGGCCGAACAGCCTTACCTGGCCCTGCTGGACGCGGTCATCGGGCGTCAGGCGGACCTGATTGCGCGTTGGCTCGGCATCGGCTTCATCCACGGGGTGATGAATACCGACAACATGTCGATCACCGGCGAGACCATCGATTACGGCCCCTGCGCCTTCATGGATACCTATCACCCCGAGACGGTCTACAGCTCCATCGATCGGCACGGGCGCTATGCCTATGCCAATCAGCCGCGTATCGCCCAGTGGAACCTGGTGAGCCTTGCCCAATCACTGCTGCCGCTGCTCGACGAAGACCCGGAGCGGGCGTTGGACATCGCCCAGACGGCGGTCGACACCTTCATGCCGCGGTTCGAACAGGCCTATCTCGCGGTCTTTCGGGCCAAGCTGGGGCTCATGGATGAGCAGGCGGACGATGCCGAACAGATCGCCGGGTTCCTGGCGGCCCTGGCCGCGGACAATGCAGATTTTACCAACAGCTTCCGCGCCTTGGGTGAGGTTGCAGCGGGTAACGAGACCCGCTGGAGCGACGGTGGCGCCATCGCCGCCTGGCTGCCGGACTGGCGCGCCCGGCTCGCACGCGAGACCGCAAGCCCGGCCGAGCGGGCGGCCCGGATGCGGCGGGCCAACCCGGCCGTGATCCCGCGCAATCACCGGGTCGAGGCGGCGCTGAACGCGGCGGTGGACGGCGACCACGTACCGCTGGACGCACTCTTGCGGGTACTCGCCAGCCCCTGGGAGATGCGGCCCGAGCACGCACCTTACACGCAACCGCCACAGCCGCACGAAGTCGTACAGCAAACCTTCTGCGGAACCTGAAACGGTGATCCGGTTGAGCAGCATAGCGGCGATCCTGTTCAGCGTGCTGGCCGCTTGGGCGCTGCTCAACGGCCTGCTCTTTCTGGCCCAGCCGAGGCTGCTGTTCTTCCCTTCGACCACGCTGGAGGCGACGCCCCGGGACTGGGGTCTCGATTACCGGGATCTCGCAATCCATACCGAGGATGGCATCCGGCTACACGGCTGGTTCATCCCCGCCGCCACCACCGGCGCGCGGCGCGTGCTGCTCTTCTTCCACGGCAATGCCGGCAATATCGCCCATCGGGGGGCATCCGTGGCCATCTTCCATCGTTTGGGGCTCGACATACTTCTCCTGGATTACCGGGGCTATGGCCGCAGCGAGGGCGCACCCAGCGAAGCGGGGCTCTACCGGGACAGTCGTGCCGCCTGGCGCTGGCTCACCTTAGACCAGGGGATCGCTCCGGCGCATATCGTCCTGTTCGGCCGCTCCCTGGGGGGCATCGTGGCGGCCCATCTTGCCGCCGAGGTCCAACCCGGGGGCTTGATCCTGGAGTCGACCTTCAGCTCCGCCCGCGACCTTGCGGACACTCTCTTCCCGCTCCTGTCGCGGGCGATCGTCCTGCCCTTCCGTCTCGACGCGGCCGGCGCCCTGCATCAGGTGCGCTGCCCGGTCCTGGTGCTGCACAGCCCGGACGACGAGATCATTCCCTACGCGCTCGGACGCCGACTCTTCGCGGCGGCGCCGGAACCCAAAGGCTTCGTCGTTCTCCGCGACGGGCACAACGACGGCTTTCTGCGTTCCCAGCCCGGTTACGAGCAGGCACTCGACCAGTATTTGGCGAGTCTGCCGCCGGACCCATATTGAACCCCATCCCAGATCCAGACTAATCCACACAGGAACACCGCCATGAACGCGATGCCAACCGCCGTCGTCACCGGCGCCGACCGCGGACTCGGCCTTGAAACCGCCCGCCTGCTCGCACGGCGCGGCTATCGGGTGTTGATCACCGCCCGCCGCGACGCCGCCGGCCAGGCCGCGGCCGCCGCCTTGGCGGCCGAGGGCCACGAGGCGCACTTCCGGCACCTGGATGTCACCGCGCCGGCCGAGGTGCAGGCCCTGCGCGATCATCTCAAAGCGACCTTCGGACGCATCGACGTGCTGGTGAACAACGCCGGTATCGTCCCGGACCCCAGCCCCGGCAGCCCGGAGTCGAGCATCTTCAACGCGGATCTCGACACCATCCGCCGCGCCATGGAAACCAACACCCTGGCCGCCATCCACCTGTGCCAGTTGTTGATTCCGCTGATGCAGGGCAACGGGCGCGTGGTCAACGTCTCCTCCGGCATGGGCCAGCTCAGCGACATGAACGGCGGCTGCCCCGGCTACCGGCTCTCCAAGGTATCGCTCAATGCCGTCACCCGCATCTTCGCCGACGAACTGCGTGGCACCAACGTCAAGGTGAACTCGGTCTGCCCCGGCTGGGTGCGCACCGACCTCGGCGGGCCGGATGCACCGCTGAGCGTCGCCGAAGGTGCCAAGGGCATCGTCTGGGCCGCGACCCTGCCGGACGACGGCCCGAGCGGCGGCTTCTTCCGGCATGGGGAGGCGATTGCCTGGTAGCCGTCAGTCACCGCAAACCAGACGACCAAAGGACGGCCGGCCCAGTTGCGCGGGATCGGCACAGACACGCCGCAGCCGCGCGATCAAGGAGCCGTCAGGATCGAACACAAGGACCCAGGACCTGGCCGCCATCGACAGGCCGTCGAAACCATCCTCCCGGCAGTCCCAATAGACCTGTTGATAGAGGGTGTCGCACAAAGGCCGATCGATCCGCTCGGGATGGTACCCGCATTGCTCAATCACCTCCGGCAGCGCCCCGCTGCCGGTGGCCCCGGTGTAGGCGCCGGCATCGCCGAACTCGCGCAGTCCGGCAGCCTCCAGATCCGCAAACACCCGATCCCGGCACGCCTCCCAGGCGTCCCCCGACCGGGCGGCAAGTCCCGGCGCGCCATACAGGGCGAGGAGCATCATCATCCAGACCGGGATCCAAGACCGCTCCCGAGGGCGGGGTAGCACGACCATGGCGACCTCCTGTCCGGACGGACCGCATGCGCCGTCTGCCGGCTGCATGCGTCGTCGGGACCGTGCGGACGGTACCATCAATACACAGGTGCCGGGCGGCGGGCAGACGCAGTGCACCGCTCGACACGGGGACCGCGACTGAACAAGCCGCGGCGACACGAACGGGAACGGCCGACGCTGTCGATGGCACCGTGTCCGATCGCAACGATCTCCGCATCAAGTATATGTGGTGACCGGCGATCCTGTTGGATTCGGTGCCTGGCGTGGCTGCGGCCACCAGATCGCGTCCGAGGCCAGCCGGGCACTCGCCATCCGCGGTCTTGATCACGATTTCGGCCACGCGGCATCGGGTGGACAAGCACCGCGCTGTCCACCCGCGGCGGTGCGGGATTCGGTGGTCGACTTTCCAGACTCAAGGGTTCGAAGCCTTAGCCAAAGATCTGATAGCATCCGGTAAAGATCGACCCACACGGGCACGCGCCTTAGCCGTGGCAAGCAATTGCCGATCGTGGTCGGTTTGAACCATCTGCTCCAGATTGGCGATCAGGGCGTCGGCGATCGCATCCTCGCCTCTGACGCGGTGGCGCATGGCCATGACACCGTAGAGGGCAAACGCCTCCTGGATATGGAGCCGCGGACGCGCTCCGAGACCGCTCAGCAAGGTTTCGGCTTCTTGCAGATCCCCATCCTCGATCAGGAGGCTGGCCAGGTTAACGCGGGCAAACAAGTAATCCGGATGCGCCGCGATCACCCGACGCAAGAGTTCCCGGGACTCCGGATCCCGGCCCTGCTTGGCGCGGATGGCCGCCAGGTTGCCCAAGGCGGCCTGGTGGTCCGGAACGCGATCCAGAACAGCGTGGAGATACGCCTCGGCGGCCATCAGCTCGCCATCCCACGTCAAACGCACCGACGCATTGAGCATGGCCTGCAGGTCCGGCGGCAGATCGGGCGGATCGGGCTCGCGGTAAATTTCGGTCGACACCAACGTAACATCCTGCAGCGCCGCACCGTTCCAGTATTGAACAGCCTCATCGGTCCCAACCAGACCGTGCTCGCGCAGTGCATGCAGCAACCCGACGCGCTCTTGCGGGGTGCCGACCGGCCGGCAGGCCAGATCCCGAAGGATGGCTGGCGCGCGCCGTTCGGGCTGACCACCAGCCGGCGGCTCGGTCTGGGACGCAGGCGTCAGCCGATGCTTCAGCAGTTGCGTGGCGAAAGAACGCACAAACGCGTCGCCGGCCAGGTAGATCGCCTCCAGATAGGAATCGGTCGCGCTCAACTCATCAAGACAGTCATCCAGGGGCGCCTGGCCCACCGCGCGCAATCGCTGCACCCAACCGATGGGCAGCACATGGGACCAATCGAATAGCGCCGGATGCGCCGCGGGCGCCTTGTCCCGTTCCAGGATGGCCAGGTTCTCCCCCGCCGCCGCATGATGCGGGGCGCGCTCCAGGGTTTGTCGCCACAGCGACGCTGCCTGCTCGGCCTGTCCGAGCCGACTGGCGGCGCCCGCTCCCAGGTTGAGCCGTTCGGCGACCAGAGGACCGGTGTCACTGTCAATCCAGGTCGCCTGACCGGAACGCTCGAAGACCTCCCAGGCGGCCTGGTCCTCCCGGATCATCAGCAAGCCGGCGAGTTGACCATAGGCATCCTCAATGCGGCGCGCCTGGGTCTGAGCCAAGGGCGCAACGAGCGCGCGGGCGCCGGTTTCATCGCCCTGATACAGCCGCAGCCGTAACACCCAACCCAGGGCGAAGAGGTTCCCCTGGTCGTGCTGCCAGGCATCCAGAAAGCACGCCAGCGCCTCCGCGATGTGGTTCTGGTGAAAGAAGGCAACGGCCCGGTTGTTGCGGGCCGAGGTGAGGGCAACACCGTCCAATGCCCGGACGGCACCCGCGAAATCATTGGCTTCCAGATACAGTCTGCCGATATCAAACTGTTCCATCTGCGCGCGGGTCGCCCGCGTGCCGTCGGGCTGTGCCAACAACGCATCCCAGTTCGTGGCGGCGGAGAGCGCAGTCCCGGCCGGAGCACCCAGGTCTCGCAACTGGTCCGCGACGCGATTGGCCAAGAAGAGGTGATGGCCCGCGAGGGCAAACTGCAACAAGGCTTCGAGCGCCCGCGGACTCCGCGGCCGACGTTCCGCCCAGTGATAAGCAGCCAGGGCCGCCGCGCCGCGACTCTCACCCCGCTCCAAGGCCTGCAGCAACAGATGGTTGGCACCGCCGTGATCGGGAAACCGTTGGACCAGGACCCGTGCCCGCTCGATCGCCCGCTGGTACTCACCGTCCCTGAGCAACCGTTCGACGGCCTTGAACTGGGCCGGTTCGGGTTGCGGGGTCTTGGCTGGCTGGGTCTTCGACGGCTTTCTCGGCACTGCGGTGTCTCCGGTGGCTTGGGGTTGTACAGTGTACTACCCCCGCGGCAGCCCGTCTGATGGGGCGGCACGGCCTTGACCACGGTTTCGGCCAGGTGACCTCGTAGGGTGGACAAGCGTAGCGCAGTCCACCAGCGGCGGCGCGGGATTCGGTGGACTGCGCT
>Ga0247844_1007924_pt1 | contig 11753 bp, 10 predicted proteins | sample LaCtaG_FD_192421 | JGI IMG/M metagenome (GOLD analysis project Ga0247844, IMG submission 192421) | Freshwater microbial communities from meromictic Lake La Cruz, Castile-La Mancha, Spain - LaCruzMarch201714.5m_1 | ecosystem: Environmental > Aquatic > Freshwater > Lake | place: Spain: Castile-La...
ACCACCTCGTTTCTGGAAAGGACACGAATATTAATCTTCTACCTACAAGCAATGATAAAAAGTGGTTTTTTCTAAAAAAAGAAGATATGGCAACAGATAATCATAATACATCGCATGCTAAGATTTTTGGAAAATATATCTTTGGCTATAACTTTCACATTCTTCAAGGGATTGACAAGGCTCAATCTCATGCCATGGATGGTGGCGGTTATTTTATAGGGATTCATGCTATACCTGAAGAGTCTCCTATTGGTTATGATTTATTATTGTTTGGAAAAAAGTTATTGAATCATCCACGCACTTCAAGTTACTGCAGTGGTGCAACCTATACGGCTTTTATTGAAGGACTCAATTTGATTTACGCCGATGGTGCCTTCAATATTTCTGATAAATTATATGAAGCGATGCGAATGCAGGAAACTAATGATGCGCGACGGGAAGACAATATTAAATATTGGGGATACTGGAATGCATCTGGATTTGGCAGTGAAATGGCACTGGTGCAATATTCCCATATGGGGGTCGATATTAAACCACAAAATGCAAGGCCTGGAGATTTTATGAATATTTCATGGCGCAAAGGCGGTGGACACTCCGTTATCTTTTTAGGTTGGTATAAGGATAATCGAGGTGGAAAATATGTTAAATTTTGGTCAAGTCAATTAGCAACTAATGGCATGGGCGATCGAATGATTTTGTTAGACAAGATTCAACAAGTGAAAATTGTCCGACTCACTAAACCAGACAATTTGTTTTTTCTTAGAGTGCAGCAGTCGGTAAATCCATTTATTGCAGGCGATAACGTCCATTTTGACTAATCATTGACAATCTCCATCACTATTCTAGATGTAACAAGTAATATAATATAAGTTGAGATAAGTGTGTATTTTATAGGCATAGAAGGGTGCTTGACCGAGAGCTAACTATTACGCCAATGGCGGCTATTGGAATGACTGTTATCAATAGTTAGATTAAAAGTTTTCTTCAAGTCTTACATTCTAGTCATTTTTATTATCCAAGAGTGTTTTTTTATGTAAAATAAGTCTGTTCATGATCGACCAGACTAAGAATAAACCACTAAAAACAAGCCCTCTGCTCAAGGTACCAACACTATTTTTAGTTTTTTACTACAAAGCAATGCGAATCCAAATGCTTTTTTTATACGACAAGAACCCCGTTCTCAGGCACCAGTGAATACTTATTCAATTGATTATCTTAGAGCTTTGCTGGCAAGAATGAATTATTCGCTAAGCCTGCAAGGTCAGGCACTTCACCCGACTCCAAAAAGATAATCTTGCCCCACAATCAACCATATCTCTTCGCTTGTCTGTTGAGGATGATTTGGTTGATTTCCATCCCATAATCACCCGTCCTCTCAATTTTGGTTTATAATTGTTATACCTTGATGTTTTTTTTATCAAAAAGGGGCATGGGTTGTCTACACCAAGTTTGATTCAATTAAAAAACTTTGCCGATATGGGTATTGCTATATCAATATTTCAATTAAGCTCTTCATCACATTCAGATCTTGGTGTAGAGCCCAATCAATGGGATATTGCTTCCAGACAACATACCGTCCCTCCCTTAACAACAAACACGTCATCTTGGGATACACTGGATCAGTATTTGCCTGTTTTAGCGGCAATGGGATTTAAACATTTGCGCTTGTCTGTTGAATGGAATTATATTGAGCCTCAAAAAGGAATATTTAACAACCTGGCATTAATCCATTATCAAAAAATCATTCATAATTGTATACGACATGGAATTGAGCCCATGTTAACGTTCTATCATTTTACGCAACCCCTGTGGTTTAAGAATTTGGGTGGGTTTGAGAGAGATGGAAATATTCAATACTTTATTGAATATTGTGAGAAGGTTTTCCGATTTTTATGCCATGATGTTAAGATCTGGTGTTCAATTAATGAGCCCGCTGTAGAATCTTTTATGGGCTACATTTTAGGACTATTTCCGCCACATCATCGTCTACAGTTTCATCGAGCTGCTACCGTATTAGCCAATCTTTTAAAGGCCCATGTACAGATATGCATGATGGTTGATAAGCTCTCGGGCGGGGCTAATCATAAAATTGGTCTTGTGCATAATGTATTGCAGTTTGAAAGCCAGTCTTGGTTGATATCAAAATGGATTACTGAACCACTAACGCATTTTACCAATGAATTGGTCATGCAATTTTTAAAGACAGGAGAGTTTTATTATAAAGGGCTGCATTATCAAGATCAGCGCTATAAAGGAAATTGTAGTTTTGTAAATATCTATGGGGGAGTTCAGATTGGATATGCCGGAACAACCTGTCAAAAAAATCAGAAAATGGGAGATATGCATATTGCTATCTATCCCCAAAGTTATAGTGAAGCACTCGATCAAGCATCTTGTCTAAATTTACCCATATATATTACAGAAACAGGTATTGCGGACCAACAAGATATTATTCGGCCTGAATTTATTATTCAATTTCTAAGAGTGGTCATTGATAAGCTTGCTAGTGGCATGGATATTAAACGGCTTTATTTTTGGACCATGAAAGATAATTATGAATGGCATCGGGGAAATAAAATTCAATTTGGTCTTTTCAATGAAAACAATATTCCACGATCGAGCGCATATTTGTTTGAATGGATTATAAAAAATTTTAAAGAAGTTTTATCACGCATTCAAGATCCTAAGCTGATTATCGAACAATGGGGAAATATTTTAGATATCTCGGAGCAAAAAATTTTAGAAGGAAACTTATGCTATTTCGAAGAATTCTGCAAACAATAAAGATAAAAATGTTTAAAAAAATAGCTGTTATGTTAAAATTGTTTTTTTTTATTTAAGGATATCGATGATTACAATTAAAACTTCAAAAGGTGATATACGTTTACAATTGGATTTCACCCAAACGCCAATGACTGCTGAAAATTTCTTATCATATATGCGTAATGATTTTTTCAACGGTACTATATTTCATCGTGTCATTGATGGATTTATGATTCAGGGTGGCGGCTTTGATAAAGACATGCAACAAAAAAAGACTCATGATCCTATCAAAAATGAAGCAAAATCAGCACAAGCGAATAAGCGTGGAACTATTGCAATGGCCAGAACCAACGATCCGCATTCTGCCACCGGACAGTTTTTTATTAACCTAGTCGATAACACTTTTTTAAATTTTACTGATGAAAACATGCAAGGCTATGGTTATTGTGTGTTTGGTGAAGTCATTGATGGGATGGATGTTGTTGATGCAATCGCTAAAGCCAAAACAGGAACAAAGAACGGGCATCGTGATGTCCCTGTTGAAGACATTATCATTCATTCTGTGACAGAAGATAAGATCTAATCAATAAAATAAGCGCCTACGAAAAAAAGTAAGTAAAATAAAAAAAACAATGCCATACGCTTACTGGTTAGTGCGCTTTTTCTTAATAAGAAAAATAAACTCACTATGGCCAATAGTGTAATGCTCGAACTTAAAATAGATGCATTATCTAGAATCCATGGTGTAAATAGCAATCCCAAAGCACTTGGTAAAGTGGTTTGAATCATCATCGAACCACTGATATTGCCTAAAGCGAGCAAATGTTTGCCTTGCCTTACCCAAATCATCACATTGATAATTTCGGGTAATTCTGTAGCGATAGGGCTTAGAAATAATGCGAAAGTTTGTCCTGGAATACCCCACTTGGGCGCTAGATGCTCTAATTGATCCACAAAGACATGCGAGCTGATTAACATCAGCAGCAAGGATATACCTGTTTGTAACACAATATAATGTTTGGCAGGGTGCTTATCATAAGGTCTAATTTTTAGAGGTTCAATAAAATCCAAATGCTCTGGATCATCAGAGCCCCGTATTTCTAATTTTAAATAATATACATATAGCGAGATCAAGCCAAATCCGAAGAGGTGTTTTAATGGAAAAGAAAATAATCCCAGGAGAAGTTGAGCCATAAAAATAGGTATAAACCAGCTTTGATTATAAGATAGCCTAAGTATTGTGGTGTTTGTTAGCCATTTAGACTGAGGGTTTTTATTGCATATTAGAAAACATAAACCTATCATGGCATAACCTAATGTTGCCAGAACAAGAGGTCCTCCAATGGCTGCACCCACGCCGATATTTTTATCTTCCAAGGTTTGTCCGAAAAATACCGCTATAAATGTAATAGCACTTTCTGGAAGTGCGGTACCTAGGGCTGCAAGTATGGTTCCAGTAGCATTTTTTGATACTTTATAGTGTAGGCCAACCCATTCTATCCCATTGACAAAATATTCACTTGAGAGATAAATGAGTATGGTGGAAACAATCAATAAAATATAGTAAGTTAACATGTGATATCAGTCCTATGACTTTTGAAATACAACAAACGCAACCCATTGATAATCACAATGAGACTAGCTCCCATATCGGCAAATACAGCCATCCATAAAGTGGTGATGCCAAGAATTGTCATTATAAAAAAGATGCATTTAATAATAATGGCAATTCCTATATTTTGCTTAAGAATGTGTGATGTTTTTCTACTTAATTGAATATAGAGTGGCAGTAACATTAAATTATCATTCATCAAGGTGATATCTGCGATTTCCAATGCAGTGTCCGTGCCTTTCCCCATGGCAAAACTAATGCTTGCTTTAGCGAGCGCAGGTGCATCATTGATGCCATCACCTACCATTCCAACAAATGTGTATTGCTTGATAAATTGGTTAATCGTTGTTAATTTATCATTTGGTTTTAGATTGGCTTCAACTTCGTCAATGTTAAGGCTATTTGCAATAGCATGAGCGGTTAGCGCATTATCTCCACTTAGGATTGCTGTTTTAATATTTAAGCGATGAAGCGCTGCGATGGCCTGTTTGCTAGTATCTCTTAGTGGATCAGATACTGCATAAATAGCCAATATTTGTGTTGTCGTACTCAATATCAGTGTCGATTTACTTTGTTTTTCTAGAGATTCTAGCTGCTTCTCAATGGTTGTATCTAATAATCCAAGTTTAGAAATCAATTGATAATTCCCCATGAAATATTGGATATTGTTGACCAATCCTTTAATCCCATATCCTGGTATTGCTTCAAAATTTAGAACTGTTAATAAGTCTTTTGGATGCGAGGTTTGGTTAAAAGCCTGCGCTAACGGATGTTCAGAAAGACTTTCAAGACTTGCAGCAATTCGGAACAATTGCTCTTCATTTAGTTCTGAGCATAAAGATATCGTATCAGTTAAACTTGGATAACCTTGAGTGAGTGTTCCTGTTTTATCTAAAGCAATTAATTTAAGAAGATGACCATTTTCTAAAAAGGCGCCACCTTTAATTAAAAGACCGTGATGCGCCGCAGTTGCCAAGCCACTTACAACCGTAATAGGCGTGGAAATGACGAGTGCGCAGGGGCAAGCAATGATAAGTAAGGTGAGTGCCTTATATATCCAACTCTCAAAGGGAAGATTAAAAAAAAGGGGGGGGGTAATAGCCACCAAGATAGCCAACAAGACCATGATAGGAGTGTAATATGAAGAAAATACATCTACAAATCGTTGTGTCGGTGCTCGAAGTGAATGTGCTTCTTCTATGGTGCGCGTAATTTTAGAGAGTAATGAATCATTGGCTACATGCTTCACTTGAACTTCTAAAGCCCCCCTTTGGTTAAGCGTACCTGCGTAAACGATATCACCAGGCGTTTTGATTGCAGGGACGGATTCACCGGTGATAGAAGATTGATTGACTGAGCTATGTCCTTTAATGATAACGCCATCTAAAGGGATCCTCTCACCAGGCTTAATTAATATCATAGTGCCAGTCGTTATTGTTTCAACTGCTATTTTTTGCCAGATTCCCTCTGCATTTTTAACATTTGCTTGAGGAGGTGTCATTTGCATTAAGCTTTTAATTGCATTTCTAGCTTTATTGATTGAGTAATGTTCTATTTTTTCGGCGATAGCAAAAAGAACACAAACCATAGCAGCTTCTGGCCATTCGCCGATTAACAAAGCGCCAGTAATGGCAATTAACATCAGACTACTAATGGTGATTGTTTTTTTCCATAAAGAGAAAATACCTTTTTTTAAAGTAAAAGGACCAGAGATCGCTATTGATAAGAGAGATAATAACAACACCGTTATGTTTTGATGCTGATGGGCTCCAATCTCCGCTATAAGAGCCAATAGGGCAGATATACCTAAAAATATCCAAGCAAAGTCTTTTTTGGTTTTAGCTGGTTTATTAGAAAAATCAGAGGTTTTAATTGTAGCAGGCATTTGAATATCTTGAAATTTTTCGAGTAATCCTTGAACACTCATTTTCTGATGATGAATAGTGACTTCTTCTGAGATAAAGTTAAAATCCAGATGTTGTATTTCTGTAATGTTTGCAAGTTTTTGACGAATGAGTTTCTCTTCCGTTGTGCAATCTAAACCATTGACGCAAAATGTAGTTATCATTAAAGAAGGGGGCATAAAAAATCCTATGTGTATGTCCATTTTGATTATCAAACGCCTAAAGCTAGGTTGTCAATTAATTAAAAAAGTTGCCTTCTTGTTTTTTTTGTATAAAATAAATTGCTGATGTAAATTTTTTGAATACGTGGCACTGTTTTTGCGAGGTTATTTTGTTTCCTGACTCTAATCATTCAAACCAAAAAAGTATTTTCAGAAAGGCTTGGGATTTGTATAAAAAATACCTAATTGATTCTGATGAGCGTTATCAAGCCTGGTTGTTGCTAATTTGCACGCTTGTTGTAATATTATCCATGGTGGGATTGCAAGTTCTTTTTGCCTGGTCGATGAATGGGTTCTGGAACGCGATTTCCTCTAAGTCGTGGGCATTGTTTGGTGAAAGCATAAGCATTTATTGTGGATTATTACTTGTTCACGCCTTGGCTGGAACTATTAAAGATTATCTTTTAGGTGTTCTTTATGCTAATTGGAAAGCATCACTGACACAATATTTCAGTGATGAGAATTTTAAAGAGGATAACTATCTTCGATTGAAACGTGAAAAATTAGGCACTGAAGTTCCAGTCTCAATCGATGTTGATACATTTGTAAAAACTACATTGTATAAAGGGTCGGATTTTTTAAATACCATTTTTAAGTTAATTTCGTTCATAGGTACATTATGGATGGTAGGTGGTGGAATTTCATTTGTATTGGGTGGTTTTGGCATCTTCATACCTGGATATTTAATATGGATTGCTATTATCTTTGCAATAAGCGGCACCTATATTAGTGATAAAATAGCCAACCCTATATCTGTGTTAAATAAGAATACGACTGTTTTAGAATCGAGCTTACTCATTGAAAGAAACGTTGTAGAACAGCAAGCTGAAAATATCGCCTTGGAAAGAGGGGGACGATACCACTCACTATCTGAGAAAAATAAAATTACGCGTATTAAAGAAAATGTTCTTGATTCAATTCTCATTAGAGTGTTGCTAGAACGATTTCAATTTCTATATTCTTCAGTCGCAGGAATTTCACCTTATATTGCTGCAGCACCCTTATATTTTTCTGGTCAAATAAAAATGGGGGAGTTGATGCAAATCGGGTATGCATTTGGAGAAGTTTTTGATTCATTTAACTGGTTTAGTGAGAATTACATAGGCGTATTAAACTACAGGGATGCTATCAATCGTTTGAGCACCTTAGACTATCATTTAAACAATAGTAATTTATTGAACCCCCAAAAAATCACTTTCATACAAAATCCTCAAGGCAGTGAAAATATAAATATTAAAAACCTAACGCTTGGATATGAAAATCCCAAGCGTGAAATCTTCAATAACGTGACTATTACACTCAAAAAAGGGGAACATACTGTGATTCAAGGTGCTTCTGGATCAGGGAAAAGCACTTTATTAAAGGTCATTGCACAAACCCATCAGAGTGGGAGCGGCCAGGTATCTCTCCCCCAAGCAAATAAAATGTGTTTTCTTGCACAAAGTCCTGTTCTTTTTAAAAATAGATTAAAAGCTATGTTGGCCTATCCTGATTCTGAAAAAGCACATTCTGATGTAGATTATTGTAAGGTATTGAGACAAGTACAACTGTTGGAATTTATTACATATCTTACTGACGACTCAAACAATGAAGCCTGGTTTGATAACACATCCTTAGGTCAAAAACAAAAGATTGCCTTAGCACGAGCATTATTGCAAAGACCCGAATGGTTGTTTCTTGATGAAGCCACAGCTTCAATAGATGAACCTACGGAAGAAGTTTTATATCAGCGGATTAAAGAGGAAATACCTGACATAACAATCGTAAGTATTGCCCACAAACCTTCTGTGGCGAACTACCATACAAGAACGCTTTTTTATCGTAATGGTTGTTTTGGACCTCCCCCAAGGCAATTGCCGATCAGTGATCAACCCCAACCAAGCCAAGAAGAAGTCACCCTCAATTCAAGAGCAATCTAAAACTTGTGTTTGTTTAATTTTTTTGCAATTATTGATATTTATCCTATACTCAATTCAAAAGATAACACAATGAGAGGGTGAGTTGATGAAAACATTTCGGTATATAACAATTGTATTATCGTGTCTATATTCATACGAATTGCAAGCAGAAGCACTTTGTACAAGTGGCCGAGCTCTAGATTGTCCATCTATTTATTTGCAACGATGTGATCATGTGGAATGTGTTAAATTTAAATGTATGTGCCATACATTTAATAATATGCCGCGATAGTTTAAGAAATTTGATACTCCCATGATTTGTCAGTTCTTAAATATCGGATAATGCCAATCATTAAATAAAATATTGGGGTGCTGCTGATGCTAAAGAATAATTTCCATAAATAGCTATTCACAATTAAATCTAAAAGATGCTCTTTGGGACATACGTTAAAGACCGCAAGGAAACTTAACACAGCAATGGTATCAATCATCAAAGAGATCGCTGTACTTAAATTATTTCGCATCCAAATCCATCTATCACCTGTCAATCTCTTTATCGTTAAATATAATCCAATATCAATGGTTTGTGATGCATAGCAAGCCAACATTGAGCCTAAAAAAGAAATTCCAAATACACCAAATACATGATGGAATGTCTCGTTATTTATTCTAGACCAATCAGTGGCAGGTAAGTAATCCATCAATCCTATAATCAGTGCAATAATTACATTCATCATGATGGCAAGTTTTAGGCAGAATTTAGCATAATCTTTACCAAAAAACTCAGCAATAAGGTCGCTTATTAAAAATAAAAGGGGATATAAAATAGCACCTACTGAAATTTCAAAAGTATGCACAAATGGAATGTTTAAAATAATAAATTTCTGATAGGTTAAGTTGCCAATCACAAGAAGTAGTGAAAACAAAACACAAAGAATGTTATAGATTTTCTGATTGACAGACATACTTTGGCCTCCATAAAAAAGGTTTAATAATACCATAATTTTTCTTGAGTTGACATTGGGATACAGAGGAATACAAGATAGAGAAGAAAGTATAAAAAATATCGTTAAGGAGTAGAAACACCATGTCATGGAAAAAAGACTATATGCCTTTAATACGTTTAATCATTCCTTTGGTTTTGACAGGTATGATTGGAGGCTTGGTCTATTTTTTTGAAACGGCTTTTTTAGCTCATCTTGGTCCAGAGGCGCTTGCAGCCGGTGCGTTGGTAAGTTGGCTATATGGTCTATTTGTGGTGGTCATCTATGGAATACTTGGTTCTGTAAATATTTTAGTTGCATTTGCATATGGACAAAAAAATACCGAAAAGATCATGCATGTGGTTCGTGATGGCTTAATCCTAGCGTTACTATTATTTATTCCTAGTTTTGTACTATTTTGGAACATGGCTCCAATATTTTTGTTTTTAGGACAAAAACCTCATCTTATTGTTATCGCCACACCCTATTTGAAAGCATTGGCATGGGGCTTATGTCCTGCTTTTTTTTTGGCAGCGTTATTGGAACCCATGATAGGTTTGGCAAAGATTCGCATCATCATGGTATTTACAGGTATTAATGTATTAACTACTATTGTTTTAAGTTATTTTTTAATATTTGGCATTTACCCTTTTCCAAACCTTGGTGTTGCAGGAGCTGGTTGGGGGATTAGCTTGAGCAGCTCGATTACTCTCATATTGCTTTTGATAACCCTTTATTTCAGCAATGACTACCATCCTTACTTTTTTCGAATTTTTAATATCAAACAACCATTTTATATCATGGAATTAGTGCATATAGGATTGCCAATGGGCTTGATGTACTGTGTAGAGGTGGGGTTTTTCTTTGCAATGACCATCGTTATCGGAACCTATGGACATGAACTTCTCGCAGCTAATCAAATTGCCCTGCAGTATCTTGGTGTGTTGATAGGAGCAATTTTCAGTATTGCTCAAGCCATCACTGTCCGAATTGGGCATCTTTTAGGTGCCAGAAAGGTTGATGATGCCAAAAAAGTAGCTGTTCTTGGTATACAAATCGCAGTTGGCTTTATCTGTTTTTTTTCTATTTTAGATTGTTTTTTCCCCAACCAATTGATTGCCATGGATTTTGATATCGATAATCCCAAATACCATCAAATGATTCATTATGCGAAACAGTTTTTATGGATGGCTGGCATTTTTCAAATCCTTGAAGCTATTCGAGTTTCATTATTTGGTGCACTTAGAGCTTTAAAGGACACCCGATTTACATTGGTTTGTTCTTTCATCACTTTTTGGTGTATTGGCTTACCATTGGGAATATTGTTTGAAATTAAATTTAACCTTCATGGCTTAGGTCTCTGGCTGGGATTGAGTATTTCAGTATTGATAAGTATATATTGGCTATGGAAGCATTTTATAAATCGCATGAAATTTTATTCTCATGATTGAATAGGAAAAATGATTCAGCGATTGCAATCCTTGTTCTTTTCTTATAAAGTTCCCGGCTATTAATCTTTCTTTGTGATTGTAGCTTTTTTATGCGCAAATTAATCCTGTACTTGTTTTTGTTGGGTTTTTCCATCCCTTTATTTGCCAATGAGGGCTTTATTCATCATCAAATTAAAAATAATACTTCTTATGATCTTTATATTGCTGTAAGACAGCAGTTTTCGTTTCCAATTGACGCCTGTCTTGGTGTGATACCTGCTCACTCAGAAAAGGAATGCGACGGGGTATTTGAAATCGGGTATGCAAACTTTATGATTGATGTCATCAAAAACACGATCACTCGTGAGGAACTTAGAGCATTTGCTAATTTTCGTAATTATGTTCAAAATCCAAGTTTTATGGTTATTTGGAACATTCAGCTTGATGAGTCTCAAGCTTTAAGTGCTACTTACCAGGCAAAAAATTTCTAATATGTATTGTCCTTGTGGTACAGGAAAATATTATCTAAAATGTTGCGGAACATATATTGAGATGCATGAAAATGCGCTATCTGCAGAAACGTTAATGCGTTCGCGTTATACGGCTTATACACTTGCTGATATAACATATATTAACAAAACCATGCGCGGAAAATCCGTTGAGGATCTCGATCAATCGATTCATTGGCTTGGTTTAAACGTAAAAAAACCGAATTCCACGTATTTGTAGAGTTTATCGCAAAATATCAAAAATTAGATCATATACACTCACTGCATGAAACAAGTGAATTTCTTTTCGAAAATGGTTGTTGGTATTATGTTGATGGAGTTATTATACAATCTCATATGTATCCCCCCAATAATCCCACCTAATTTTAAAAAAAATTATCTGTTATCTTGTCTCTGAAATAAAATAAATCTAGGAGACAAAAGATGATTGAGG
>Ga0247844_1007925_pt1 | contig 11751 bp, 9 predicted proteins | sample LaCtaG_FD_192421 | JGI IMG/M metagenome (GOLD analysis project Ga0247844, IMG submission 192421) | Freshwater microbial communities from meromictic Lake La Cruz, Castile-La Mancha, Spain - LaCruzMarch201714.5m_1 | ecosystem: Environmental > Aquatic > Freshwater > Lake | place: Spain: Castile-La...
CAAGTATAGGTACCAACGGAACCCAAGGCGTTTTAAATGCTCGAGGTGCATTGGGTTCGGTTTTACGAAGAATTATGACACCAATACTTACAATCACAAAAGCCAATAAGGTTCCAATTGAAACCATTTCGCCTAATAAACCAATTGGAAAAAAGCCAGCAAAAAAAGCGGAAATAAAACCAGTAACTATGGTTGTAACATGTGGAGTTTGATATTTACAATGAACTTTAGCAAAACTTTTCCAAAGCAAACCATCCTGTGCCATAATAAAAAAAATGCGCGACTGCCCCATCAGCAATACAAGAATAACCGAACTCAAGCCTGCTATAGCGCCAAATTTTACGATAGGATTCAGCCATATTAGCGAGGGTCCAAATTTATCTATTGCAATGGCAATTGGAGCTGCCACATTCAATTCTTTGTAGCTTACAATACCTGTAAGTATCAAACTTACAGCAATGTACAAAACAGTACATATCGCTAACGACACTAAAATACCGATTGGCATGTCGCGCTTTGGATTTATAGCTTCCTGCGAAGCAGTACTCACAGCATCGAAGCCGATATATGCAAAAAACACCACAGCAGCAGCCGATAAAATTCCCGATAAACCAAATTCACCAAATTCACCTGTATTTTCAGGAACGAAAGGTACCCAGTTTGCAATGTCGATATGCGAAATTCCGAAGCCAATAAATAGTAAAATAACAGCCACTTTTATCAATACAATTACATTATTGAATTTTGCCGATTCTTTGATACCAACAACCAATAAAGCTGTCATTATCAATACAATAAATATTGCCGGAAAATTAATATATGCACCAGTCATTGCCCAACCATCGGCACCAAAGCTCAATGGACTTTGACTCATACTTTCGGGGATTTGAATGCCAAAAAATTTAAAAAAGCTAACCACATACCCACTCCAGCCTACAGCTACTGTTGCCGCTCCAAAAAGATATTCCAAAATCAAATCCCAGCCAATAATCCATGCAATAAATTCACCCATAGTAGCATAGCCATAGGTATAAGCACTACCTGAAACCGGAATCATCGACGAGAACTCGGCATAACTCAAACCCGCCAACATACAACCAATAGCCGAAACGGCAAACGAAATTGCTACTGCCGGTCCGGCATGAACTGCGGCAGCTGTACCTGTGAGAACAAAAATTCCGGCACCAATCACCCCTCCTACTCCAAGTAAAACTAAGTTTGTAGCTGTAAGATGTCGTTTTAGCGAGTTGTTATTCTCAGCATCGTTCAAAAGCTCCGATAATTTTTTGCGTATAAAAAGATCCTTTATCATGATAGTTCACTCTAATTTTTTGCAAAAATACAAATTTATATCACTAATGCAAGAAAAATGCTATATTAGCTAATGTAATATCTACAATGATATATATATTTAGCAATTCATTATACAAAATGATATAAAAAAATGATATGTGCCTCAAAAGCTGGTTTTTTGCTATCTTCAATTTCTAATACAGCATGAATTTCAGCCTTAGAAGTACCTCTTAAATTCACTAATGAACTTAATTTGGCTCTTACCCTTACGTGACTTCCAACTGTTACAGCCTGCATAAATTTTAATTTATCAATACCATAGTTTACAGTGAGTCTTGAATTGCGAACTTCCACAATTTGCTCCCATAAATGTGGTAAAACAGAAAGATTTAAGTATCCATGCGCAATAGTTGTTTTAAAAGGACTTTCGGTTTTGCAGCGTTCTTCATCAACATGAATCCACTGATGGTCGAGGGTAGCATCAGCAAAAGTATTAATTTGATGTTGTGTTATTTGAATGTATTCGGAAACTCCTAATTCTTTTCCTACATATTGATTAAATTCTTCGAAATTGTTGATAATGATTGGATTCATTGTAATGTTAAGTTGATATTATTTGCATATTTTGCTCATTTATAGTGTATATGTGCAAAAATACTGATTTAATTTTGAATTTGAAAATTTTTTAAATTAAATGCATATAGTCTATTCATCAAATTATCAAAATTTTGTATCTTTGTGCCCAATAATCAGGATTTAAAATCAGTTGAAAAATAAGTTTATTTAAAAATATATAAATTCAGAAACAAAAAATGGAAGAATTAAATGCAGTTGTACAACAGGTAGTGCAAGTTTCGCCAATTATGAAAGTATTTAGAATAGCACCACTTGGCTGGGTATTACCTGATTTTAAACCCGGACAATTTGTGGCAATCGGTTTGCCACCAACAAGCGAAAAATGTGCTGAGGCAACCGAAGAGCCTGTAGAACCTGACCAAGAAAAGCTGATAAAAAGAGCCTACTCAATAGCTTCGTCAAATTTATCGAAAGATTATGTAGAATTTTACATTACATTAGTTCACTCAGGAGCTTTAACTACTCGCCTTTTTAACTTAAATATTGGAGACAATATTTGGTTGGGAAATAAATTTGTAGGTATGTTTACACTCGATCAAATTGCCGAAGACCAGAATATTGTATTAATTGGAACCGGTACCGGTGTAGCACCTTACATGAGCATGTTACGTACCGATGCACTTCACCGCAAAGGAAATATCGTGGTTATTCATGGTGCTGCCAACTCATGGGATTTGGGTTATTCATCGGAGTTAAACTTACTACAAGCATTATCGCCAAAATTTAAATACATACCAACAATAACGATGCCTGAGCGCGAATATGTGCCTTGGCCAGGCCGCACCCAATTTATTCAGAACATCTGGGAAGAAGGTGCTATCGACGAATTGTGGGGTTTTAAACCAACTGCCGAAAATACCCACATTTTCCTTTGTGGAAATCCAAACATGGTAAATGGCATGGTAGAATGTCTTGAGAAAGAAGGTTTTAAAGAACATACCCGAAAAGAAGTTGGACAAATTCATGTCGAACGTTTTAATTAATATTTGCTTAATTGGTTCATCTGGTAATTAGTTAATTTCTTATTCTGTTAATTAGTTGGTTATGAAAAATATAAATATCCGAATTGAGTTAGAATCAGTTCGGATATTTTCATTTTCTGCAAATAAGAATTAAACTTTTAGCTATCTTTGCAAAAAAATATTTGACGCGTCATGCCACGTCTCTACAAAAAATTATGGGAGAACTTACATTAATAACGCCAACATTTTTGTTTTCGGCAATATCGTTACTTCTGTTGGCATATACCAATCGGTTTTTGTCGTATGCACAGTTGGTTAGAACGCTGAAAGACAAATATATGCTGGATCATTCGGCCATAACACGCGCTCAAATCATGAATCTCAAAAGAAGGCTCTATTTAACAAAAAACATGCAGTTGACCGGAGTTGGAAGTCTATTACTTTGTGTTGCGACCATGTTTTTTATATATATTGGTATGCAAACTATTTCGGCTTATATTTTTGGAGCAGCCCTACTCCTACTTATTATTTCGCTTACTATGGTAATAGCCGAGGTGCGAATTTCGGCAAAATCGCTCGAAATATATTTGGGGGATATGGAGAAGAGTTGATGTGATGATGTGTTGATGTGGTGATACCGTACTGCCCCAAACCCCTAAAGGGGCTTAAAGAGTGGTATTTGAGGTGATTTACATTTAAATTAAACGATTCGAATTTATGAGACGAAACTAACTTCACATCCCCTTTAGGGGCTTGGGGCAGTTTTTATCAATTTAATATACTTTTAAAATGAACTACGGATTTATACGTGTAGCGGCTGCAATACCCGAATTGAGGGTAGCCGATTGCGCATTTAATACAACGAAAATTGCGGAAATTGCAAAAGAAGCTGACAGCAAGCAGGTTCAGGTAATTTGCTTTCCGGAACTCAGCATTACGGGCTATACTTGTGCCGATTTATTTTTCCAGCAACAACTTTTGCACGATGCTGATAAGGCTTTGCACGAATTGCAATTGCAAACCTACAATACAAAAGTTGTTCTGATTGTAGGAATGCCTGTTCGGGTGCAAAACCAACTGTTTAATGTGTCTGTGGCTTTGCAAAGTGGAAAAATACTCGGAGCTGTTCCCAAAACCAACCTGCCAAACAACAACGAGTTTTACGAAAAACGCTGGTTTGCATCTGCAAATGCAACCGATGTAAAAGAGATAACACTTGCCGGCGATATAATTCCTTTTGGAACAGATATTCTGTTTTCGAATAATCAGTTTTCTTTCGGTATCGAAATTTGCGAAGACCTTTGGGTGCCTATACCACCCAGTTCGCAACTCGCCTTGCAGGGTGCCGAAATTATTTTTAATCTCTCTGCCACCAACGAGTTAATTGGCAAGCACAACTATCTACGTCAGTTAATTGAGCAACAGTCGGCCCGTTGCAATGCCGGCTATGTATATGCATCGGTAGGTTCAGGCGAATCGACTACCGACGTAGTTTATGCCGGAAATGCATTGATTGCTGAAAATGGCAAAATACTGACTGCTTCGGATCGTTTTTCGTTCGAACCGCAATTAGTTATCAGCGAGATTGATGTAGAACGATTGCAGGCCGAACGTTTCCGCAATACGAATTTTCAGAACGATAAAACAAATACGACCTACCGAAAAATTGAATTCGATTGTAAGCCATTTGACAATAGTTTATTGACGCGTAAATTCGATAAACATCCATTTGTACCACCGGTGCAAAACCGCACTGCCAGTTGCGAGGAAATTTTTTCGATTCAAATAGGAGGTTTGGCAAAACGCTGGAAACATACCAAAGCCGAAAATCTGGTTTTGGGCATTTCGGGCGGATTGGATTCGACCCTTGCACTACTTGTATGTGTGAAAACAGCCGACAAACTCGGGTTCGACCGTAAACGCATTATTGGTGTAACCATGCCTGGCTTTGGCACTACCAACCGCACTTACACCAATGCACTGAGCTTGATGAAATCGCTTGGAATAACGGTAAAAGAAATTTCGATTGAAGCTGCTTGTATTCAACATTTTAATGATATTGAACACGACAGTAATCAGCATGATGTAACCTACGAAAATACACAGGCACGCGAACGAACTCAAATATTAATGGACTTAGCCAATAAGCATAATGGTTTGGTTGTAGGTACCGGCGACTTATCGGAGCTGGCGCTGGGTTGGGCAACTTACAATGGCGACCACATGTCGATGTATGCCGTTAACAGTGGCGTTCCAAAAACGCTCGTTCGCTATTTGGTGGATTGGGCTTCGCACGAATTGGACGCATTTTCGGAAATCGTATTGCAGGATGTGCTCGACACTCCCGTAAGCCCTGAACTTTTACCTGCTGATGATAAAGGTGAGATTGCACAAAAAACCGAAGATTTAGTTGGCCCTTACGAATTGCACGATTTTTATTTGTATTATTTCGTTCGTTTTGGATTTTCGCCGGTTAAAATTCTTTTTTTAGCCAAAAATGCTTTCGAAAATTTATACGAAGATGAAGCGATCGAAAAATGGCTTAAAATATTTATTCATCGATTTTTCCAACAACAATTTAAACGTTCGTGTATGCCCGATGGACCAAAAGTGGGTTCCATTAACCTCTCGCCCCGTGGCGATTGGCGAATGCCGAGCGATGCTATCAAATTCAATTAATCATTTTTGTTTCTGGTTTCGCGTTTCTAGTTCCGTGTTTCCATTCGGAAATATACAAAAAACGCGAAACATGAAATGCGAAACACGAAATAATAAAATAATATGTATATGTTTTCACAAATTTACTACGGAAATAGCCTAAAAGAATGGTTAATTTCATTTTTAATAATCATTGCTGCTATTGTTTTGAACAAAGCTATTGTTTTAATAAACAAGCATGTAATAACAAAACTCACAGATAAAACAAAGAACAGAATGGATGACATTCTGTTTAAAATGCTTCAGGCTCCGGTTTTACTTGGTGTTATGCTTTTAGCAATTTGGATTGCCACTAACCGATTATACTTAGATACAAAAATTGATGCTTTTTTCAGTAAATCGTATCAATTTTTGATAGTATTAAATATAACGTGGTTTTTGGTGCGATTTGTAAATGCAATTATCGAAGAATACCTTGTACCAAAAGCAGAGGATAAAACCACAAAATATTTAGATAATACACTTGTTCCAATTGTTCGTCGAGGAGTATTGGGTGTTATTTGGGCAATTGGTGTCATGATGGCATTACGCAATGTGGGCGTTGATGTAGGTGCGCTTATTGCCGGCTTGGGAATTGGAGGTTTGGCTTTTGCATTGGCAGCTCAGGATACTATAAAAAATATTTTTGGAGGGATTACCATTTTCACCGACCGCCCGTTTAAAATTGGCGATAGAATAAAAGTGGATGGTTTTGATGGATTTATCGAAGATATTGGAATACGCAGCACTCGACTTCGTACACTCGAAAAACGATTGGTTACCATTCCAAATTATAAAATTGTGGAAGCATCTATCGAAAATGTAAGCGATGAACAAATGCGCAGGGTTTTAATGAGCATTGGTTTAACATACAACACTTCACCCGAAAAAATGCAAGAGGCAATTACTATTCTTAAAAACATTCCAAAAACGCACAAAGATGTAGATACTAAGGAATTAACAGCAGTATTCTCCGATTTTTCTCCTTATTCACTCGATTTAAAATTTATTTACTGGGTAAAAAAATCGGGCGATGTTATGGAAACTCCTTCAAGTGTTAACTTCGATATTTTAAAACAATTTAAGGAAGCTGGATTAAATTTTGCATATCCTACACAAACTGTCTATCTAAACAAATAACAAGAATAGACAAAAACTGCTATAAGGCATGAAAATTATATTTTTTTAAAGGAATTCGTACCCTGAAGATTTTTCTTCAGGGTATTTTTTTCCAGAATTAGCAAATATATGCTTAATTATCTCCTAATTCTGTCGTAATATAAGTGACTTATATTGTCATAATAATTTTATTAAATCAATATTATTTTAAAAAATACCCTCTATTTATATACAACAAGAGTTAATAAAATTTAGCTGTATATTAAATGTTGCTATGAAATTACCATATTAGTTTAATGTAATGTAATTTTCGAATACCTATTAACAATTTTAATTGAATTAAAATTATTAATATGTAATTTATTAGGTTCGCTAATTAATATATTTCAGTCAGTACTAAAAGCTGTATTTGAATTATTTTTTTCTACAAAAATTAGCTAATCATTTGGAATTCTTCACATTATATTTATCAATTCTTTTATTCACCCTGCCCTAATTTCTATTCCGCAACTCTTCATTTCAACTAAATAAAAGTATTTTTTAAATACCTTCAAATTTTCTATTACAACATTCTTAAGAGTATGTAATAAAATCTACAATTTCGAAAGTAATACTATTACAATAATAAAGTTGCACCATATTCTTATACAAAGATTAATTTTATCAAAACAAAACAGGCACATTTTAATACATATAGATTTACAATATTTAATGTATAAAGAAAGCAAAAAAAGCACACACTAATTTTAAAATTGAGTATTATGGAAGAGAAATTTTTACTGAAATTCAAGGAAGTACTTGAAATTGAAGACAGAGACTTAAAATTGGACGACAATTTTAGAGAATACGAAGAATGGAATTCGTTGGTATTTCTTTCGTTAATTGCCATGATCGACGAAGAGTTTGATGTAATAATCGAAGGTCGCGACTTTAAACAGCTGAAAACCAATGCCGAAATTATTGAAGCGATTAAAAATAATTAATAAGCTCCAAACGTATATTAAACCATGTTGAACCCATTTTCCATAGAAGGCAAAAAAGTACTTATCACAGGTGCTTCGTCGGGAATTGGCCGCGCAATGGCAATAGCCTCTTCGGAAATGGGTGCAACAGTTTATTTTACAGGACGCAATGCAGCGGCATTGACCGAAACACGAAACAGCATGCAAGGCGAAAGCCACCAAATGATGGTATCGGACAGTACAAACAAAACAGATTTGGAACAATTGATTTCCATATTACCCGAACTGGATGGTATTGTATGCAACGCAGGCGTAAATCGCAGAATGTTAACACAATATGTGAAAGAGCTGGATATGGATATGATATTAAATACCAACCTGAAAGCGCCTATAATGCTTATTAAACAGTTATTAAAAGCAAAAAAAATAAATGCTGGTGCTTCGGTTGTATTTATTTCGTCGATAGCTACTTATCATTCTTCTATTGGCGATGGTGTTTACAGTGCTTCCAAAGGTGGTTTGTCGTCGTTTTCCAAAGTATTGGCATTGGAGTTGGCTTCGAAAAAAATTCGTGTTAACACCATTCAACCCGGAATGGTACGAACCGGATTAACCGAAAAAAGTCCATTGAGCGACGAGGATTATGCCAAAGATGAAGCACGCTACCCATTAGGTCGCTACGGAAAGCCCGAAGATGTTGCCTATTCGGCTATTTATCTTTTATCGGATGCTTCGCAATGGATAACAGGAACGGATTTAGTAATTGATGGTGGAATTTCTTTAATCTGATGAATTATGGCACTCATTACATTTAATAATATAGGAATTAGCGCAATGAGTGGTGCAGTACCTCGCAATGTGATTAAAAATTACGAATATACCGAATTTTTTACTTCAGAGGAAGTGAAAGAGGTGGTTGATAAAATAGGAATCGTTGAGCGCCGGTTTACAGATGAAAATACTTGTTCGTCGGATTTGTGCTATGCAGCAGCCGAAAAATTAATTACTGACAATAATATTGATCGTTCGGAAATTGATTTATTGGTTTTTATTTCGCAAACGCCGGACTATAGAATGCCTGCCACTTCGATAATACTTCAGAATCGTCTGAAATTATCGTCGACGACCATGGCTTTTGACATTAATTTGGGTTGTTCGGCATTTATTTACGGATTAAGTGTAGTGTACGGATTAATGCAAACCGGAAGTATCCGTAAAGCACTAATTCTTGATGGCGAAACCCGTTCGAAAGTATATTCGAAAAAAGATCGACGCACAGCATTTATTTTTGGAGATGCCGGTGTTGCAGCTTTGATTGAACGGAATGAGAAGTATGGAAAAAGCTGGTTTTCATTTAATTCGGATGGGTCGCGCGAGGATTTAATAAAAATTAATGCTGGTGGTTATCGAAATCCGTCGAGCCCCGACACTTTAGCAGAAAAAGTGGTTGATGAATATGGAAATATCCGAAGCGACGAACAAGGATATATGAATGGTGGCGATGTATTTAACTTTGTAATACGCGAAATACCGCAGGATTTTAAACGTATTTTCGAATATGCTGGTATAGAAAAGGATGCAGTTGATTATTTCGTTTTTCATCAAGCAAACAGTTTTATCAATTCGTATTTGGCAAAAAAATTAAAATTAGATGCCGACAAATTACCGTCGACATTGGAAAAATTTGGAAACACTTCATCGGTTTCGGTTCCCCTAACAATTGTTAGCGAGTTGAAAGATAAACTCGATTCGCAAAAAACATTGTTACTCAGTGCTTTTGGTGTAGGTATGACATGGGCTTCGGCAATAATAAATCTATCTGATTGTGCTATAAGTGAGTTGATAGATATTTAAGATTTAAAATTTATATAAAATGAACGGGTTATGAAAAGAGACAAAATTTGGTTATCCTTAGCTCAAATGAGCGGATACGAAATGCAATTTATCCAGAGTGCGTTCGACACGAACTGGATAGCTCCGCTGGGACCCAATGTTACCGACTTCGAAAATAGGTTAAAAGAATATGTAGCACCAGATAATTCAAAAAGCATAGTTGCACTGAATACCGGAACAGCAGCTTTGCATCTGGCTCTATTGCAATTAGGCGTTAGTGCTGGCGACGAAGTTCTTTGTCAGACATTTACGTTTGCTGCAACAGCCAATGTAATAACCTATCTCGGTGCAAAACCAGTATTTGTCGACAGCGAAAACCTTACCTGGAATATGTGCCCCGTAATGCTCGATGAAGCTATTCGCTCTCGCTTAGCCATAACCGGAAAACTTCCCAAAGCAGTGCTTTTTGTTGATTTATATGGTATGCCTGCACAAGCAGATAAAATTGTAGAAGTTGCCGAGAAATATGGCATTCCTGTTGTTGAAGATGCATGCGAAGCACTTGGTTCGAGATACAAAAATCAAAGCTGTGGCACTTATGGTAATTTTGGTGCACTGTCGTTTAATGGAAACAAAATTATTACCACTTCGGGCGGCGGAGCTCTTATTTGCCCTTCGGAAGAGACTGCAAAAAAGACCTTATTTTATGCCACGCAAGCACGCGAAAATGAAGTGTATTATCAACACAACGAAGTAGGTTACAACTACCGAATGAGTAATGTTAGTGCTGGTATTGGCTGCGGTCAAATGATGGCATTGGATGGGTTTGTGGAAGCTCGTCGCCGAAATCATAAATTATACTCAAAACTATTCAGCGAAGTGCAAGGCATTACCATTCAGGAAAATGCAAACGATGACTTTGAATCAAATTTTTGGCTTACTTGTATATTAATTGACGAACGTAAATTTGGGAAAAATGCCGATGAAATAAGAATACTTTTAGAACAAAACAATATCGAGACCCGCCCTTTGTGGAAACCTATGCATTTGCAACCCGTATTTTCGCATTTGCCTTTTTATGGAAATAATATATCCGAAAATATTTTTAAAAATGGATTGTGTTTACCATCAGGGGTAGCGCTAACAATTGAAGATATTTATTTTATAGTAGATTTAATACTTACCGATTATCCTCCGGTGAAGAAGAATGAATATGCCCGCATCAAAAACAAAGATTTACGCTATCGTCCTAACACAATTGAAAAAGTATCGAGCGTACTTTACAATTTACGTAATGAAGAAAATTGAAAGTAAATGAAAAATAACCAGACATATACCGACGAAAATATCGATGTTAACGATAAATATCCTTATGGCAATTATTCTAAAAACCAACAGGATTTAAATAGTTACTTTTCAAGATTTTTCAGAATAGTACTTATTCATAAGTGGCTATTTCTGAGTGTATTAATAGCTGTGATAATATTCGTGTTGCTGTATGCTTTGAAACAGCCTAAGGTTTACCAATCGAATTACGAAGTTTTTTACAACGAAACCATGCGCGAATACATGAGTTTGGATAATGCTCCGATTGTAAAATCTGATTTTGATAAGAATTATTGGTTGAGTGCCATGAAATCAAACGAAGTTTTAAAATCCACTATTAAAAATTCAGGATTAAGCTATTCGGTATCGCAATTAAAATCGATGATGTTCGTAGGAATTATTGATAAGCGAAAAGAAGATCGTATTCCCGTTTATTTGGTGAGCATATCGTCGAAATACAATGAGCATATTCCAATTTTAATTAGAGCTTATGTAAAGTCTTTGAACGAACTACTGTTACAAAATCAGATTATAAACTCGGAGCGATTGGTGGTGTATTTGCGAGGTCAAATAAATCAGAATAACCAAAAATTGAATCAGATTGATGTATCAATTATGCATTCGGGAACTCCCAAAGGAACCGAAATTATTGATTTTGACAAAATAAGTTCCACCCTCGACCAATTTAGAGCAGATTTGCTAAATGCCCGCATCAATTTAGCATCCATAGTATCGGCTCGAGCACGAACCGAAAATGAATTAAAAAATTTGGATGGAACAATAATTAACGAGTCTGCATTTTCAGAGCCATTAAAAGTTCAATTAATGAATCTTGAAGTGGATTTAGCGCGTTCGCTTACACGTAATAAAGAAGACCATCCCGAAGTAAAGCAGCTTCGACGTAATATTGAGCAGATAAGTAG
>Ga0247844_1007926_pt1 | contig 11750 bp, 9 predicted proteins | sample LaCtaG_FD_192421 | JGI IMG/M metagenome (GOLD analysis project Ga0247844, IMG submission 192421) | Freshwater microbial communities from meromictic Lake La Cruz, Castile-La Mancha, Spain - LaCruzMarch201714.5m_1 | ecosystem: Environmental > Aquatic > Freshwater > Lake | place: Spain: Castile-La...
CGCCGCCTGCCAGCCGGCCCGCTGCACGTGTTGAAAATCTCCCGTCCGGGATGCGCCGTACACTGAGCAGGCAGGTACGTTTGGGGAAACGGGAAAGCCTGGAATCTGCGCGCAGGCAGCTGCCGGGTAAATTTGTATGTACACGGAGCAAGCTCTGCGGAATGCGCCGCCTTGTCCGGGCGGACGCCGGTCCGTCTGCTGGTGAAGGTTGCCGATATACCCATCCGGACATCCTGTGCAGCCTGGCGAAGTTATCGCCGCACGCCCTGACAAAGTCCTGCGATCGCAGCAGCCTCATGCGGCCCCGCTCAAGCCCATGAGACTGCGGGTTTTCCCGCGCGGGTCCGGCGCATGGAGGCTGCACCCGCATGATCAGGCTTTTCATCCTCCTGCTGATCACAGTTCATGCCTGCCTGAGAGCCCTGCCCGGATCTGCTCCGGCAACAGGCCGGCGGCGCCGTAAACCGGCCACTGGCGGTGCAGGTTTCGGGCCGCTGGCAAGGGCATTTCCTGTCGCTTATCCGCCGCCGCAGGGCAGCCCGGGATCAGACCGTGTCAGAAAAATGACATACTGCCACGCACGCTTCTAATTTCTGCCGCCTGCGTTATCGTCCCCAGGCGGCAGAGCCGGGGGGATGCTTTTTATGAGCTGGTTGGTTGCGCTTGTCGCCTTTGCGGGGATCATGGCTGTCTTCTCGACGGTCGTTACCGTTGCCGTCGAGGCCTATCACAAGGCCCTGTCGCTGCGCCGCTCCGGTCTTGAGGAGATGCTGCGCTCGGTGCACCTCCAGGTCATCCGCCGCATCGACCAGACACTTCCTGAAGACGACCAGCGCGCCGTCGTTCGCGCCTCAGGCGAGTTTGCAAAGGCGATGACCTCAAGTCCGGCTTACGGCGGCCAGGGGCGCTGGTGGTGGCCGGCAAACTGGCGGCTGAACATCTCACAGCGCCGGTTCGAGCACCTGTCGAAGCGCCAGCTGGCCGAGCAGCTTGCCATGACGGATTTCGGCAAGCGCCTCGTGATGGCCGACCGGATGACCATCCAGCGCGTGATGGGGGAGGTGGCCTATCAGTTTGACCGGATCGGCGCCGCGCAGAGCGATTATTTCCGGCGCCGGGCTAAGGTCATCTCAGGCCTGTTTGCGTTCGCCTTCGTCGCGGCGGGCAATATAAACGCCCTGGATGTCTACCAGCACCTGGCAAGCAGCGAGGCGTCTTCCGGCCAGGTCATCGCGCTGGTGGAGCGCATCGCGTCAGAGGGAGATGTCGTCCTTCCTGAAGCAGGGGCTGCAGCATCGCCGGACAGTCTTTCGCCGCCTTCCTACCTTGAGGCCGTCGCGCGCCTGCAAGCCAGCTCTCAGCTGCCCATCGGGCGGGCTTACTTTCCTTTCTGCGAGGGCCTCGAACCTGCCGGGGGCGGCGCAAGGCAGCGCATCGATATGAGATGCCAGGAACCCGGCGCCCGGCTCTCGCTCTGGGTCATGGATCCGCAACATGCCGTCAGCGTACCGAGCGTGGTGGGCAATGCCCTTGCCCGGCCCGCATCCTGGATTGTCTGGCTCATGTCGGTCATCGCCACGGCCGGGCTGCTCGGCCTGGGTGCGCCCTTCTGGTTTGATGTGTTCAACCGCGCCGCCGCTCTGGCTGGCCGCCAGGTCACGCAGGCCAAGGCCCTGGCCGCTGAGGAAGAAAGCCGCAGCCGGCCCAGCCGGCCGGGCCTGCGCGGCGGAGAGGATGCAGATGCCGGGGAGATGGCAAACGCGCTGCTGATGGCGGGCGGCCAGGCCCATCGCTGCGGGAGCGCCGGCCCGGACGCGCCGTCGGGACTTCGGCTTGGTCCGGCAAGCGCTGACCAGGTGAGGCCATCCGGACCGCCGGCTTCACAGGAGATGCCAAGAAGCCTCCGGCCTGCGCCGGGCGCCGTGAAGGGAACGCGCGGATGAGCCTGCTTTCGCCAGACAATTTTGCGCTCGCCCTGTTCAGCCTGATGAAGATGGGCAAGGAAGCGCGCGAGGCCCATTACGAGCGCAGGTTGCTGCAGAGCAGGGACGTCCAGGAACTTGGCCGGCATGTCTTCACAACGCTTGCCGGCGCTTCGGGTCTTTCAGACCCGGGCGCAGCCGCCCTGAAGGCGGACGTCCTGATCACGGCCGATGAGAAGCTGCGCGTCTGGGCCGCCACCACCGCGCGGGCGAAGAACCTGCTGGAGGACGGCGCGGAGTTCGAGGGCGTCGTCCGGCTCACGCAAGGCCCGGCAAGGGACTTCGTGTTTATCGACCGCAGGCTCCAGGTGGCCGACGAGGTCCGTTTCCAGGAACTTGTCCGGCGGCTTATTCTGACGGCGGCAAGACTGTCGTCTGCGCAGCAGGTCGCTGACAGGACACTTATTGAACTGCAGCAGGCAGAATGGCTGAGGGCCTTCAAGGCGGGCGGCGGCAGCGATGCATCGCCCTGGTCACGGTTTGCGTTCTCGATGCTGGACTATTCGCTGGACCTTGTCGCGGAACGCCCGGACGTGCTCGGCGGCGGCCGGCAAATGCGCGGCGTGATTGCCGCCCTTGTCCCTGCGATCGCGGAGGCCTGCGATCCGAAGACCGGGACGATTTCCGGTCTTGCCGACCGGCTGCCCACGGTCTTTGCCCAGGCGGCCCTGGGCGTCCTGATCGAAAAGCCCGAACTGGTGAGCAGCGAGGCGCGGTGGCAGCGCCTCATCACCGGCGTCCTTGTGCCGCTGCAGGCCGAAGTCGCCCGGGACGGCTCAGCGCTGCTGGCCGCCGAGGGCCGGCTGCGCGACCTGATCGAAGGCAGGCTCGCCCCCGCGGCGCTGAAGATCATTTCTGACAATGCCGGTGATTACCTCAAAGGCAGCGCTGCGAATGACCGGATCGCGGGCGCGGTGCTGCGTGCAACGCTTGGGGAGTATGTCTCCACCGGTCCGGCCAGCGCGCCTGTCAGGAAGCTGTTCGGACCGGAGGGCATTGAGCGCATTGTCTTCCACGCCCTCGAGGCGGCCCGGATGCGGCCCGAGCTGTTCATCCCCGGCAATGCCGGCGGCCCGGCGAGCGAGGCGCTTCGCACCTCGCTCGCCGCCATTGCAGGCGCGTTCCAGGCAGGCGGGCGCATCAATCCCCTCGACGGCGCCCTGGCGGCAGATCTCTACTGCATCGGCCTCGACGCGGTCTCGGACTACATGATCGGCCGTCTCCGGGGGCGGGCGGGCGGCGGCCTGCAGGCCGCGGCCGGCGCTGAGATCGCTGCCCTTCTGATGCGTGATATCGTTGAAGGCCTGAAGCGCGGCGCCGGCGCGCCTTCCGGCGGCGACGGCCTGCCGGCGCTGACTTCAAAACTTGGCCAGGCGAAGCTTGGCGAGATCTGCAGGATCATTGCGGAGTTTGCAGCCCGGTCTCCGGATGTGTTCCTTTCAAAAGAGCCGAACGCTTTCGTCGTGGATGTAACCCGCCTGATCGCGGGCGCGGTCCTTGACGACGCGGACGGTCTCCTGAGCCCCCGTGAGTGGCAGGCGGTCGCGCTCGCCAGTTTCGAGGCCGCGCTCGAAAACCCGAACACGCTGTTTGGCAGGCTGGCGCATGGCTCCGGCGAAGACATCGTCGCACGCCGGCTCATCGGGCTTTTCCTCAGGAAGGCCAGGGAAAATTTCGCCCGCCAGAAGGACACAGCCGGGCAGGTGCTGTTTGGCAAAGTGCTCGAAGAGGCGATCATTGCGACGCTGGACGCCGCCAGCACGGGCATACTGAACGTGCTGGCCAGCAAGGCTGAGGTCGAAGAACGCCTCCTCGCCCTTGAGGACCTGATCGACCGGCTGAATGCGCTCGCCGCCTCGAGGGACCCGTCGCTGATCATCGGTTCAAGGGACTGGATCAGGATCTATTCGGCCTTCGTCACCGACGTGCTGCACCGCGGCAGGGCGGCAACCGATGAGCTGACCAACCCGCGGCTGATCCAGGCCATTCACGAAAACCATAACCGGGCCGGAAATCAGGCCGCAAACCATGAAGGTGCAGGATGAAGCGTTCATTCAAGTGGATTATCGCAGCCCTTGCCGGCCTCGGCGTGCTCGCATCGTGCGAAAGCGTGCCCGAAGCGGCTGAGGCGGCCGGGACGGTGAACGCCGTCCAGAAAGAGGTCCGGGACGCGGCAGGCAACTATTCGCAGGAGCAGGCCATCCTTGCCCTCAGGAAGGGCGACCTCGAACAGGAGATCGCCCGGTGCGCAGGGGCCCGGGGCGGCGCAGCGGAGCAGACGACATGCCTGCTCGTCAGCGCCGTCGCCTGGGACCTGCTCGGTCAGTATTCTGAAACGGATGTCGCAGAGGCGGTGCAGGCGATGAGCGATATCTCCGGGCGGGCAAGGCCGGTCTGCGAGGACAATAGCCATATCCTGAAAGTTGTATCCGACTGCGAACTGATCAGCCTTTACAGCTCGGCGCTTGGCGCGCGCCTGTCTGCCCGCCAGATTGCAACCGCTCTCAACACGCCCGCCCCGTCCGTGCGTCAGCTGACGGTCCATTACCAGGCCCTGGAAGACCAGGTCAGCAGGGACTGGCCTTCAATGTCGGCGGGCGGGGCTGAGCCGGAAGTTGCCCGGCAGCTGCGCATGTCGGCCCTGTGCACGGCCGTGCGGGCCTATACCGACCTCCAGCCGCTCGCCGGCAGCGAAGGCGGCGCTGACCTGATGAGCTCAGCACGCGGTGCAATATCTGCGGGCGCCGGGGCCCTTAACCTTGCGCTCTGTGTCCCGGGCGAAGCCGGATGCAACCCCGAGGTCTGCAGCGCCGACGCGGCAAGCCTTGCGTGTGAACGCGCCCGCGAAGCCGCCGCGCTGCTCATCTGCCGGCCCTAGACCCAGACCTCCTGCAGGACAATCCGTGCCATGACGATCGACAGAATCTTCCGGGTGAGGGCGCGGCGGCTGAACCTTCGCCAGCAGCCCGGCACTGAGGCAAAAGTGCTGGTCACGCTGGAGGAAGGCCAGGCGCTCGCCCGCCTCGACGATGTCGACCGGGGCGGCTGGTGGTATGTTTTCGCCGATACGCCCGGTGAGGGTATCTTCCTCGGCCATGTATGGTCGCAATACCTCGCCCCGGCCTTCGGCGGCGGCGAGGCGCAGGCGCCGCGCCTGCCTGAGCCTGCGGCCGCGATCGACCCAGATGAAGCCGACCGGCCCGCGGACGGGGAAGATACGGGGTCGCCGGCGCGTGACGCGGTTGGCGCGGCAGGCGGGATCCTTGACGCCGGCGCCCCGGGCGCTGGCGAGCCGGCGCCGGCCCCGGCCTGGCCGGACGGCTGGAACCCCTCGGTCCCGGCCGGGCGCCGGCATGTCTCGGAGAACCAGGGCCAGCGCGCCGGCAATGGCAGCATTGACCGGGTGATCCTCCACATCACCGGGATCCGGGACTTTGACGCGATCGTGCGGCGGTTTACGGAGCGTTCCGGCGCTGCGAGCGCCCATTATCTCGTGATGCCCGACGGCCTTGTCCATCAGTTCGTACCGGAGAACCTGCGGGCCTTCCATTCCGGTATCAACCGGACGGTGAGGGCCCTCTATGCACGCCAGGATGGCAGCTGGCGCCAGTACAAGCGCTATTTCAGCTGGCACAGGGGCTACCCGGCCGACGCGGTCTTCCTAGACGCTGCCAACGTGGTTGTGGCCCCGTCCCGACGGGCCAGCGAGGCCGTGCTCGTGATGCCCGGACATCGCGGCGAATGGCCGGACTATGCCTATTTTGACCGGCGCTGGGGGCGCATGGCGGCGCCGGTTGGCTTCACGGCCCCCGGTCACGACCCCAACAATAACTCGGTCGGCATCGAGATATTTTCGGTGGGCGCGCGCAGCCCGGTTGCCGACCAGTACAGCCCGGAGATGTACTCAGCGCTTGCCAGCCTTGTCGCAGACATCTGCCGGCGCCGCGGCCTGCCTCTCACGCGCGACGCCGTCTGCGGCCATGAAGATGTCAACCCGGTCGAGCGATGGGGCTGGGATCCCAATCAGGGGTTTGACTGGGAGCGCCTGTTCGAACTGGCCCGGGGCGCCGGCCTGCCCGGAGCCTAGCCGGCGGCCAGGGGATGCTGCGGCGCCTGGGCCAGGGGTCCCCGGGCCCGGGCCCTGCCGGGTCCCTCCGGCAAGGGGACATGACGAAAAAAGGCTGGAAGGGCCGTCCGGGCGCGTTAAGAGTTAAAAGCGGTCAATCAGTCAGGCTATACGAAAGGACATCGGTTATGAGGCATCAACAACGCCGTCTCCCAGCAACCTGGACCTGGCTGGACCATATCCGTGAACGCCTGCGTGCGGCCTCGCGCGCTCTGGTGCCGCGGGCCGACACCGCCCGCCGGTCTTTCCTGATCGGCGCGTCGGTCTCGGCGCTCACCTTTGCGGCGGGCTGCGCCACGTCGGTGCGCGCTAAACCTTCATCCCCAATGCCGGAAGCAACTTGGCCGGACGCCGGTGTGACACCTCCGCAGCGTCTGCGCGGCCCCGGTGCAAACGGGGCGCAGACCTCACAGGACGTGCTGCCGGCCTTCCCCTGGCAGCCGCCCCGGCCAAGCGCGCGCCTTGAGCTGACCGTCTTCAACGGCCCGCAATACACGACGCTCGGCAGGATAGCGGACGGGCTGGCCGGCGCGGCGGAAAAGGCCGGCCTGACGGATGTAACCTATTTCTCGGTGCCCGGAGGATTTGCCATCCTCCTGCGGCCGGAACGCATTGACGCAACCCTCGCGCCGCTTGTCCCGCGCCATGACAGCGATGAGGCCGGGCCTCTTGAAGGCCTGTTCTCTTTCCTGTCCGGGGTGTTTGCCAGCACCATAGACCGCCGGCAGTTCGCGTTTATCGTCACCAACCGGACCATTGAGGCGAACGCCGACCTCGTCGATTACACACCCTCCCAGCTCGAGGCCGCGTTCGGGCGGGGGGCGAAGGCGCTGCCGGCGTCCGTGCGCCTCAGGTCTCGCCCGGCCGGCTGCAAGGTGACGGCCATGGTCTATCATTTCAGGAGGCAGCGTGATGACCGGCTCAACCAGAGCTTTGCCAGCGTTACGCAGGCGCCTGTAATCGCCCGCGAGCATCTTGCTCGGGCCGGGCTCGCAGGCCTGGCATGAGCTTGCCGGAACGCCGCGCATGGAGGGGCCTGCTTGAGTGACCTGAACGCGCCGCCCGGAGGCGCCCGGGCACTCATCCTGACCATCCACGGCACCAATGACGGCAAGCCCGGCGGGCCGGGCGATACCAAGTGGTGGGAGACATCTTCCGGGTTCGTCCGCGGGCTGACGCAGAACCTGGGCGCCCGCGGGCTCGCCGCCGAAGTTCAAGAATTCCTGTGGGGCGGGGCCAACAGCGCGTTCGCGCGCGAGAAAGGCGCGCTCGCGCTCCGGCGCAGGATCCGCGAGGCGGCCGGAACCTATGATGAAATCCACCTGATCGGCCATTCGCATGGCGGCAATGTCGCCGTCGACGCCGCCCGGCGCGCAGCCTGGGGCCGTGAGCCGGGGGGGCGTCTCCTCGGGGGCCGGCCGGCCGGCATCACCAGTATCACGACCGTTGGCACGCCCTTCCTGCGCCCGCTCGCCCGCAACTCGGATTATCTCTACGCCCTGGCCTTCGTTGTCCTCATGCTCGTCGCAACGCTTACCATCTCAGTGGTTGCGGCAGCCAGTTTCCAGATACTCGGTCAGGAGATCCGTAAAGGCACGTCACTGGCCGGGATGACAGACAAACTCATTGTCGCGGGCGTGAGCTTTGTGTTGCTTATCCCGTCCGCGCTGCTGCTGGCGCGCGCCGCCGGGCGGTTCCTCTGGATCCGGCGCCTGATGAAGCGGGGCGCGCGGCGCGCAAACCTCCTGTCGATCTGGCACCCGCAGGACGAAGCCATCGGCGGCCTGAAGCGCGCCGGAGACTTCAGCCCTGAACTTGTCCCGCGCGGCGCGCTCTGGAGCAGCGGTCACCGGGCAGGCACAAATCTTGGCTCTGCCCTGTTCGTCCTGTTCGGAGCCCTGATCTTTCCTCTCGCGGGTCTGCTGCTGGTCTCTGGTCCGCAGGAGATCCCGTTCGCCGGGCAGCAGGTTCAGATCCCCAACATTATGGGGGACCCCCGCCTGAACACAGCCTTGTTCATCATCGCCTGCCTTGCGGCTGTGTGCATGCCTGCGATCGGGGTCTATGTCCTGACGCGTCTGGTGTTCACAGCTTTGAACTGGAGCGGCGGTCACCGGGCAGGCATAAAGCTTGGCAATGCCCTGCTTGGCCTGTTCGCAGCCCTGATCCTTCCTCTTGCGGGTGTGCTGCTGGTCTCTGGCCCCCAGGAGATCCCGTTCGCCGGGCTGCAGGTTCAGATCCCTAACATTGCCGGGAACCGCGGCCTGTCCACAGCCTTATTCATCATCCTCTGCCTTGCGGCTGTGTGCATGCTTGCACTCGGCTTCTATGTCCTTGCGCGCTTGATTTTCGGAGTTGGGGAACTTGTACGTGGCGGCCTGAACGCCCACGCCGTGAATTTGCTGCGTGACTTTGCGTTCGGCAGCGATACCGGCCAGAAGCTCGGGGAGGTCAGCGAGCGCCCGCATTTCTTTGAAGGTGAGGTCTGGACGACACCGGACGACCTGGCGAGGAGAATGGAAGAGGAAACCCTCAGTGCCATGACAGAGTTCATGGCACGCCAGCGCGCCTCGCTGTTCAGCGTAACGGTCGGCGCTGACTGGATGCGCGAGGTCGGAGGGGACGCTGCGACCTGGGACAGCCTGATCCACACGACCTATTTTGATCATCCTGAAATCGCCGAACGCATCGCGGGCCATATTGCCGGAACTCATGACGACCTGAACACGGGGGCGCCGCCAGCAATCCGGGAGGCGTGACCTCGCCCCGGGCAGGGCGCGGCGCCCGGCCGCCGGCGCATGCCGGCCGGGTTCAGCCGGCGGCCCTTGCGCGAGGCGTGCCGGGGAAAACATCGCTGCCCGCTCGCCTTTAAGGGGCCGCGGCTTGACCGGGGAAGGGGAGAGAGCTAGCCTTCAGGTGGCAATAAGCTGCCCCGTGGCAGCCGGCGTGCGGCGGCAGGGATTTCACCTGCCGTGCGGTAGCTTTTGAGGGACTCCCGGTCCGGCGCCTTGAGGAAGCGGGAGCCGCCCTGTCCCGCGCCCCCCTGCGACACCGCCTGAGCTGCGCTTCGGGAACCCGCTGAAACAAGGTTCGGAATGATCCCGCCACCTCACCGCCTGGCACCCCCAAGCAAGGCGCAGGTGCCTCGGGCACAAGCCCGAGAACAGAACCGAGCAATCAAACAATCGGACCTATCCCGCCACCTCAACGCCTGGCCCCCACGAGCAAGGCGAAGGCGAGAGGCGCCGCGGCGAAGCCGCGATCAGCGCCGAGCAAAAATTAAAATCATTTATCGGGCGCAGTAGATTGCCTGCGATCATTCAGCGGCCGTCACCTGGAGCGCTGGCAATGCGTTCATGCGGTTTTCATTGACTTTCTGGCGTTAGCAAGGCATTCTTGCGCTATGGGAAAATCGAGTAAGGCAAGTATGGAGGAATCGACGCTGACCGTGAAAGGTCAGACGACGCTTCCGCGCCGGGTCCGGAATGCATTGGGCCTGAAGCCTGGCGACAAGCTGCGCTACCTTCTTGTGGGCGAAGAGGTCCGCCTCATGAAAGCCCACTCCATCATGGATATGAAGGGCGTCCTGCACAGGCAGGGCCGGGCGCCGGTGTCTCTTGAGCAGATGGATGAGGATATTGCGGCCGGTGCCTCGGAGCTTGGCATGTGATTGGGCTCGACACCAACGTCCTCGTCCGGTTCCTGACACAGGATGATCCGGAACAGGCGCGTCTGGCTTCAGCTGCAGTGGACCAGCTGACGCCGGAGCGGCCAGGCCTGATATGCAGGGAGGTTCTGGTTGAGCTGGTCTGGGTTCTCGAGAAAAGTTATAAATTCGGGCGGGCGGACATATCTGCCGCTCTCTCAGGGCTGCTTGCGACGTCAGACCTTGTCGTGGAGGGCGCCGACGCGGTTGCGGGCATTCTCAGCCTTTACGAATTCGAGGGCTTTGGCTTCGCTGATCTTATGATCAGGGCGGCGGCGCATCGGTTTGGCGCCATGACTGTTCTTACATTTGACCGAAAAGCGGCGACGCTTGAAGGTATGGTGATGTTGGATGCAGGCGGGCTGCCTGAGCCGTAGAAGCGGGCGAAGCAAGGGCGAACGTCCATGAGAGGACACGGGCAGTGCGCGCCGGGCAAGACAACAAAAGCCTCTAACTCCCAAAACGCGACCTCAATGCCGGATGCCCCCACGAGCAAGGCGAAGGCGAGAGGTGCCTCGGGCGTAAGCCCGCGATCAGCGCCGAGCAAAAAGCAGCCCTGAGCGCGATCCATGTGAGGCCCGCCAGGGCCGATACGGGATCAAACAAGAGGTTCGTTATTATCGCGCTGGCTTAAGCGAAAAAGTGGTGCCCACTTTTTCTCGCCAGCGCCAGGTTCGGTGTTATCGGGCGAGGGGGGGGTGAATACGATGTTTCCAGATTTCGGAATGCGGAATTGTTTCTCATCCCTCTGACAGGTTGTGTGTAGCGACGTCTCTTAGATGTGGGCGAGCAAGTGTGATCTGAACAACAGATGACCCTCGAATTCTGCCAATTGAGCTGTCTCCCAAAGTCCAAACGATATAATTTCAATGAGTGTGCCTTAACTTGATGCCTGATCAGTCCAATCTATCTCCGGAAGTTGCAAACGACCTCGCTTCCGCTTTGCTCCAAAGGCTGCGCACCAAGCAGGCAACGATTGGTGTCATTGGTCTTGGCTATGTGGGCCTTCCTCTCTGTCTGACGCTAGCCGAGGCGGGCGTTCGCGTTCTCGGTTTTGATGTCGATGCCTCAAAGCCGATCGCAATTGCCGAAGGACGCACATACCTCAAGCAGTTTTCAGGCGAACGGATCGCGGCGGCTTCAGGCAACGGAGTTTTTTCGGGAGATATGCCCAAAAGTTGGTGATGCCCCTCGTCAGGCGGCATTTGGAACCTGCTTGATCCCGTCTTTGAACACAACCCCTTGAATGACCTCCGGCAGACGGTTTGGCCCGGAGATTTTGCGCCATTTCTTTTTGGCTGACATCATCAGCCGGAAGACCATGGCGAGGGCTGTTTTTCGGTTCAGGCATCCCTTGGTCTTCCGGGTGCGGTTTCGGACCGTGGCAAAGATGCTCTCGATCGGGTTCGTTGTCCTGATGTGCTTCCAATGCTCGGCCGGGAAGTCGTAGAAGGCGAGCAGTTCGTCACGGTCCTTGACCAGCTTACCGACGGCCTTCTCGTATTTCACGCCATAGTTTTCGACGAACAGATCGAAGGCTGCATTTGCCTCTTTCTTCGTCTCAGCCATCCAGATGTCTTGCAGATCCGACTTCGCCTTGTCGTGCAGGGACTTCGGTAACGCGCCAAGGACGTTCGCAGTTTTGTGAACCCAGCATCTCTGCTCACGTGTCTTGGGGAAGACATCCCTCAGGGCCGCCCAGAACCCAAGGGCGCCGTCGCCTGTAGCCAGGTCAGGCGGGATGGTCAGCCCACGTTTCTTCAGTCCTTCCAGAAGGTCGCGCCAGCTGTCTGCATTCTCCCGGAACCCGTCTCGAGCGGCGCAGTTTGAGCGAGCTTTGCATTTTGATTTGGAGCAAAGCTTTCGAACAAATGGTGCAATATTTGTCAGCTTCGGCTGGTATTGCCGCGAACTGGGCCAACAGCCTTCATCTGCG
>Ga0247844_1007930_pt1 | contig 11745 bp, 4 predicted proteins | sample LaCtaG_FD_192421 | JGI IMG/M metagenome (GOLD analysis project Ga0247844, IMG submission 192421) | Freshwater microbial communities from meromictic Lake La Cruz, Castile-La Mancha, Spain - LaCruzMarch201714.5m_1 | ecosystem: Environmental > Aquatic > Freshwater > Lake | place: Spain: Castile-La...
AATCACAATCGAGTCGGTCGGATCACCAATAATGGCACCATCGTTCGCGCCAATAATCGTGAAGCTCACGTCCTTTGACGTGCCATCCAAACTTTTAATCGTAAAAGACTCAACCTTTGTTTCGCCATCCCCAAGATACTGAACTTGCGCGTTCGCCACGCTGTACTGGTATGTGCCATCTGAAGCGAGGGCAAGCGCACCAATATGACTGCCCAAAGCCGTCACCGCGGTTTGAAAAGACGACTGCCCAGCATCGGCATCTGTAACGGTGAGTATGCCCCCGGTCCTGAGATAGCCATCGGCCGCGCCGATATCCTCGGTGACTCGCGCGGGGGTCGGTGTACTAATCGTCGCAACATCGTTGACACCGGTGATGGTAAAGCTAACCGTCTTGGCGGTGCCGTCAATCGTTTTGATGACGAAGGTATCGACCTGCGTCTGGCCGGCACCCAAATACTGCACCGCAGAGTTCGCCACGCTATAACTATACGCACCGTCTGCGGTGAGAGTGAGCAGACCTTTATCCCCGGCACCTGCCTCGACGACGGTACGAAAAGCCGCTTCCCCGTTATCCAGGTCAGAGATCGTGATGCGTCCCGTTTCGGTGAGCTTTCCGTCGAGTCCAACGGAAACGTCTTCAGTCACAGCAGCGGGGCTCGGCGCACCGATTTGAGCGGGGTTGTTTACACCCCGAATCGTGAAATCAATATTTTTAGTTGTGCCATCGACGCTACTGATTGTGAAGGTCTCTGTCTTGACCTGATTGAGTGGCAGATATAAATGAAGGCTGTTTTCGACTTTGTAGGTATAGCTGCCATCCGCTGCTAAGGTTAAGGTGCCATCAGTGCCAGCGCTTGGCACGACTGTCGTCAGAAACGCAGACTCGAATTGATCGGCGTCGCTGATCGAAATGGTACCCGCCGCTGACAGAAAGCCATCGGGTGAAACGTCTTCATTTTCCCGCACAACCGATACCGTTGGCGCGCCGATTATCGCTGCGTCATTGACGCCTTGAATCCTGAAGCTGACGTCTTTACTCGTACCATCAAGGGCCGATATCCTGAAGGTATCGACTTTACTGTCTGTCGCTCGCAAATACTGCGTGTCTTGATTAGGCGCCCGGTACACATAATTGCCGTTGCGATCTAACACCAGCGTACCAATGTTGCCAGAGGTCGGCGCCACCGTTGTGGAGAAAAAGCCTTGATTTTGATCGACGTCCGACACGGTGATGGTGCCCGCCGCCTGCAGATTGAGCCCGACCAGGGCAAGATCTTCGGTCACGCGGTTATTAGACAGTTCGCCAATGACGGCAGCGTCGTCGACACCCGTCACGGTAAAGCTAATATCCTTGGCTGTGCCGTCAACACTCTTGACAGTAAAGGTATCGGTCTTAGTCTCGCCAGCGCCTAAATACTGAACCTCTGTATTCATCACGCTGTAGGTATAGCTGCCATCGGTGGCCAGGGTCAGTTGGCCTTTGTCTTCGGCAGCGGCCGTCACCATCGTGCTGAAAGACGCTTGGCCGGTATCAACATCGCTCACGGTGAGGCGGCCCGACTCAACCAAACGACCTGCGCCATTGACACCAAAATCTTCGGTGACTACGGCGGGGCTTGGGCCGCCAATCACAGCAGCATCATTGACACCCGTGATCGTAAAAGCAATGTCTTTTTCGGTGCCGTCAAAACTTTTAACGGTGAAGGTATCGGTCTTAGTGATGCCTGCACCGAGGTACTGTACGGCGGTGTTCGCCACGCTGTAGGAGTAGCTTCCGTCGGTGGCCAAGGTCAGTGAACCTAGGTCGCCTGCGCCTGGCGTGACCCCAATCTGAAAGCTTGACTCGCCCGTGTCGACATCGCTCACGGTTAGGAGACCGTTTTCGGTTAAGCGACCCAAACCATTTGGATTGAAATCTTCTATCACGGCACCCGGCACGGGCCCGCCAATCACTGCCGCATCATTCACGCCGGTAATCGTAAAACTAATATCCTTTGCAGTACCGTCAAGACTTTTAACCGTAAACGTATCAATCTTAGTGATGCCGACGCCTAGGTACTGCACATCGGTGTTGAGCACGCTGTACGTATAGCTACCATCGGTGGCCAAGGTCAGCTGGCCTTTGTCGCCCGCCGCAGCAGTCACTGCCGTACGAAAAGACGCTTCACCGGTGTCAACATCGCTCACGGTGAGGCGGCCCGACTCAACCAAACGACCCGCGCCATTGACACTCAAATCTTCGGTGACTGCGGCAGGGCTTGGCGCTCCAATCACGGCGTCATCGTTCACACCAGTGATCGTAAACGTAATCTCTTTTTCAGTACCGTCAAAGCTTTTAACCGTGAAGGTATCGGTCTTAGTGATGCCAGCACCTAGGTACTGCACATCGGCATTCGCAACGCCATAGGCGTAACTTCCATCGGTGGCCAAAGTCAGTTGACCTAAGTCGCCTGCGCCTGCCGTGACGCCAGTTTGAAAGCTTGACTCACCAGTATCGGCATCGCTCACGGTCAAGCGGCCGGTTTCAGTTAAGCGACCCAACCCATTTAGATTCAAGTCTTCTATCACGGCACCCGGCACGGGCCCACCCATGACCGCCGCATCATTCACGCCAATAATCGTAAAACTAATATCCTTAGCTGTACCGTCAAAACTCTTGACGGTAAACGTTTCAATCTTGGTGATCCCTGCACCCAGGTACTGCACATCGGCATTGAGCACGCTATAGGTGTAACGGCCATCCGTGGCTAAGGTCAGCTGGCCTTTGTCGCCAGCCGCCGCGGTCACGCCCGTACGAAAAGTGCTTTCGCCAGTGTCAACGTCGGTCACTGTTAGCTGACCACTCGCACTCAGCCGATTCGCGACGACACTCAAGTCTTCCGTCACGCTCGCTGGGTTGGGGTCGCCGATCACAGCGTCATCATTGACGCCCGTAATCGTAAAGGACACGGCCTTTGAGGTGCCGTCGAAACTTTTAATCGTAAAGGTATCAGTCTTGACAATGCCCGCACCCAAATATTGCACGTCGGCGTTTGCAACGCTGTAAGTGTAGGTACCGTCTTCCGCCAACACCAATTGGCCTTTATCACCTGCTGCTGCGGTCACTGCGGTCTGAAACTTTGCCTCGCCGGTATCCGGGTCAGTGATGCTAATTCGACCGGTCTCAGTCAGGCGGCCGAGGATTGGATAGAAGTCTTCAACCACAGCCGCTGGGCTTGGGTCCCCGATTGTGGCACCTTGGTTCACGCCATATATCGTAAAGGACACATCTTTGGTGGTGCCATCAATACTCTTGATGGTAAACGTATCCACTTTCGTTTCGGCATCGCTTAAGTACAGCACAGCTGCGTTCGCAACGCTGTACACATATGAGCCGTTCACGGACAGTACCAAGTTGCCGAGTGCGCCTGAGGCACTGGTCACACCCGTCTGAAAACCAGACTGATTTTGATCAACATCACTGACAGAAATTGTTCCACTCGCCTGCAAGTTTCCAGACACAACTTGAAAACTTTCTGTCACATCAGCATCCGTCGGGTCACCAATGAGTGCGGCGTCATTGGTACCAAAGGTGGTGAAGCTCACATCTTTTGCGGTGCCGTCAAAACTTTTGACGGTAAAGGTATCCACCTTAGAATCAGCCGCGCCCAGATACTGCGCATCAGCGTTCAATACGGTAAAACTGTAAAGGCCGTCAGTGCCCAGCACCAAACTGCCAAGCGTTGAGCCGACCGGCGTCACTGCGGTCTGAAAGCTCGACTGATTTTGATCGACGTCGGTCGCCAGCAGTGAACCGCTTGTAATCAATTTGCCGCCTACGACCGCAACATCTTCCGTCACTGTGTTGTTGACAGGGCCCGTAATCAGCGCAGCGTCATTGACACCAAAAATCGTGACTTGTTCGATTTTTTCGGTGCCATCAAGACTTTTGACAGTAAAGGTTTCAATCTTGCTATCTGTGGCCCCCAAATACTGCACGACCGCGTTCGTAACGCTATAGGTGTATTGGCCATCCGTCGCCAGCGTCAACGCACCCAGGTTACCCAAGGCGCTACCAACGACGGTCTGAAAGCTTGCTTGATTTTGATCGACATCGGTAATCGAAATCGTGCCGCGTGCAAAGAGTTGATCAGCCACCACCGCCAGGTCTTCGGTCACGGTGGCCACAGGCAAGTCGCCGATCACTGCCGCATCGTTGACCCCAAAGATCTTGACTTGTTCGATCTTTTCAGTGCCATCAAAACTTTTGACGGTGAAGGTTTCAATTGTGCTGTCTGCACCACCTAGATACTGCACGACGGCGTTCGCGACACTGTAGGTGTAGCTGCCGTTCGCGGCCAACACCAACGTACCCAGATTGTTGACTGCGCCAGTAACAGCCGTCTGAAACACGGACTGATTCTGATCGACATCTAAAACCGACAGCGTCCCACTTGCGCGCAACTGGTTAGCAATGACACCGAGGTCTTCGGTGACGGCCGCAAACGGCAAATCGCCAATCGTCGCAGCGTCGTTAGTCCCCAAGATGGTGAACTGCACCTCTTTGGTCGTGCCATCCACTGTTGCGATCGTAAAGCTGTCGACTTTTGAATCGGCCACACCCAAATACTGCACGATGGCATTTGATACGTTGTAGGAATAACTCCCCAACGAATCAATCGACAGCGTGCCAAGGTTTCCACCACTACCCACAACACTTGTACTAAACGTCGCCAACGCTGGCGTTGACGCTGTCACTTCAATTAAGCCCGTGCGCGCCAGAAGGTTGCCGGGCTGAACGTTGACGTCTTCTTGCACACTAGGGAACAACACAGCCCCGATGGCGCTTGGCACGGGCAACACAACAGCCGGGCCCGGTGGTTCTGGAGGGCCTGGCGGCACCGCGGGCTCTGGCGCCACCGCAACAACCGGCGCAGGTGCAGGTTCAGGAGTGGGTGCAGGCGAGGGTTCAGCCGTTGGCTCGGGGGGTGGGTCAGGCACAACAGCTGGCGCAGGCACCGGTGCGGCCTCGACAATCGGATTACTCAGCGCGAGTGGCGCAATCGGCGGCGACGCCAACCCTGGCTCGCTGACCTCAGCATCGACATCGAGCCCCGCTCCATCGTCTTGCAACACACCAGCCCTTGAGATCGGTGGTCCCGAGTCGCCCGCGTCAGACAGGCCTGCGACTGCAGCCGAACGTGCCGCGTCCGCACCCGAAGACGCGGTCGGGATCCCCGTTGTTGCCGCGCCCCGGGCAGAGGCAATCGCCGTGTTTGCAGCCGCTACGCCTGGGCCATCGGTGGGCACGCGCCAAAAGCCGACCGCAGACGCATCAAGTGCAGTCAACGCAGCATCGTCAGGCAAGACTCTGCCATCGCCGGCGTCATTGCCTGACACGTTTACCGAAATGGGCTGCTGAGCAATGCCGCCATCTTGGCCCGCACCATGGACCGTAAAGCTAATTTGCTGATTGCCGCCATCAGGCGTCTGCACACTAAACGATTCTGCTCGCGTATCGTTTGCGTTGATCGCCTGACTTGCAGAGGTTGATACGCTGTAGGTGTATTGCCCCGAGTCAGAGATCGACAGCATGCCAAGCGACGGTTCGCCTGCACCGAGCAATGACTGTACGCTAGGCACTTGGCCTTCGGCGTTCACCGGAAACGAGCCAATCGCCGTTTGGGTGTCGGTAAACATGCCCGTCACGGGGTCTGGTACGGCAACCGCAGGGGCACCGATCGAGACCCCCTCTGGCGTTTGCTGCACAGTGAAGCTGAGCTGATGGGTACTGCCATCCGCGCTCTGTAAAACAAAGGTTTCTGTGTGTGCCTCACCCGGTGCAAACTGCTGCGCAGCGGTATCCGATACTGCGAGCGTGTAACTGCCATTGGCGGCGATGCTCAACGACCCAACATTACCCTCGCCCGGCGTCACGCTGACCTCGGCACCCGAGCCAAGGCCGCCACCCGAAATGGCGCCGCTCGACACATATTGCCCATTGACCGACTGAGCGCCTGCACCAGGGTTGCCAGCGGCTGCGCCACTGCCCTCAATATTTTGACCAATCCCCGCGTGCGAGTCGGCTAGGCTTTGTATCAGAATCGAATCGGGGGCTGCGGTTGCCATTAGCGGGCCTGCTCAGTTTGAGACAGGCGCGAGCCAGCGTCAACGCATTGAGCGCCGAGCCGAAAGCCTGTCTGAACCAAAACAAAGAACACCATAACTGCCACACCTAAATACGCTAAGGCAATTGCCCCACGGTAACCATAGTGTGAATACAAGTGCAAATGCGCCCACAGGGGGTCACTTCGGTGTCTTTTGCGTAAAGAGGGAAAACCCTGCGCTTCTTGGAAGCGCTAGGGTGCCACTGCCGCCGACTTATTCAACTTTCATAGGGAGATTGCGAAGTTACTCGACCGTCACACTCTTTGCCAAATTGCGTGGTTTATCGACGTCTGTGCCGCGTGAACACGCCGTGTGATATGCCAATAACTGCAACGGCACGGTATGCAAAATCGGTGACAGCAGCCCATAATGCTCGGGCATCCGAATCACATGCACACCCTCTGCGCTCACAATCCGGGTATCCATGTCGGCAAACACGTACAGTTCGCCGCCGCGCGCGCGCACCTCTTGAATATTCGATTTGAGTTTTTCTAACAACGCATCGTTGGGCGCAATCGTGACCACGGGCATTTGTTCAGTCACCAGCGCCAAGGGGCCGTGCTTGAGCTCGCCCGCTGGGTAGGCTTCAGCGTGGATATAACTAATTTCTTTAAGCTTGAGCGCGCCTTCAAGGGCGATCGGGTAATGCATGCCACGGCCCAGAAACAGCGCGTTTTCTTTGGTCGCAAAGCGATCAGCCCACGCCATAATTTGTGGCTCAAGCGCGAGCACGGCGCTAATGGCTGCCGGCAGATGGCGCAAGGCTTTGACATGCGCGGCCTCTTGTTGTTCGGTTAACTGGCCCTGCACCTGAGCCAAGGCCAGTGTCAGCATGAACAACGCTGTGAGCTGGGTCGTAAAGGCTTTGGTGGAGGCCACTCCGATTTCAACACCAGCGCGCGTAATGTACGCAAGCTCGCACTCGCGCACCATCGCACTCGTTGACACGTTACAAATAGTCAGTGTATGCGCCATGCCAAGCGAACGCGCATGTTTTAACGCTGCAAGCGTATCGGCCGTTTCGCCCGACTGCGAGATCGTGACCACCAAAGTGTTGGCGTTGGGCACGCTATCGCGATATCGATACTCGCTTGCAATCTCAACTGACACTGGGATCTTTGCAACCGACTCGATCCAGTATTGGGCGGTGAGCCCCGCGTAATAGCTTGTACCGCACGCCAAAATCAATACGCGATCAATCTGTTTAAAGATCTTGTACGCCTTGTCACCAAACAATTCAGGGGTAATCGACTCAACATCTTCAAGCGTGTCAGCGACAGCGCGCGGTTGCTCAAAAATTTCTTTTTGCATGTAATGGCGATAGGGGCCAAGCTCTGCCGCACCGGTATGCACCTGCACCGTATTGATCTTGCGATTGACCTGCTTACCCGTTGCGTCCATGATCCAGACATTGCCAAGCTGCAGGTCGGCCACATCACCATCTTCGAGATACACAATTTGATCGGTCATACCCGCCAACGCCAAGGCATCAGAGGCCAAAAAGTTTTCGTTTTGACCGCGTCCGATCACAAGTGGTGACCCGTAGCGTGCCGCCACAATGCGGTGTGGTTCATCACGACAAAACACCGCAATCGCGTAGGCGCCTTTCAACTGCTTCACGGCCTGTTGAACCGCTTCGAGCAGGTCGCCGTGATACAGATGATGCACCAGATGCGCGATCACTTCGGTATCGGTTTGACTTTCAAACAGATAACCCACCGCTTGCAATTCGGTGCGCAACTCTTCGTGATTTTCAATGATGCCGTTATGCACTAGAGCAATGCTAGGCGCCTCTTGGCCTAGTCCAGAAAAATGTGGATGGGCGTTGCGCGTAACTGGGGCGCCGTGCGTGGCCCAACGCGTATGCGCAATGCCCGTGAAGCCAGTGATGTGTTCGCGGGCAATCGTGTCTGCCAGTTCAGCCACCCGTTCAGTGCTGCGAGCGCGGCGCAACGCGCCATTGTCAAACACCGCCACACCGCACGAGTCATAGCCGCGATACTCAAGACGGCTTAGCCCTTCGAGCAAAATCGGCGTAATGTCTCTTGAAGCGACTGCACCCACAATTCCACACATAAACATCTCCTTATCGTGCAGGCATTGTGACAAATTTATTATGAAATTTTATGTCTATTTATTAATTATTTTGGAATTAATAGTTAATTTCTATAATTAATGAAATATAATTTCATATATAGCTTTATTTTTTTTTCATTGTTTTCCAATCTAACTTTTTTACTTTCTTCCTTTCTTTTTCAATGATGGCTGACGCACTCGACGACCTTGACCTACGCATCCTTGAGCAGCTACAGCAAGATGCCAGCGTCACCAACCAAGAGCTCGCCGAGCTCGTGCACGCCTCGCCCCCTACCTGCATGCGACGCGTGCGCCGGCTCACAGAGTCGGGCGTGATCCAAAAACAAGTCGCAATCATTGATCCGACAAAAGTTGGCAATACCCTGACTGCGATTCTTGAAGTGACCTTAGACGTGCAATCGGCCGAAAACCTCACACAATTTGAGCGCGCGATCGCACTTGAAAGCGCGGTGCTGCAATGCTACCGAGTATCTTCTGGACCCGATTTTGTATTGATCACTCAAGTGACTGATATGCCGGCGTATCACACGCTGGTGCATCGCGCACTGACCGCGCAAATGAATGTGCGTAACGTACGAACATTTTTTTCAATGCATCGCAGTAAATTCAACACCGGCATCGCGCTGGGGTAACGACTTACGTGCCAAGTACGTCGCGGTACACCTCAATATACCGTTCGACCATGCTCTCGACAGCGTACTCGGCACGCACGGCCGCACACGCGACTTCAGCCATTGCCTGCGCCTGCTCGGGCTGCGCCAACATGAACGAGATATGCGCAGCCATCGTCGCCACATCACCCGGCGCGCACACCAGCCCACGGCCTGCAGACACCGTTTCTTTTAAGCCACCGGCATCGGTCGATACGACCGGCACGTTTTGCAACATGGCATCCAGCACGCTACTGCCCAACGCCTCATACCGCGACGCCATCACAAAGACCGAGAGAACAGCAAACAGTTGCTCGACCTCAGGTTCAAACCCTAGCAACAGATAACGATCTTGCAAACCCAGCTCTGCAATCGCCTGTTGGGCTGCGTGCGATGCTGCACCTGCAGCGCCCCAATGTACAAACACGACATCTTCAAACTGCGCACATACTTTTGCAGCAGCATGAATTAAGGTGACTGGATCTTTCTCAACCGACAACGCTGCGGCCGTGCCCACCAGGCGCTTGCCCTCGAGTGCCCTATGTTTCAAAAAATGTTGGGTGCGACCAGTATCGATGGCGATGGGCAAGACCGCACTTGAAATCACTTGCGTTGATACACCGAGTGCGCGTGGCGCATCAGCCGCCGCTTCGCTGATCGCCACCATTTGATCTAACCTGCGCCACTTCAGGCGTGTGAGCCAAACGCCTGCACCGACCGGAAAACTTGTTCGACGTGAAAACACCACCGGGCGTCGATGCGCGGGTGCAACTGCAACCGCCCAGGCCACCACCTTAGCGGTTTGCGCATGTAACACCTCGTAGCGCTTACCATGTAAGGCTAGCCAACAGCCAAAGCTAAAGCCACCACCCGCAGTGTGCACCACCAAACCAAGCGCTCGCGCGCGTGCGGCGAGTGCACTGCCTTCGCGCACCAGCAACTCAACAGCGTGGCCACGCTCGCGAAGACCAACCGCGGTCAATAGTGTCTGCCGTTCACCGCCGCGCCAACCGCGCTCGGTGTTGATCTGCAAAATTCGCAGGGCCGTCTCAGCCATGTTGGCCCGAGTGCGGCGCTTGGCGATACCGAATCACATTAACACTCACCGCAACCAAGGCAAAACAAATAGCGACCCACAAACCAAGCAAGGGCCCCATTGAAAAACCCATACTAAACACCATCGCAACGACCGCACCGCCAAAGGTCTGGCTAAACACACGCGTTGTAGACTGTAAGCCGCCTAAGGCACCTGCACGGTTGCGTGGCGCAGCGCCAATCAATACGCGGTTATTCGGTGTTTGAAAAAAACCAAAACCCACACCTGCCAACATCATCGCAAAAAACAACCAAGTGTCATCGACAGTTGCCGGCATTAAGGCAATCAGGGTTAAGCCCAGCGCCATCGCCGCGGCACCGATGCCACTTAAGATCGCAACCGGAAACCGATCAGACAGCGGGCCCGCGATTGCAGCAATCATTGCGGCCCCCACGGGCCAACCCGCTAGCAGCACACCAACCGTCATTTGTGGTCGCTGCAACGTCGTCAGTAAATAAAAGGGTAACGAGACAAAGGTCGCCATCTGCGCCGAGAAGGTACTTGCCGAAGCGGCCAGCGCAAAACGCATGGCAGGGATACGAAACAAGTCGACCGGAAACAACGGGGCCGGCTGCGCGCTTGAGCGACGAATCAACAAAATGCCCACGCAAACCGAGAGCGCAATCAGCGTCAACGCCTGCCACGTATAGGTTGCTAAATAATCGATTCCGATAATGAGCAAACCAATGGTCGTCATGCTCAATAGAGCGGATACCCAGTCAAACCGGGATTTAACGGGCGCAACCTCTGGCAAATATTTAACGCCCCATAACGCCACTAGCCCGATTGGGATGTTGAACGCAAAGATCCAGTGCCAGCTCGCAAGCGACAAAATAAAGGCGCCAAGCGATGGCCCCATCACCGAGGACACCGCAACAGTCATCGAGTTCCAGCCAATCCCGCGCCCGATCAGATGTGGCGGATAAATATGCCGCAGCAACGCCGCGAACAAGCACATGATGGATGCACCACCCAGGCCCTGAACGACACGACAAATCAATAGCAACGGTAGGGTGGTCGCCAAGGCACTCGCAATTGAGGCGCAGATAAACAGCAGCAAACCAAAACGAAACAACAGCTTAAAGCCAATGCGCTCACCAATGGCTGCCATCGGGAACAGCATCATGGCAACGGTCAAGCCATACGCATTGACAATCCACACGACCGAGGCCGCTGATTCATTCAAATCTTTCGCAATGGCTGGCAAAGCGACGTTAGACATCGAGGCGTCAAGCACCGACAACATCAAACCCATACCCAGCGCAAAGGCAGCCTTGCGTCGACGCCCCGTGGGCAAACCTTCTATCGCGTCGGGTGCTCGCGCTGTTTGTGATTCAGACATTTCTAAGCTTTTTTAACTGGCCGTTTCCAGCCCTCGATGGTGAGTTGTTTGGCACGCGACACGGTCAGTTTCTCAGGCGGCGCATCATGTGTCAGTGTCGTGCCCGCGCCAAGCGTGGCGCCACGCCCCACTCGCACCGGAGCAACGAGTTGCGTATCTGATCCAATAAACGCGTCGTCTTCGATCACAGTACGGTGCTTATTGACACCGTCATAATTGCAAGTGATCGTGCCAGCGCCGATGTTGACACGCTCGCCAATATCGGCATCACCGATGTAGGCTAAATGATTGGCTTTACTGTCAACGCCCAAGCGGGCATTTTTAATTTCAACAAAATTACCGACGTGTGTGCGATCAGCGAGGGCTGCGCCCGGACGTAATCTGGCATAGGGCCCAATCTTTGCGTCAACGCC
>Ga0247844_1007931_pt1 | contig 11744 bp, 19 predicted proteins | sample LaCtaG_FD_192421 | JGI IMG/M metagenome (GOLD analysis project Ga0247844, IMG submission 192421) | Freshwater microbial communities from meromictic Lake La Cruz, Castile-La Mancha, Spain - LaCruzMarch201714.5m_1 | ecosystem: Environmental > Aquatic > Freshwater > Lake | place: Spain: Castile-La...
AACAGATTTAGTTGAATTACTCATAATTTTCTCCATTAAAACCATCTTCCATAGCCTATTTTTCAACAGGCTATAAATGAGAGTTTTAGTCTTAAGCTACTGCATCTTTCAGCGCTTTAGCAGCACTAAAATGCGGTACCACTTTTGCTGCAATTTGAAGCTCTTCACCAGTGCTTGGATTGCGTCCAGTGCGGGCAGCGCGTGTTTTAGCAGTTAGCTTGCCAATGCCAGGCAAAGTCACTTCGTCACCTGTTGCTAGTGCGCCTTGGGTGATTGAGCCTGCGCTCTCTAACACCCACTTGATTGATTTCTTTGATATGCCTTCATTGGCTGGGTCTGCTGCGATTGCATCTACTAATTGTGCTTGATTCATTTGAAGCTCCTATATATAAGTATAAAAATTAAGTTAATTGACTGTGCCGGATGGAAAGGAAGACTCTATGGAGTACATCATCACAGTCTGCTGCGGTTATTCTCCCCACTCACAGCTTGGGTGGTCAACATTTATGCCGCTAGTTGTTGCTCAAACGGCGTGATTACAAAGTCTTCTATACCTGTCGTAATTTCAATACCTGCAGCCGCTGCAGTTTCTGGCTTGGCTAAAATAGCGTCTTTGTCCAGCTCTTCTTTACTACGAATAAAAAAGCTGAAGCCTAAGCGTTTAAGCTTTTCAAATAGCTGTGCACTGGCGCGTGTTTTTACGCTTGGCGGACGCTGACGCCAGTTCACCTCGCCAGTGGTTAAGTTGGCTGATTTAACTTTGTTGCCATCTGTAATGCTGTCGCGGTTTGCTTCGCACCATGTTTGTACGCCTTTAGATAAGTCAGCAATGGTGTTGGTTAACGCTTCAATCTTTGGTTGCTTATCTAGGCGCAATTTTGAAACGATGTCGTCAATATCTAATTCAATGCGTTGTAACTCACGCTGTGCGCTACCGATTAAGTCGATATGATCAGCCACTTCATTGCGGCTTTGCGGAACGTAGCTTTGTGCGACTGCTTTAAGTTTTGGTGCTTTTGCCATTGGGTTCTCCTGTTAAATTTAGTTGTTGTTTAAGTTCTTAAATGCATCTGGCCAAGCAAATCTGCTAAACCAATCTTTCTAAGTTTTGCTTCTTTCTGCAATTCATGAAGCGCACGGCTGCGGTGAAACTGGCAGGTGGCCTCTAGCTCTTTCACATCTAGCGCAATCCAGTAACCATGCGATGGATGACTGCATAGCGAGATGCCTTCATCAATAGCCATATCCGTAATATGTCTAATTTGACGCGGTGTGGTGCCAAGCGCTTGCGCTAAACACTCACCACTAATCGCCAAGTCACGCCCGATATGGTTCTGCATTTCAGTAATAAATTTACTCAGCATGGTTTTTTCCAGTCATCTTGTTTAATGTGTCACGTAGATTTACTTTGGCTTCACCTTTAGCCACTTTATTCGGCACCATTTTGGTGGCGTCACCAGCATGATCAATAACACCATGCGCCGCCTTAGTTGCTTGAGAGATGTAAGCACCAGTCACCACTTCGCCATACTTGCGACCTTGCTCACCTTTGCGTTCTTGCTGGCCTTCCGCTTTATTGGCAAACCCTGAAATAATCTCAAGCAAATAACCGTGGCTTTTAAGTGGCAAGGTGAGCTTGTCACGGCCTAGCCACATGCTTTCAAAACCTTGCTGCCAGTAAGCTTGCGGCGCGGGCCATGCTCTGCCACCGCGTTCAATTTGTGCGGCTTTAATCATTGGCAATAACTCATTGAGTATGCTGCTGAATCTATCCATGCTGAGCGCACGCTGTGCTGGTTTAAACAAGCTGGCGTATTGCATAAGCTGCTTGCCCAAAGGCGCAGGAAACTCAAGCGCCAGCTTAATAGCCTCACGCGCAGCATCATGCTCAATGAGTGCAGCTAGGCTAAGTGTCTCGTAGCAGTTTGGGCAGGTTAGACGCATTACAGTTGCTTTCCTGCTACGGTATGAGAGTCTGTGCCATGCATACCCACTGTCATTGGAATACTTAAACCAACTGAATCACAAAACTCAATAAGCGTATCTGACTCAAAAATATCAAGTTCAATCGGCTCGGATTGAATGCCAAATAACAGCAACGTTCTATCGCTTGTTATCGCAACTCTAAATCTGCGCTTTTCAGCAGTTTGCGAAATTTCGCAAACTGGACTTACGAATGCTTCTTCAGCTATTTTTTCAGATGCAATAATTTCTAAATAAGGATCAGGGAAGTTTGTAAAATGAATATTTTGCTTACCTGATACCTCATCTATTGAGTTGAAATACTCAACCTTTACCGCATCTTTTGTATTTAACTCTGAAGGCGATAAAATCTTAAATTTTGGAGCCTTAACTTTAGGTTTATATTGGGTAGGCCTTTGGCCACGACTTTCTTGGGATAAAAATTTATTTGCATTCTCACCCAGTGATATTAGCTTCCCATCTTCTAAATTTTGTTCTTTTAATACACCTTTAATCACTAACTCACTGGTATATTTCTGTGTATATTTTTTATTAATATCATTATTACAAAGCTGCTCATATAACCAAGATTTTTTAACAGTTCCTTTGTGCATTACTAGATTAAATATATCCATTTTTGATACAGTTCGTTGAACTTCAGTATTCATTTCAGATACCTCTTCATGTTTAAGTTCAGGCGTATCAGTAACTAGCGACAATTGAATGTCATTTACTTGATCATTGATCGTACTCATTTGGTAATGAGCACACTCTCTAAAGCCTGGTCGTGTAGCAAAGTGAGCAATTTCAATATTGAGCGCCTCGCGTCTTTGCGCTAAAAGCAAACTAATATCTCTTGATGTAACCGCCACCTTTGATTGTTTATATATGTCACTCACTGATAATGGTTTTTTTGTAGCCGTTAAAATCTGTACCAACTCCTCTTCAAGAGTCGGTAATTTATTCACAAGCTGACCTAAAAAATTATTGTCAAATGACATGACTAAGCTCCGTTCGCCATACCAATTAATACAGCACTATTCGGTATAAATATGTTCTGCAGCATCAACACACCTTCAGGCGTTTGGCGTTCAACTTCATCCGCAAACTTTCGCTGATAAACACGGGTGCGTCTTGATTCGGTAATGTATTGAATCTGCGCTGTGGCCATGTAAACCGATTGACGTTGGCCAGCACCTTTTTTTGCACAGACCACATCGCCACGCTTCACTAGTAGGCAAATATGTTGCACGGCGGATTTCACTGGCGAGCCAATTGAAAGCATGGTTTCTTTTAAATCTGATGCTCTAACAGCTTCGTTTTGATGCATGTAAAAGTAATTATTTACATGGTCAATAATGCTGATGCGCGGCTTTTTATCTTGAATAGTCGCCATGATTTATCTCGCAGCGACTAGCCAGCTAGTTGACCAGCTGTAATTTGTTGTTGAGTACAAAGCCACTGATTTATAAATGCGCACTAAAGATTTAGCTGCGCGTGCCAGCAGGCTTTGGTTTTTTAGTACACAAATATGGCGTGGTGTAATTGGTTTGGCTGGCATGCCATGTAAATCTGCCCAGCTTCTATCGTATTTATTATTCATGATCGGCTCCTAAAGTTTTCTAATCACTTCAGCGCTCAGTTTTTCTTCGCCAATTTCTGCGCAAAGATTGAGTGCTTTAGTCACTAAGTTATTCACCATTAGCGGGTTTAGGTTAGATAGCACCTGTCCCTGTTCATTTTTTGTCAGGCGCTTACGAATGGCTTCAAATGCATCACCTTCAAATATGTCTCCAAAAGATTTACCTACACGATCAAACTTAAACATGAGATAACCTTCAAGGTTACGATCTAACGGCACCAGTTGCGCAACTTCACAGCGGCGAATAAACTCGCGTGCATTAGGATTCTTTGCCTCATTCAATTTATCCATTAATTCAGGCTGACCTATTAAAACGATTGAGAGCAGTTTTTTAAAGCCGTCTTCAAGCTCCCAAAAGCGCTTTAAATATTTCATACATTGAACTGTAATGTCGTGTGCCTCTTCAATAATAAGCACATGCTTAGTGCCAACTTCAGCGCTGGCTTTAAGAATTTTTTCAACGATACGTGCTTTGCTTTCTAAGCTTTGTGGCAGTTTGGCTTCTGGCTGCAAGTCTTTGATAATCGCCTCGCAAATACTGCCTGCGTTAAGATTTGATTTATCAATAGTTCTAGGGAAGATAATGACAATCTGCTCTTTATCACGGTTGATTCGCTCGATTAAATCTTTCCGTAATGTGGTTTTCCCACTTCCTGACTCACCAACTATCGCGAGCAATCCACCATGTTTAGCTGTGGTAAACATCGCCTCACGGATGTAGCGAATATCTGGGCTGGTATAAACATCGTCAGCGCTATTCACTTCATCTTTAAATGGATCGCGAAAGATTGAGAAGTGTTTTTTAGCATTAGGTGACAACATTTCAGGTTCTCCAATTGGGTCAATTTCAAGTACTGCGCGTGGGTACTGGCCTACATGTACGCCTGCAGGGTGGCCGTTTCTTAAGCCATCTGTTTCGTCGATATTCCAAGCCTGTGCAATTTCACTCTCTGGCACGCCAGAGCTGCGTAAAAACGTTTCTGTTTGCGCAACAATAGAAGCCTTCGGTGTGGCTTTAGGCCATGTATCCCAGTTAATGACTTGCGCACCAGCACTCAGGCTGAGTGGCATGCCGCTGACTTGAATCACCGCTTTGCACCAGTCATTTTGTTTAATGCCGAAGCGCATTAAAATTGCTTTTAGTTTGATTGGCATATAGTGGTATCCTGCTGCATTAAATTGAAGAAGCGCTGACATATTCGCCTCCAAGTTTTGTGCTAGTTAAATTTTTCATTTATACTTACCTCGCTTGTTTTAAAAACGCACCTTGCGGTGCAACCGTCGCCCAATGTGTTGACGCACACTGGGCGAAATTCTTTTAGCCGACAGCCACCAATCTAGGGGCTTGCGGTTTGTTCTCTAGCATTTCTACTACTTCATTCAATTGGTCTTCCATCACGCCATTTGGGTAAGCTGTTTTAAGCATGGTGTTTTGTTCTGGCGTCAATGCGTAACCCAGTATTGGGCGCAAGCGCATTTTGGTTTCAATCAGTGATAGCGGTTTAATTTCAGGCATCGCTAAATCAGGCACGTTGAGTGCAGTACCACGGCGCGGCATAAAGGTTGGTGCAATAAAGTCATCCATCGGTTTAAAGGCATCAATGCGGCCATCAAAGGGCAATGCTTTGCTACGAAGCGCTTTCTTAACATCAGCCTCTTTATCTTGACCAGTAATTAACTGATCTAGCTGTTTAGATTGTTTTTGCGCTTGAGTATCGGCATGTTTTGAAATGCCTTCGCCATAAACATTGGCTGTAGTGTAAAAGCCAAACTCGCTGTCTTTTTTAGCAGCTTCAATGACAAAGAATTTATCGTGACCATCTTCACCTACTTGCACAATTTGCACAGAGTCGATGCGATAAGGGTTAACACAAACCAACACTTTTTTATTCACATGTACATCATTAAGATGGCTTACATCGTATTCATTACCTTTGAAATCAATGGTGAGGTAGTTGCTCACAGTGCGTTCAATTGGCGCGCTGCGCGCTAACTCACGGCATAGTTCAATGGCAGGTGCTAAGCGTAGCTGGTCTGATTTAATCTTAAGCCATGCACCGTAGCGCGTCATTTGGTGGCGAGTATGTATCGCGCTAGCGTTAAATTTAAACATCCAGCGCACAGCTACTTCATTTAACTGCTCAATTGAAGTGATATGTATGGATTTAAGGCATGATTCAAATTGCCGTTCTACAATATCCTGCGCCTTTTCAACAGATCCAGTCGCGCGTGAATTGCCTGGTAAGTGATGGGCTAAATCAATCTGCAAACTGCGGCACAAATTGCGGAATGTAGAACTCTTATTCGCGCTGGCAGCATCCATATATAAGCAAAGAGGCACACCATAAAATGGCTTACCATCACGCTGATGAATGGCATTTAAGAATATGCTGATTAAGTTTGAAGTATTTTCACCGCCAAATACATACTCAACATAAATAGAGCCACTGCAATGGTCTACAACTAAAAAGCGCCATACGCGATCTAGCTCAGCTTTTTTAAAGTTCTCAGGTTTGTTCTTTTCAAACACTGATTCTTCCATGACTTGCAGGCCAGATTTTGGCAGATAATAAAGCACGCAAATTGAAGCATCAATCTGCCATAAATGGTTTGGGTGTTTACTTGCCATTTGCACCGCTGGTGCTGGTGCGTTAAGCGTTTCAACATCTAGGCCGTAGGTTTTGAGTGCGCGGCGTACAGTAGAAATAGCTGTTAAAAATACTTCGCCAGTGGTTTCATCTACACTATCAATCGTAATTTCACGGTTGCTGCGCAATACTTCTAACGCATGCTCAAGTGTCATAATCTGTTTACCATTTTGGCGAGTATGCGCCTTGATGTAAGCGGCTATTTTTTTAGCATCAGCATGAGAAACGCTAGTGTCGCCTTTATCTGCACGCTGCTTACGTGGTGCAGAAAATGCCACCGTTTTAAGCTTGCGCAACAAGGTTGCACGCGGGAGGCCAAGCTCTTGGCAAGCCGCAGTGTAAACTGCTTCTTTAGTGCCAAATGGTGCCAGCCTAGCTTGCTGTGCAATTTCAACTAAACGCTCATTCATCGCCGCGCTCATGATTAGTTCACAGACTCTTGATTTTTTGAAACCGCCTTTGCTGCTGGATGATCAGCCCACTCTGGCGAAGCCAGTTTAGCTGCCCATTCAGCACTTATTTTTTCAGCTGCGTCCGTTGCATCTGGCTTCATCCAGTCTGGCGTATCATCGGTAGTTATTTCACCAAACAAGTTAAACTCTTCGCGCACTTTTAATAACTCAAGCTCTATCTGCGTGACTAGGCCCAGCATAAATTGTTTATGGTCGCCACCATTATCAAGTGAGTGCTCGGTAAGGGCTTTAAACGTAGCGCCTAGCTGGTGTTGTATGGCATGCTCGGCCGCAAAGCCATCAACCACAGCTTGGCTGCGTAGCTCTTTGGCGATTTCATCTTGAGACTTTTGTGCAACGCGACTATCACGTGCGTTTAAGGCAGTGGCTAACTTGTCGTTAGCCGTGTTCTTTTCTTCAAGTACTTTGCCTTGCGCGACATAGTTTAATTTTGATTCGCGCAGTGCTGCTTTAAGCTGTGATGTAGTCATCGTGTCGATTTCATCTAGACTCAAACCGCGCACTGAATCACCGTTAGCCAACTCTTGGATGTCTTCATCATCCATTGTGACCAATTCAAGCAATTTTGATTGGCTTCCAACTCGCTCTGCCAAAAGCGCCAAATTGGCGCTTTTGGAAAACTTGAAAGCAGCTTGCATAAATTTTTGAGTAGCTCTAGCTGAAAACCCAAGTAACTCTATGCGCTGAACGAACTCACCATGTGGGGTTAGTTCTTTCAATATAAGCAAACGTTTACCTAACTCTAAGCAAGCTTCGGCAGTGCGGCGTTGGTAAAAGCGAATCTCATCTTCTAAAGCGCCTACTGTCATTACGCCTTCGTAACCAAGCTGCTTAGCAACTGCCTGCGCGTTATCATTAGCTTCATCTGCTGCGATAACCTCTTGATTTAGTGCCGCTGCCATTGCGGGCAAGCCTGGTGTATCTGCATCAGTTAGTGCTGGAGCGATTGCAGTATATTCTTGTTTTTGACGTGCCATTTTTATATCTCCCTAGTAATGCGTGATAGCGATTCTTGAATGCGGCTTTCAGCCTGTTGCAGGTCACGCATAATGGTGACGGCATGCTGAGCAATTTTATGGCTGGCACGAATGCGGCCAGTATCAGTAATGCGCTCTGCAAAGCCTTTGCCTTCAAGCGTATTGATGTAGCGAGTAATGTTGCTGGCGCTTAAGCCTGTCGCTTTAGTTAGCTCAGTAGGTGTTAAGCCTGTTGTAAAGTTACGTAGCAGCACGTTAAGCACATCTAGTATTTTTTCGCCTGACTGGTTGGTTGCTGTTTTAGCCATCACTCTTCCTCAAATTCAAATTCTGGTTGTTCGTGTTTAATGATATTGGCGCGGTGCCATGCGCTCACTTGCATGTGCTCAGTAATGGCGTTAAGTGTTTCAGCTGCTTCAGCCTTGCCATCGTAGAAATTTGCTAGCAAATTCATGGTCTTTGAAAAGCTAGTATGCATCTGCAGTAAGTCGGTATCTTGCAGCATGCGACCTGACGGCACCTTTACAGCAAGCTTGCCGTTGCTATGTGCTAGGTGATCACTAATAAAGCTACAACCGCATATATGCTCATAGTTAGGCACTAACTGAACATGCATTTTGCCGTTGCCTAGCCATGCGTATAAATTGTCAGCAGTCACGCCCATTAAGTCTGCAATGCGCTCTACGCTTAGGTTTTTTTTCTCCTTGGCATAATCTTTACAAAGTCTCATCGCTTCTAATGTGTTGCGTGGGATAACGCGATTCCAATTGCGGGCCATTTTTCTAAATGCCTCCTAAAGATGGTTAGAAACAAACAACTGTTTTTGCTCTATGCAAGGGCTTTGCATTGTTGCAAAATGCAACCATACAAAATCAAGTGCGGAGATGATTATGGAAGAAGCTGATTTCAATGAATTAAGTGGGCAAGTTGAAGCTGTAGCATTAATGCTCAACCACTTGATTGCGGCGCTAGAAATTGAAGGCGCTATTGATGGTGAAAAATTCACTTCAGAAGTCCTTCATTATTCTGAGCGGCGCAATCATGAAAAGCCGTGGCTTCCTGTTGCAAAGCGGGTAGTAAAGGCGATGGTTGCGGATTTGAATGTGGCACGTGAAGTTCGCCATAAACGCAAGCACTTAATGAAAAGCCAAAATCATTAATGAGGTTTTTCATGCTGCCACCGCAAGTTTATGTCTGCTTTGGCGTGGGTATCTGCCAGGCCATAACTTATCAACTGAAATGCCTGTGGCTTTAGATACTGCATCGGCAATGCGTTTAGAAGTTGAGCGACCACGAATCACATGAGAAACCGCCACATGGCTAATACCCAAAGACTCAGCAATGATGGTCTGGTTTGTGCCTTTTTTAATCAAGGCAGAATTAATATCGGCAGGGTGCATTTTTTTTGCCTATGTAAGTAAAGTAATAAAGTTAAATTGTGTAGTTATCATATTGCAATATTCTGCAATATGCAAGGAGGTATTGCAAATATATGCAACATTTTTACGATAGATTGATTGAGGAGCGCAAAAGGCTTGCATTAACTCAAGATCAAATGGCATTGCAAGCGGAGGTCTCTAAGAGAACTTACTGTAATTATGAGGCGGGTGATTCTGCACCAACGGCCATACAGTTGGCGCTATTGGCGCTAGTTGGGGTGGATGTGCAATATGTAATTAATGGCAGCAGGCTGTATGGGGGCAATTACCCAACTGGCGGGCTAAACTCAAATCATGTAGTGAGGCAAGAGCTATTAAGCGAAAGGGAGTTAGCGCTGCTCGATGATTTCAGGGCGCTTGGCGATAAGGAAAAAGACGCGGCTGAAACAATGCTTCATGCGGTGGCGAAACATCAAGTAAAGAAAAAAGCGTAGAATGATTTGTATTGTAAAAAGAGAAGATTAATGAAAAGACTATTATTGATTTTAATTCTAACGTTGCTTGCCGCATGTAACGAAGGTGCTGAAGGGGATAAGGTTAAGCAGGTAATACAAAGTATTGCAGAACCTAAAGTGGCAGATGATAAGCATGATATGCCACTGGAGTATAAATTTGCAGTGGTAAGTGTGGGTAAATATATTCCTGAAAATGATCCTAGTGTTATTCATTCTAAAGAGTTGCTTGACAGAGCTGCAAATGAATATGGTGAGGCGCCAGTTGCAATATCAGACATGAGTATTGCTGGTGCAAATGCAGGTAAAGAAGAAGGTATTGATGTAACTGCGCTTGAAGTATTAGAGGCGGGAGCGATATGTCATATAGGTGAAGGTACGCCAGAGTTTGCAAAAGTGATTGCTTTATATTTGGGGGTTAGAAAAGGCGGGCAATCACATACTGAAGCTGTTGTAGGGCTAAAAGGTATTTTAAATATTGCAGCTGGAAAATAGCATTTAAGTTTTAATACGCATTAAAAGAACCAACCCCTTGCCCCCTTCACAATGGGGGCATGTCAACATTCAACCCAGATAAATCAAGTCGCAAAGTAGAAGACCTTCTGCCTGTTGTTGGGCATAAGGCAATTTTACATGTTCATGCCTGCAAACAAGCTGGCATCGACTTACTCATCACCTGCACTTACCGTTGCGCTGCTGACCAAACTGCGCTGTACGCACAAGGCAGAACTAAGCCTGGCGCAATTGTTACCAGAGCAAAATCAGGTGATAGCACGCACCAATACCGTGTTTCTTATGACGTAGTGCCATTACGCAATGGCAAGCCTGTGTGGTCAACCAAAGGCAACGGCATTGATACTGATCCATCCGATGATGATAAAGACGATTTAGAGCTATGGCAACGCGTGGCTGAGCTTGGTAAATCATGCGGCCTTGAGTGGGCTGGCGATTGGAAGTCATTTAAAGAATACCCACATTTTCAGTATACAGGTGGCTTAACGCTAGCCGATTTAAAAGCAGGGAAGCTCCCAACATGAGACTGACTGACTTAGTCAAAGATGAAGTCACTGGCGGACTCTCACATACCAAGCTATGGACAAACATTGCCTATCTATCTGCCACCGTTGCGTTTTGCTGGATGAGTTATTCAGGCACTGCAACAGGTGAAATCTGGGTGATCTATCTAGGCACGTTAACTGTGCATGGTGCCGCTAGTAAGTTAATCGGTCTTAAGTATGGAGTAAAAGAATGACTAAATGGCTAGCCGACTTAGTAATACCTGATTGGTTTAAAACTACATTAATTTATGTACTTTTAATCGCATTAGTCATGGGTGGTCTTTATGCCATTTATGACAGCGGCGTATCTGCGGAACACGAACGAAACGTGGCTGCTGAAAATGCAGACATGGCGAAACTAGCACAGCGCAACTATGAGTTGCTGGCACAGGTGCGCGAAGTTGAGCGAAAAAAATTACTACAACAAAATGAATTCACTAAGCAATTTGAAAAGAGAGAATCTGATGCAAAAATTAATACTGCTAATCTTATGCGCCGTGTGGAGTCTGGGGCTTTACAGTTGCGCATCCCCACAAAACAAAGTCCAACCTGCCATAGTGATACAGCCACGCTTGGCACCCCTCCCCGCGCAGCTCAAGAAAAAAGCACCGAACTTTCGCCAGCGGCTAGTGGATTTCTTATCACCTTCGCCGACCAATGTGACGCCACCGCCGAAAAACTAAACCTATGTATTGATATTGCTGAAGCTGACCGCAAAGACAACTCTCTAACAGCACTCACGTTAGGAAGTGAGGTGCAAGCTGCCAATGGCGGTGTAATAGCCACCTCCCCTACTGCGTCAGCTGAGTCTGAATTTGAGAGTCAAGATAAGGTGGCGCAGTAATGAGCAGTATCGACTTACAAGATAAAGATGGTGCTACGTACAGCCCTGACGTTTTCGAGCGTCAGGAAGCTGGCAAAACTGTGGTGACGCAGGCTGTCACCAATGTTGACCCTGTCACAGGCTTGCCGAATGCGGCGACTGAGGTAACGCTGGCAGAATTAAAAGGCGTAGCTGACAGCTTGCTTACGGCTGCACAAGCCATTCAAGCCGCAGCGGCTGCCATTAACGGCAAAACTACAGCGGTTAATA
>Ga0247844_1007935_pt1 | contig 11741 bp, 13 predicted proteins | sample LaCtaG_FD_192421 | JGI IMG/M metagenome (GOLD analysis project Ga0247844, IMG submission 192421) | Freshwater microbial communities from meromictic Lake La Cruz, Castile-La Mancha, Spain - LaCruzMarch201714.5m_1 | ecosystem: Environmental > Aquatic > Freshwater > Lake | place: Spain: Castile-La...
CACTCGTGCAACGGTTGCACACGTTGAACCAAACCCTGGACCTGTCCACTCCGATGCGTGTGAGGCCCCGTCAATGAGCATCGGGCTGTCGTTTCTTCGGTCGTGCATCGAGCGCGGGGCGCGCGGTGCGTTTCGGCAGGCGCATGCGGACCTGTTCCTGCCCGCCGAGATGCCCGCCTTCGAGTTCATCTCGAACCACTACCGGCTGCACGGACAGCTACCCCTCGTCCCCACCTTGCTCGAAAACGGCGTCGTGCTCGCGACCGGGGCGGAACCGCCGCTCTACTACCTCGACCGCATGCGCCGGCGGATGCAGCACTCGCTGATCTCGGGCAACCTGCCGGCGTTTCGGGCGGCCTATGAAGACCGCGACATGGAAGCGGTCGGCACGATCGTTGCCGGCTGGAACCAGGGCATCAACCGCTACGAGCCCGGCCGCGATGTCGCGACCTTGCAGGAAGTGTCGCAGGAGGTGTGGGAGGACTACCAGCAGACCCAGGCCGAAGGCGCGTCGGTCATGATCCCGTTGGGCTGGGACTACCTGACCGAAATGCTCCAAGGCGGCATGGAGCCCGCTGACGTCGTGACGATCGTGGGCAGGCCCGGCCAAGGCAAGTCGTGGCTGATGATCCACTGCGCTCGCCATGCGTGGCTGGCCGGAGCCTCTGTCCTGTTCGTCTCGATGGAGATGACGCCACGCCAGATTTCCCGCCGCATGCTTGGATACGAAGCCGAACTGAACCCGAACCTTCTGCGTCAGGGCACGCTCACCCAGCACAGCCAGGACCAGATCGTCGCCAGCATCGAGCAGTTCGGCGGCAGCCACCGGCCCCCGTTCCACCTGATGTCGGGCAGCTTCAAGTCCAGCGTGCCGGCGGTCGACGCGGCCATTCAGGAATTCCAGCCGGACGTGGTCTTCATCGACGCGTCCTACCTGATGCGGCCCAAAGCACCGAAGGCGCGGTCTGCCGCGTGGGAGATGATCGCCGAGGTCGGAACGGATGTGAAAGAAATGGCGATGCTGCGCGGCGTGCCCGTAGTCCAGTCAGTGCAGTTCAACCGCGAGGCGGTCAAGGCCAAGGCGCGCGGCACCGAACACATCGGCGGCTCTGACGCGGTCGGCCAGATCAGCACCATCGTCCTGGGCGTCGGCCCTGGCCCGAGCCCCAACGAACGCGTCCAGCGCGAGATCGAGTTGATGAAAGTCCGCGAGGCGGAGACCGGCGCCAAGTTCCGAGTCAACTTCCTGTTCGATCCGCCGAACTTCAGCTTCATTCCGCCCGACGAACAGGTCGAGGCCGCCGCCAGCACCGCGTGGGAGGTCTGACCATGAACGCCATCCGGCCCCTGCTGCCCACCCGCGCGCTCGTAACGCCGGTTGCTCCCGCAGCGCCGCCCGCATGGGTGCGCCCCACCTTCGGCCAGTCCACGGCCCGCATCATGGTCGTGTGCGACCCGCAGAGTGTCAGCGCCCACCGTGTCGGGGCGGCGCTGGAAAACGACTACATGAAAGCGTTCGCCAGGGCGGCCAAGCCAGCCGGTTTCAGCCGCGACGATTTCTACTTCGTGGCGCTGTGCCCGCCGGTGCCGTTGGCTATCGTCGCGTCGGCGTCGAAGACGTGGAAGCACGTCGAGCCATACGTCGAGGGCATCCAGGCGGCGATCGAAGCGGCCAACCCGGATTGCATCGTGCCGCTCGGCGCCCTGGCGGCTCGCGCTGTCCTGGGCCGGGCGGTGGCGATCACGAAGGCACGCGGGGCGCCGATCGAACACGGCGGGAGGATGGTGCTCCCGTTCCTGTCGCCTGCGTTCATCGCGAAGGTGCCCGATCACCTGCCGACGTTCGAGAGCGACATGCACAACCTCGCCCGTCTGCGCGAGGCGGGTTTCCGGTTCGTCGACGATGCCGGCGGCGAGGTGCGCTACGAGTGGCGCGAGGACATTTCCGACGTGCTCGCATTGCGTCCGGAGATGATCGCGCTCGACACCGAAACCACCGGCCTGAAGTGGCACGACCCGGCGGTCGAAGTCATTCTGGTGCAGATCACCTACCAGCCCGGCCACACCCTCGTCTGCCCGGTGCACCGTGGCTACTGGCCAGCCTGGGAGGGACGCGAGCACCAACGCCTGACCCTGGTCGGCCAGCTTCGCACCTTGCTGCAGGACAAGCAGGTCCAGAAGGTCGGCCACAACCTGAAATTCGATGCGCATATGCTGCGAAAGATGGGCATCGAACTGGACGGCTGGACCCACGACACGCAGTTGCTGGCGTTCTCGATCGACGAGAACATGATGGAAAAATCGCTGGACGAATGCGTTCGGCGCTGGGTGCCCGAGATGGCGGGCTACGCCGACCAGTTCAATCTGGAAACGGACAAGAGCAAGATGCTCGAAGTCCCGCACGACAAGATGCTGCCATATGCAGGGGGCGACACCGACGCGACATTCCGCCTGTGGCGGACCTTGTTCACGCGGCTCAAGCGCGACCGTCGCCAGTTGAACTGCTACGCCCGCGTGATGATGCCCGCCATGCGGGTGTTCGCCGCCAGCCTCGAACGGCACGGCATGCTGATCGACCAGAACCACCTGCAGACCTTTCAGGAGGAGGTGAGCGTCTGGGTGCGCGAGGAATACCGTGCCCTGATCGCAATGGTCCCGGCGGCGATCCGCAGGCGGCACCTGCGCGCCGGCAAGGAGCTTTCGTTCACCCGGTCCGACTTCACGAAGGACGTGCTGTTCGATCCGCAGGGTTTCAACCTGACGCCGCGCGTGTTCACCAAGGGCACGGCCAAGGAGGAGGACCCGACCAAGCGCGAGCCCTCCACCTCGGCCAAGGACCACCTGCCGTGGTTCGTCAACGAGCCCGGCGTCGCCGGCCAGTTCGTCACCCGGTTCATCGACTACCAGAAGACGGTCAAACTACTCGGCACGTATATCGAGGGGTTCTGGAAGTATATCGCACCAACTGGTCGTATCTATCCGAGCTATTTCTTGCACCGCACCAATACCGGTCGGACCGCGAGCGCCGATCCGAATGGGCAGAACTTCCCTAAGCGTGGTCGATGGGCGAAGGCATACCTGAAAATCTTTCAGGCGTCGCCCGGATACGTGCTGATCAACTGCGACCTGTCGCAGATCGAGCTACGACTGGTCGCCTGGATGGCGAACGAGCCGACGATGCTGCGCATCTATCGCGAGGGCGGCGACATCCACACGGCCACCGCGCAGGCGATCTCCGGCATCGGCGGCAATGCCTGGGCGATGCTGCCGCGCGAGGAGCGCAAGAAGCTGCGCACCCAGGCCAAGGCGGTGAATTTTGGTTACATCTACGGCATGGGTCACGTGAAGTTCCGCGAGTATGCCAAGACTAGCTACGACGTCGAATACACCGAGGCCGAGGCCAAGCAAGCCCGCGAGAAATTCTTCCAGACCTATAAGGGCCTACCGGCATGGCATGACCGGATGCGCGAATACGCTGACGAATACGGTCTGGTGCGCTCGATGCACGGCGCGGCCCGGCACCTGCCGTCGATCACCAGCACCGACGAGATCACGCGTGGCGGCGCCCAGCGGCAGGCGATCAACGCGCCGATCCAGCGTCTCGGCTCCGACCTGGGGCTGATCGCGATGAGCCGCTTCAACGCCCAGGCCGACCCCGCGAAGATGCGCATCATCGGCTTCGTGCACGACGCGCTGGTCATGGAGGCCAAGATCGAGCACGCCTGGGACGCTGTCAGCGCGCTCGTGTGGTGCATGCAGAGCCCCCCGCTGCACGAGTGGTTCGGCATCACCTCGCCGATCCCGATCCTGGCGGATGCCGACATCGGGATGAACGGCGGCGACATGATCGAACTGGCCGAGGTCCCTGCCCCCGAAAAGCGCCCGCAGTGGTTCAACGACCTGGGGTGGGAGGTCAACGCGGCCGGCGCGGTCGTCATCCCGCCCGAGCGCCCGGTGTGGTGGTCGGACCATGTCGAGGCGGAGGAAGAGGCGCGGATGCAGTTGCTGCTCGCCGGGTGAAAACCCTGGCGTTTTATCCTTGACGAAGGGCGTTTGCATGGGTATAACGACGCCATCAACAACCCACAGAGGAAGGCGAAAGCCTTTACACACATGGACAGCATGACGCTCACGCAGGACAATGCAACGCGTTGCACGGAGACCCCGGTGGTCACCGTCGACAGCGAGGTGGCCCAGGCCCTGGCGGCGTTCTGGCGCGCGAACCGGTCCGCCAACGCGGCGGCGCGCGTGGCCGAGCGCATGAAGAAGAACCTCAACGCGGCCATGCTCAAGGCCGGCGCCGAGGAGATCGTCGCGCAGATCGAGTGCGACGACGGCGTGATCGACAAGGTGCGCGCCGCGATCGAGTCCAGCACCGAGGAGGTGATCGACGTCGCCATCCTGCAGAAGGTGGTCGGCAAGAACGCATTCATGTCGATCGTCGCGGCGACCAAGGCCAAGGTGACCGAGGTTGCCGGCACCAACGTCCTGGCGCAGTGTCTGGTGACGCGCAAGAAGAACCCGGCGCTGGTGGTCAAGGAGATGAAGTGATGTCGGCACAAGTCATCGCAGACCCACGGTTCCTCAAGCCCGAGCGGCTGGCGGAACTGACCGAAGGCGGGGCCGAGGCCAACGTCGAGTTGATGCTGGTCGAACTGGCCCTGCCCGCGCCGGCCTATGGCGAACTGATCCTCGGTCCGCTGACGGCGGCGGAGGCGTCCCTGTTCAAGGACCTCTACGACGCCCGGACCCTGCTCGACGACATGACCCGGACCCTGATCGGCAACACCCTGGCGCAGATGGGCGACAGCATCCGCCAGTCCGATCGGTCCAAGTCGCTGCAGGAGTTCATGGAGGGCAAGGAGTTCAACTTCGCCAGCGGGGACGAAGCGACTGCATTCTTTCGTCTGCAAAAGAGGGTGGACATGTTGCACGCGTGCTTCCATTATCACGTGGCAGAACGGTTCGGCACGCATGACCACAAGATGGGCGTGCGGTCCAAGGCCCGGGTGGTGAAGCTGGATAGGAGATACTGATGGAGCTTGCCGGCGTAAGGGCCAAGGGGCTCGCAGTGGCTGTAACTCGGCCAGGGCACCATACGAAACTGGTGGTCCGTGCCAATCGACCAAGTGCACATGCTGCCGTTCTGGTTGCGATGACGCAGGACGGCACGCAGTGGCTGATTCCCCTCACGTCCAGGCTGCGCAAGCGTTTCGGCGACAACACTGCACTGCATTTCTACGCCAGCCTGCGCGCCGATGACTCGCTCAAGCTGGGCAACATCGCCCCCTACCAAGGGTGGTAACCTCGCCTGACTGACTGCCGCCGAAAGGCATTTTGGAGCCGAAAGGCATGGATGAAGGTGCACTGCTGGGCGTCCTGCGACGCCTGGGTATTCAAGCGGCCCGGCATTCCCGCAAGGGATGGGTTGATTTCCGCTGCCCCCTGCCACATGTCGACGCGGAGGGCGTCCCCCACTTCGACCGTTCCATGTCGGCCGGCGCCAAGATCGAGGCGCGCGGCATCTCCGCGTGGCACTGCTACGCCTGCAAACGGCATGGCCGCATCACCGGCCTGATCCGCGACGTCGGCCGCCAGCGCAACGAGGACGTGACGGGCCTGATCGACTTCGCCCGGCAAGCCGACATGGCCAGCGAGATCGCCATGACGGAGATGGAATTCGAGCGCGAGCCCGAACGTCCGCCCGAGCCGTTGGTCGAAGAAGCCTACCAGGGCGTCTACCTCGACGCCTGGGATGACGAGGATGCCCGCGCCTACCTTCAGAGCCGGGGTATCTCGGGCGAGACCGCGCACTCCCTGGGGCTGCTCTACGACGACGACGTCACGCAACGCCGGGTGCTGTTCCCGGTGCGCGATGAGCAGGGTCGGCTGTTCGGCTTCACCGGGCGCGCGATCGACGCCGAGACCAAGCCGAAGATCAAGGACTACCACGGCCTGCCAAAGCGGCGGCTGATCCTGGGGCGCGAACGCTGGAAGCCGGATCGGCCGGTGATCATCGTCGAGGGGTTGTTCGGATATGGACACCTTGTCCAGATCGGGACGGAGGAATTCGCCAATGTCGGTGCCCTGCTGGGCTCGACGCTGACGGAGGAAAAGGCGCAAATCATCCGCAGCTTCGACGAGAAGACCTACCTGTTCCTCGACAATGATCCGGCAGGGGACGCCGGCATCTTCGGGCCGCTAACCGAGGAAGGGGAACGCGAGACGGCGAAAGGCGCGGTTGCGATGCTGCGCGACTATGTGCCGGTTCTGGTTCCGACTTGGCCGGAAGGCAAAGACGATCCGGATCAACTGGATGTGACTGAAGTGGAGGAGATGATAAAACAAACTTCGCTCTGGGATAACGGTTGACTTAACATCTTCCCTGCGCTATATGGAGAGCATGATGCACGCCGCTGACGAGGGGCTTGCCGCCCTGGCGGCCCAGTTTCAAGATACCGGACAGGTGGCAATGGCTGACCCCAGTGGGCGGCGGTTGTTCATCATCAACGTAGCCTCCCTCCTCGGCAAGCCGGCGGTCCTGCTGGCCCACGAAGGGAATGGTTCGATGGTCTTCGATTTCGACAGGCCCTTGAACGCCTTCCGCCTGATCTCGGTCGGGTTCCCGATCGAGGTGGCAGAGCAAGCGGCGAACCTGCTGGCCCTTCTGTTCCCTGCAACCAAACGACTGACAACACCGGCGAAAGCCCGTCTGAAAGGACCCAAGTTATGAGTGACCCCGCCCTGCCGATCCGCGTGCGTTCGCGCACTCCGCTCGGTGCACCGCCTGCCCAGGCTGCCGCCCCCTCTGCGCAGCCTCTGCGCACGGTTCCGCCGGCCACCCGTGTGGCCGACCCGGCTCCGGCCGCCCAGACCCGACCGGCCGGCACACCGTTGGTGGCCCGCACCCAGGCCCGCCTCCCCTCCCAGGCCCCCACACCGCCGGGAGGTGGCGGTGGCTGGATGAAGAGTGGCGCCGATGCCCGTTCGCGCAGCGAGGCCGAACTGGCCCGCCAGCGAGACGCTGCCGCCAAGCGCAACGCGCCGCGCGCTTTCCGTTTCTGGACCGGCGTCGGCCAGCAGCGCGAGATCGTCATCCTCGACACCCATCCCGGTCCCTGCTTCTACGAACATCAGTTGCAGAACATGCGCACCGGCAAGTGGGACATCCACGAGGCGTGCCCGAAGGAGTGGGAGCCCTGCCCCCTCTGCGACGGCGCGGCCGGCGGCAAGGAGAGCTACTACGTCATGATGCTCACCTGCGTCGAACTGGCGGAGTGGACCGACAAGCACGGCACCGTGCACCCCTACTCGGTGCGCCTCCTGCCGGTGAAGGCGGAGCAGCAGGGCTTCTTCCTGCGGCAGTATGACCGACACGGCTCGCTGCGCGGCCTGCGCCTTCTCATGACCCGGGATACCAAGCAGTCCGCTGCCATCGGCATGCCCGAGTTCATCGAGATGGTGCCGGAGGAGAATATCGTGGCGAGCTTCGGCCACGGCGAGATGCGCGCCCAGGACGGGCGGGTGATCAAGCAGGCCAACGCCGACTGCCACCCGCTCGACTACGGCAAGCTGTTCCGCAAGCCGTCCGGTGCCGATCTGCGGACGCGCTATGGCGGTGTCGCCCCGGCGGGGTCGCAGCAGGACATCGACGCGGCCTGGGAGGCCCGTGAGCCGGAGCCGCACACGCACGACCACGCCAACGACGCGGGTGGCTCGGCGGCGGACGATGTCAACTGGGACGAGCCGGGGTCGAATGGCTGATCTGCAACGCGTTGCACCATGACTGACTTGCGCGGCATCCTCGAAGGCTGGCTCTACGTGCCCCTGCGGTCCATCACGGACGTAGGCGCGCTCAAGGACCGGCTGACCTTCAGGCCCATACAACTGGGCGATGAACCGAAGCAGCCGATCCCGCTGTTCGACGACAGCAGGCCCGGCTACCTCGGGGTGCCGCGCGAGTTCGGTCGTGCCGCCTTCCCGCGCCTTGCGCTCGACGATCGCACGGTGCTGGGAGCGGCGATCACCGTGCCCCGCTTGCCCGACCCGAACCACCCCCGGGTGCGCGACCCGCAGGCCCAGGCCCAGTTCATGGGCGACCTGCTGGTCGGAGTGCGTGAACACCTGTCGCTCTGTGCCATGGCCCCGACCGGTTCAGGCAAGACCGTGGTGGCCCTGGCTGCCGCTGCCCAGATCGGGCGACGCACTCTGGTGCTCACGCACCTTGAGCGCCTGATGCTGCAGTGGAAAGACGAGATCATCGACAAGCTCGGCGTCCCGGCCGAACGCGTCGGCATCGTCCAGCAGGGTCGTCACGACTGGCTGGGCAAGGATTTCTGCGTCGGCCTGCTCCATTCCGTGGTGCGGCGCGACTACGGCGAGGCGTTCTACCGCGCCTTCGGCACCGTCATCTTCGACGAGGTGCACAAGGTCGGGACCGAGTTCTTCGCGCCGGCAGTCACCAAGTTCCCGGCGCGCTACAAGATCGGCCTGTCGGCCACGCCCACCCGAAAGGATGGCGGCGAGCGCGTCTTCTACTGGCACCTGGGGCCGATCAAGGTGACGTCGGAGGCCGAGGCCCTTCCGGCCAAGGTCTACGTGGTGCCCTTCCGATTGAGGAAGGACCAAATCTGGGGGACCAAACATGGCCCCTTGATCAAGGGCTTGACCAAGATCAGGGAACGCAACGCGCTGCTTGTATCTTTCGTCAAGAAGTTCTATCAGGAGGGACGCAACGGGTTGGTCGTGTCGGAGAGCATAGATCATCTGCAGACCTTGATGCTGCTGGCCGAGCGGGCCGGAGTGCCAAGGTCGGTGATGGGACAGTTCACCGCGTCACGGCACGAGCCGCGCGAGGATGGCACGATCCGAGCGGTGAAAGTGACGAAGGCAGAGTTGGACCGGGTCAAGCAAGACAGTCGGATCATCTTCGCCACCTACGGCATGTTCACCGAAGGCATCGACGTTCCCAGGCTTGACGCTGGCCTGGACGCCACGCCACGCTCAGCAGCCACCCAGTTGATCGGCCGCATTCGCCGACCCCTGCCGGGGAAAAGAATGCCGATCTGGATCACCCTCCGGGACGAGGGCTCTGGAACGCTGAAGAGTTACTTTCGCAACCGCCGCCGAGACTACCTCGCATCTGGAGCAGAGGTGGTAGATCATGGGACGTAACAAAAAAGTGCTGACCCCCGAGGAGATCGCAGACCGCAAGACCCGTTGGTGGGGCGAGGAGCGCAATGCGCGCCGCCGCGAACGCTACCAAAAGGACGAGTCGTATCGCCAGCAGACGATCCAGGCGGTGCGCAGTCGTTACCGGGTGGTGCGGGAGGAGCGCGGGGTCGAGGTTCGCGATGACGACGCGGCCGAGAACCTTGCCAAGCTGCGCATCATCGGACAGGTCCGCGATGTGTCGGTCGGCGAAGATCGCAGCGTGCGGATGCTGACCTTCACGATGGACGAGTTGGCGCGGGCAGTGGATCGCAATCCGCAGGTGATCTACCGGTGGCGTGGCGGCGACCTGATCCCGGCGCCGATCTTCACTGGCCGGAACATGCGCAACCGCTGGCAGCCGATCTACGTGGTGCAGGAAGTGCGCGCCATGGTGGCGGTGTTCAGCCAGCACCAGAAGCAGAGCCAGTATTACCGGCTGGTCCACACGAGCACGCGCGAGCGCATGTTCGAGGCGGTCCGGCTGGCCCGCGAAGAGGTCTATCAGTGGCAGCGGCAAGTCGAGGGACAGGCAGCATGATCGCGCCGAAAGAGCAAAGCGAGGTGCGCGTGCGGGCACGTCCCGCCCGTGCGCTGGAAGTGGATGCCCCGGAGGGGTTCATCCTTGTCCGGCGCACGGCCTACGGCGCGGAGCAGACGACGGTGGAGACGGTGCGCGTGCCGATCTTCCATACCGCCCCTGCCCGCGTGCGGGTGCAGGGCGGCGTCACCAAGAACCTGGGCAACTACGAGTCGGCCCGGGTCGACGTGATGATCGAGCTTCCCTGCTACCCGGAAGCCAGCGAGATCGAACGGACCTACGCCTACGCCAGTGATCTGTTGGATCGACTGGTGCCCGAGCAGGTCGAAAAAGCCACCAACGGCGTCTGACCAACACAAGAGGGTGCTATGAGCGAGACGATTGCCGACGAGCCCGACGTGCCCGCTACCCCGGCTCTGCGCGAACGCGCTCGCCCCGTGGTGCCTCGTCCGGTCGACATCCCCGGAGTCGCGGCGACCACCGTGGCCGAGGCAGAGATGCCGACCGGCTCCAGCACCCTGGCCAGCGTCATGCAACAGGTTGCAAAATTGCATGGCCCGATGGTGATGCGCAAAGCGTCGGTCGCGTTGCAGACGTTCCGCCATATCCCGACCGGCGTCTTCACCATCGACATGGCCCTGCATGGCGGCGTGCCGATGTCGCTGAACTCGATGATCTATGGCTGGGAGTCGTCGGGCAAAACCACCATTGCCATGCGCACGGTGGCCCGTGCCCAGCGCATGTTCCCCGACAAGCAGGTGGTCTACATCGACGTCGAGGGCACCTTCGACAAGGGGTGGGCGATCTGCCACGGGGTCGACATCGAGCGCCTGCTGCTCGTCCAGCCCGAGACCGGCGAACAGGCGGTCGATCTGTGCGACGCCGTGCTGCGCGCCTGGGACACCTCCATGGTGGTGCTCGACAGCATCCCGGCGCTGATCCCGATGAAGGAACTGGAGAAGTCGGCCGAGGACAGCATCGTGGCGCTGCAGGCCCGCCTCACCGGCACCCTGGTCCGCAAGGCCGGCAACGCTCTGCTTGACGAACGAAAGAAGGGACACTACCCAGTGTTGTTGTTGGTCAACCAGTGGCGCAACAAGATCGCCATGATGGGTGATCCGCGCAGCCTGCCGGGAGGGAATGCCCTGAAGTTCTTTGTCTCGGTTCGCTGGGAGGTGATGAACAAGGAGGAAATGGGCAAGGATGCCCATGACGTCGAGGTCGTCGACTTCAACCAGCACTCGTTCAAGGTCACCAAGAACAAGATCGGCAATGGCATTCGCACCGGCGAGTTCAAGCTGATCCGCAACCCCGCCAGCCCGCTCGGGGTCGGCTTCATCGACGAGGGCAAGACGGTGCTGACCTTCGCCAAGAAGTTCAACATGTTCGGGGGCGGCGGCGCGTCCTGGAGGATCGACGGGATCAACGAAGTCTTCCGCAAGATGGATGACGCGATCGACTGGCTCTACGATCATCCGGTGGAATACGAAGACCTGAAAATTCGCCTGATCACACAGCAACGCACCAACAGCGGGCTCGCAGCCCATGGGTGGAGATAATAAAAATGGCCGCAATGCTTTCTAAGTTGTTCTTCACCGCGTTCGTCATGGCGTCGTTGACGTCAATGTTCCTGGCGATGCTGAACGGCTGTCGGTTCCCTTGGGCAGACGAGTGGAAAAATCGGGCCGCCTTCGTGAGCGACCAAGGCGTGCTGGTCAGCTTCTTCACCGGCTTGATGGCGTTGGTGTTCTGGATGTGGTCCTAGTGGCCCTTGCCTCCCCCAAGCGCCTGCAAGGTGCCTCCCCGGCCCACGCCCGGTCCCGTGCCCAGGAGAAGGCCCTGGCGCGGCGGGTGGGCGGGCAGGTGACCAAGGGCTCCGGTTCCGGCGACGAGCGCGGCGACGTGCGCCTGCGCGGGGTGGTGCGCCTGGAAGCGAAAACGACCAAAAACGCCAGCTTCAGCGTCACCACGGCGCTGATCGACAAGCTGG
>Ga0247844_1007938_pt1 | contig 11739 bp, 10 predicted proteins | sample LaCtaG_FD_192421 | JGI IMG/M metagenome (GOLD analysis project Ga0247844, IMG submission 192421) | Freshwater microbial communities from meromictic Lake La Cruz, Castile-La Mancha, Spain - LaCruzMarch201714.5m_1 | ecosystem: Environmental > Aquatic > Freshwater > Lake | place: Spain: Castile-La...
ATTATACATCTTTAGCAGTTGATCCTAAATGGGGATATAAAGATCCTAATAATGGAGGAGATGGATCCGGATACTTTACAAACAATGGATTTGTTAAAAGTAAAATAGATTCTTTTTTATCTAATCCTGACGTTTCTATTGTCACATCGGTAACTGGATGTATAATACCAGATTTTATAGATCTTAATGGAAATAACCAATATATACAAACTCTAGTAAATCAGAATACTCCATCGACTGGTCTTTTCTGTGCTATTGATGAAAAAGCATTTGATGATATTTGTAATAGTAATTCTAAAATTGATTTAGTTGGTAATCATCTTATAGATGAATTAACAGGAGATAGAGATCTAATAAATCCTAGAATAAAATTCTTAAGTTATGATCAAGTTTTAGTAGCTGATTATTTATACACTCAAAATGTTGTAGGTATTACAGGTGCAGGACCTTTCTTTAGTGCTACAGGAGCAACCGTATATACAACCGGAGCTAAAGTTGGTACTTTATTTACATTAAGTGTCGGAATTACGGGAGCTACTGCTGGTATTATTCAACAATCTTTTGCTGCTTATGATCCCAATTCATATGATGGAGGATTACATTATTTAGAAACATCAGGACTCACTGGAACTATCGGAGGTATATCTACAGCTTCACAAAAAACTCAATTAAAAGAATTTTTAAGCGTAACTTCTTCGGACGATCAAAAATTCATATTAGGTGTAGTTTCTGGATACACTGGAGGTTTAACAGGAGGACTTATAAGTCAATACCAAGAAGGAGATTTAGTTAAACTTAAAGTTACAGGAACCAAAGAAATTAGTGGAGAATTAAGAATATTGTTTAACCACCCATTAGATATTTCTTTCTATAGAGCACAGGGAATAACAGTAAAACCAACTTTTAATTTAACATCATATAATACCGGGGCTTCTGGAAGTAATCGACCATTATACGGTAGCTCTTACCAATTTGGTGATTCTGATTATTTTGATATTCAAAGTATATCTACACCTAATGGGGTAACAGGACCAAATGCACCTTTAGGAGTTTCTAATGCTCTTATTGCATATAATTCATCTCAATTATACCAAGATAATAAATATAATGAAATAATAGATGGAGATAATATCTGGTTATCATCTGATGGTTCTTCTTTACAATATATAGGATTTGAACCTATAGTAGATAGAGATCAATTTAATCTAGTTTATGTCAGAGCATTTACCAACGTTTCTAGAAATAATACTACTATTACTAATATAGCTACTTTCGGAGGAGGGGTTAATCCTTCTTATGCTTCGGACAATATAGGTTTACCTGTAGATTCACAAAAAATAGATATAATCTCTCAAGTAGGAGGGATTTCTGAATATGTTGATATTACACAAATAAATTCAACAACATTTACAGTTACCGAGGATTCTAATGGAAGCGTACCTTTTTCTGTAGGAGATTTAGTAGTATCTACTGATCTTGATATTTGTGTACCGTCTACTGGAAATACACAAAATAGACTTGCTAAAATTACAACTGTAGCATCAACTACAACATCTGGAGTTTATAGAGTAATATGTGCAAGACCGGTTTTATATTATTCAGGATCAACAAGCCAAAGAGTACAAAAATTTAAATCAATTCCTGAGTTTACAACTTCTTTTGATTTTACTTATCTTTCTGGATTTGCAATGAAAGAATCACATAGACCTAATGGAACTGATGATAGAGTTTCCGAAATATTGGATGTTATGTTTGACACTAATATAGCAAAAACATTAGCAGCTAAAGATATAATTAGTTTTAGATATGTCATAGATACATTCTCTGGACAAATATTACCTAATTCTAAACGTCAATTAAGTTTGCTTGCTAAAAACAGACAACAAGCAATGGCGTTAATAAATGCTCCTTCTATATCTCAATTTAGAAATAGTACAGATCCTAGGTTTACTGATGCACCTACTGCGGTTAATCCGTATCCTTCTTTACAAACTAGATATATTGCAGATGGAGGAAATTTATCTTTAAATCCTTCTTATACTTTCAGTCTTCCTGGAGAAGATGATGGATCTAAATTCTGCGGATTCTTCTCTCCTTATATTACGATTAGAGAATCAAATAGAAATATAAACGTTCCACCAGCAGCATTCGTTTCGAATAATTATGTTAGAAAATTTGCAGCAGGAGAACCTTATTCTATAGTAGCTGGACAAAAAAGAGGAGTTCTTTCAGGGGGTAATATAGTAGGTGTAGAATATGACTTTACTGATGAAGACAGAGGAAATTTAGAGCCTTTTGGAATAAACCCTATAATCAAAAGAACAGGGGTTGGAGTTGTTATCTTTGGAAATCAAACAGCATATCAAACGGTAAATTCAGCTTTCAATTTACTTCACGTAAGAGATCTATTAATTTCAGTAGAGACTGATGTTCAATCTATTCTTTCTAATTACCTTTTCGATTTCAATGAAGATTCTATTAGACTTGAAATTAAAACTTTAGTTGATAATTATTTAGATGGAGTTCAATCAGCAGGAGGTATTTATGCTTACCAAACTATTATGGATACTTCGAATAATACTCCAGAAATTATCGATATGAATATGGGTGTTATTGATATCATAATAGAACCAGCTAGAGGTATACAAAAATTTATCAACAGGATTACTGTAACAAGAACCGGAGGTATCGCTTCTGGTGGATTCTCCCAATTTGTTTAAAATATTTAGATTTTATTAATAAAAACCATTAGATTTATCTAATGGTTTTTTCGTATTCCCATTTTATATTTCCCATATCCCATATTTTATAATATCCCCTTTTATACATTATTTCAGATTCGGTTTTATTTGGATCATATCCTTCTTTTATTAATTTATCCTTTCTAAAATTAAATCTATTGAATCTTAAATTACCCTTTGCCCAATAATAATTTGGATCCGTCATATTTTTTTTGATGAATCCTAATTTTTCGTAAAGATTACCAGTATTCCATGAATTATTTTGATATGATAAAACTTTATTAGGTAAATATTTATTTATGAAATATTTAAAAATCTTAGATGCTCCACCTATTATATTAATCCCTAATCTATTACAGAATCTTAATAATTCATATTCCCCTATCACTTTATTTTTACCTAACGATTTTCTGTATGATCCAAATGTCATAATTGAAACTAATTCATCGTTGTGATATAGACCTATTTTAATGGACGAGGGAACATACCCTTGTATATGATTATCGTCTAAAAATTTTCTTTCTATATTACCGGATATTTCTATTATTTTACAGTTTCTGGCATATATTTTATCATTTTTATTTAATAATGATTTTATTCTACTTTTTATTATTTCTTTTTTTTGCTCCCAGTCGTCTTCCCATACTGTTATTAGATTTATGGATTTATCCGATAATAATTGTTTTTTGTATAGAGAATCTTTTTTATCTTTAAATATTTCGCTATGATAATAAATTCCATTAAATTCAAATGCCATCATTAAATCTGGTAAATATATATCAATTTCTTTGCCATTTAGAATTTTCCTATCATTTTTTATTATATTACCTTCGTATATAGATTCAATAAAATAAAAAAGTTCTATTTCCCCTTTCGATGTAGATCTTAATAAAGGATTACATATTAAACATGGATTTTCCTGTATTTGGATTTTCTTATTAAAAAATGAAATCGAAAATTCACTTTTATTATTACATTTATTACAATTGATAATAACCTTTTGATTTTTTGAATATTCGATAATTTCAATAGGAATTTTATTATTTGATATTTTTTCTTCTCTGATTATTTTATTATTTGCTATTATTTTATTTGCTATTATTTCTCTATTTTCTGGAACCTTTAACCAATTGGTTTCCCCAAATTTTAAAAGATTAGTTTCTTTTATTTTATTTTTTATTTCTTTACTTTTAAATGGATTATCAACCCCATATTTTTCTTTAAATGTATTTTTTATATTATTTTTAAATTTATCAGTTTTAAATAAATGGTCTACTCCATATTTCTCTCTATAATATTTTTTTACCGATTCTATATTTTTTTTTGTCGAACATTCTTTAGATCCGCATGTTTTATTGTAGCCTTTTGTGAAATTCCTCCATAATAAAGGATTCCCACATTCGCAAAATTCTATGATTCCTCCGTCAATAATAAATTTAAGCCTTTGTAATATAGATGGATTTGTATAATATTTTTCTATATTGATAGATTTTAAAAATATCATTTCTTTCATCTCCTGATTTTTTTCTAAAAATCTAGAAATAAAATTAGTTTTAATCTCTCCTTTTTTAATCGAATCATTTAAATCCTCTATAGTTTTCATATTCCTTGTGCTGGTTTTATAATATATATCATAAATTATAATATGTTTCCTAGATTTTTTTAATAATATATTGATATATATGAAAATATGTAATTTTTGATTTTTCTTAAAGTCGGATAAATATACTAAAAAACACTATGGCAGGTTTACCACATTTTTCAAATTCACAGGCTTCTATAAATAAATATGAGCCTGTTTATCTTAACCAATTCGAGGCACAAATAACTTGTCCTAATGGAGTTGGCGGAGGAAATTTATTATTAGAACATGTAACTAAAGTTAGTGGTTTAGCATTAGATAAAAATCCTGGGATAACTACACAAAAATACAAATTCGCAAAAAGAAATTATGCGGGTGCTAAACCTTCTGAAACTACAATGAACATTAGTCTTTCATTTACTGTCAATTTAAATGATGCTAATTCGATGTATGTTTTCAAAACATTAAGACAGTGGTCCGATTTGATTTACAATCCACTTACGGGTGCGATGGGACTTAAAAAAGATTACACTGGAAACATTTTGATTTCAATTTTTAATAAGCAAGGTGATGTCTATAGAAGAATTAATTGTAGAGATGTATTTCCTTTAAAAGCACTTCCTGAAATGGGATTGAACTATACAGATGAAGGTATATACACAATTAACGATATGGAATTTGCTGTTGATTATTGGGATGATTTATTTTTATAATTTATAAATTAATATGGCTGGACTTCCACATTTTAGTAATTCAGTAGCTGCTAGAAATAACTACGAACCTGTATACCTTAATCAATTTGAGGTTATTATTAATCCACCTGATGGTATTCCTCTTGCTGCACAAAGATTCAAAGGAGAAGGAATATTAGCTCAAAGTGTGAGAAGTATTTCTGGATTAGCAGTTGATATTACACCTTCTGCAACAGTTGATCAAAACTATAAATTTGCTACCCGTAGATATGCTGGAGGTGAGCCTTCAACTACGGATATGACTATATCTATGGAATTTGAAGTTAACTTAAATCCCGAAACGAATTCAATGGAAGTATATAAAATTCTAAGACAATGGTCAGATTTAATATACAATCCTTTAACAGGAGCAATGGGGATCAAAAAGGATTATGTTGGTTCTATGGTAGTATCTATATTCGATAAAAGAGGAAATGTATTTAGAAGAATTAGCATTCCTTCTTGTTTTTTATCTGAAGCAATTCCACCAATGGATCTTGATTATGAGCAAGCTAATAATTATGTTATTGCTGTATCCTGGATCTGTGATTATTGGACAGATACATTCTTATAATAATGAAAAAATAATTATTTAAAAAGAGACAAAATTTGTCTCTTTTTTTGTGTTTGGTTATATAATATAAATAACAAATTAATTATGAAAAACCTTATAGGAATATCTCCAGAGGAGCTATTAAAAAGTAAAGAATTATTGGGAGGGATAGAATTTGATAACCCAATAGAAAATGAAACGGATCAAGAATCATCTTCTATTTTAACTCAAGAAGAAGAGGTAAAAGAAGAAATTCCAAACCCTATTGATCAAGAAGAGACTATACAAATTGAAGAAAAAGTAATAGATCTTGTACAACCGACACAAATAGATCCAACAATAAATAAAAAAGATGCAGTTTTTGAAATTCATTGGAAAAATTTACCAACTACATTATTACCTTCTAAAGGTCTTTTTTATCCAGAAGGAACCAGAATGGCTATAAGACCTTGTGACGTTAAAGAAATAAGACATTTTTCTACTATAGATGAAGATGATAGACTTGATCTGGAAAGAAAATTATCTTTTATTTTAGAGAGATGTTTAAGAATAGATTTTCCAGGATTTGGTGTAGTTAGTTATAAGGATTTAAAACAAGAAGATAGATTTTATATTATAATGGCAATTAGAGATCTTACTTTTTTAAGAGGAGAAAATTCATTAATTCTGAAACCTAAAAAACTATGTAAAGCAACCGAGGAATGTCCATTTGTTGATGGATTTGAACTTAGATCTGGTAATTTAAGTTCTTATGAATTAGATTCTGAAATTTACAAAAGATATAATCCATCTAGAAGATCTTTTATATTCACACTTAAAGATACTAATGAATCATTCGAGGTGTTTGTTCCTAGCATAGGGGTTACCCAGGAATTATCTAATTTTTCTTCTACTTGTTCCCTTAGAAATATTGAAATTGAAGATGGATTTTTAGAAATTGCACCTTTTATTATATCCGAATGGAGAGGTCTTACATTTGATTACATTCTTTCTATAATGAAAAGAACTTCTGAAGAATGGACAAAAGAACAATTTAGTTTACTTTATCAAATATCTGAAAGAATAAAAATAGGAACAAAAACAGAGGCAAAACAAAAATGTCCAGTGTGCGATGAAGGGGAGGTCATCGCAGATATTACCTTTCCCGGAGGAATCAGATCTCTTTTCCTTATTTCAGATATCTTTGGAAAATTACTTTGATATAAAATTTAGATTGTGGAGAGAACATGGAATAGATCCAACATTCTTGGAATCTTTACCGTTTTATGAATATCAATTATGGATAGAAAAAATAAATGAATCTATTGAAATTGAATCTCAGGAAGATATGGAATCTAAAGGATTTAAACAAGTATTCAGTCTTAAAAAATAAATAATTATTATATCCTGATATATACATTATGGATATAAATAAAAAATTAATAGATCAATTATCGGATCTCAGCAGAAATATTAAATCTCTTACTAGTGAAGTTAAGAATAATAATATTTCTACTGAATCTGATAATTCTTCTAAAGAAAATTCACCAAATAAAAAAAGTAAATCCATATTAGAGGATCAAAATTCTAATTTCCTAAAATCATTAAAAGATATATTCAAAAAGGGTATATCGGAGATGTCCAAATCTAACCTAGAGACCTCTAATAGTATCAAAAACCAGATAAAAGAAAATACTACTAAAGGTTTAGAATCAATAACAAAATTTATTCCAGAGGTAAAAGAAAAAAAATTAAGTGAAATCGTAGGAAAATCACTAAAATCTGGGAATGTAATAGATAAAAATAAAATATCTCCGATTGATAAAAAGGTACCAATTGTAGGTAGATTAGAAAAAAAATCTACTATTATTACCAATAATAAAATTAGTGAAAATAAAAATTTAGAAATAGAAAATAATTTTAAAGAAAATAAACCTTCTATTATCCAAACAGCGGATCAAAATTTAAATCTAGCCAATAAAAAAAATAAAGAAATAACTCCAGAAGAATCTAAATCTAATATATTAACCAGTGATATTAATCCTTATAATAAATATTTAGAAGAATTAAAATCTGATTCTTTAAATACAATAAAAAATATTAAAGAATCATTCACTAAAGAAGATGTACAAAAACTTAATAAACCCGAATCTAAATTAAAAACTGAACCCGATAGGGTTGAAATAAATTCTGGGATAAAACAAAATCAGAATAAAGAAATAAATCTAAAAAATTTATTAAATCCCCCAAGTTCAAAAGAAAAGAAAGAAACCAAACTAGAAAATTCTCAAGGTAAAATAAATAGGGGAAAAGAATTTCTAGAGAAAGAAAAAAATGTTTTTTTATCAAAAAGTAAAGATATATTATCAAATCCAGATACACGAGGAAAAATAGAAAAAATTGGATCATCTTTATTAGATAATAAAAATTCATTGCTATCTAAAAATATAGGGATATCAACACAATTAATAGGGAATAAAGATAGAGGGATAGAGAAGATTGAAAAAATAAAAGAAATAAAAGATACTTTAAAAAAGAAAAATCCAGAAGAAGAAAAATCTAAATTATTCCAGGATTTACCTCAGCTTAAAAAAGTTCAACCGAAACAGAATAAGGAAGAAATCTCAGAATCTAAAAACGAGCCTAAGCCTAAAAGTCCTCGTGAAAATAAAAAAGAGGAAAAGAAAGAGGAAACTAAGAGCAAAGAAGAAATAAAAACTACTAGTCCTGATAAAATTACGAAAAAAGAGACAAAGGATAATTCAATTAGTGTTACTGATCTTGATGATATAAAAATTTTATTAGCAAAAATGGTATCCTTATTAGAAGGTCCATTATTTATGGAAACCATGGATTCTCCTTTTAGACCCGATTCTAGAAGATTTTAATCATATTATTTTTTTCTTACGATAATTATCATATAATTATCTGTATATATGAGTAGCGAGAAAGAAAATAGAAGTGAGGGTGATCTAATATCAAATCATTTAAGGAATAATCCAGATATTATAAATTTGGATTGTTATACGATAAAGAATAATACTTTAGATTCCCAATTAGATTTCGAATCTAAGGAAATAAGATCCGATCTGATTTATTTAAAAATGGCAGAAACCTGGGGAACATCCTCTCACTGTAAGAGAATGCAGGTTGGTTGTTTAGTTGTAAAAAATAAATCCATAATATCGGATGGATATAATGGATCTCCTTCTGGATTTCCAAATGTATGTGAAAGCGAAGAAATGGTAACTTTGCCATATGTTTTACATGCAGAAGCTAATGCAATAACAAAATTAGCTAAAAGCACACAGAGTTCCATGGGATCTACCATGTATGTTACTCTTTCTCCCTGTTATGAATGTGCTAAATTAATTATACAATCGGGTATAAAAAGAATAGTTTTCTGTGAAGTTTATAGGAATACTGAACCATTGTTATTTCTTTCTGATGGAGGAATAGAAATAACAAGAATAAGTCAAAAATACTTATCAAAGACAAGTAAATTTTAATTTCTATATACAAAAAAACGAATGCTTATGAAAAGACAGAACAACATTCAATCTTTAGCAGAATCTTTTATTGATTCTAAATCATCAAAATCTTTTAAAGTACTTTACGAAAGACTAAAGCCAGGAATTACAAATCATTGTTTCATGATATTAAAAAGTCAAGAATTAGCAGAAGATGCTTTTTCTAATACGATGACTAAAATATGGCAAAAAATTCATCAGTATGATAGCGAAAGAGCTAATTTTTCAACTTGGACCTATAATATTGCTAGAAACGAATCATTATTAATCCTCAAAACCGGGAAAAGATTTTTCACACATGCTGATGCAGAAATGGAATATTTTTCTAATAAATCTACATTAGGAGATCTTGGGGGCCAATATGTAATGGAAGAAGATCCAGCATATTCTTATTTATTCGAAGAAAAAACAGTAGATAGCGTTTATGAATCGGTATTAGATGAGATTAGAGAACTTCCTGAAATATACAGAGAAATAATGGTGGATAGAGAAATTAACCATATGAAGTATAAAGATATTGCTGAAAAATATGGGATAAAGAAAAGATCTATTGCTACTAGGATAAGAAGAGCTAGAGAAAGAATAAGAAAAAAAATGGACCCGAAACAAACCACAAAAGCTAAAGTAAAAAAGGTAAAATATCACCATGTTTAGATTATTGAAAGTAATAAAAGAGATTAAGCTTTATAGAGAATACTGTAAAATAGTAAAGAATGAAGAATTAAATTCTCCTAGGTGGTCAAGAGCAAAACTAAGGAGAGATTGGGCTTATAGGATTTACACGGTAATTAATTTACCACCTCAAGTTACAATGTCTCCTGATTTTCCGGAAGAATCAAAACCTTCTTTTGTCATTTCTGAAATGAAACCAATAAATGAATATTTGAAATATTTAAATCTAGAAGAATTATTGACTACAGGTATCCAACCTATCGAAGGAACCCAAGATAATTCTTGGCTTATTATCTATCAATTTTTATTTAGAGAATTATCTTGGATTTGGATTCTTAAATTTATTTTTCAATTATCTTTAATTTTTGGACTGATATTTTATTGGTCTTCTATAATGAATTTCTTTATAAAATGAAATTTATAAAAAATTCAGAATATGATAAAAATCTTTTAGAATATAAAAAAATATTAGATTCTAAATTATCTATTTTTAAAGATCCAAATTTTACATTTGACGAAAAAAACCACGTATATAAATATTCTGGGAAAAAATTCGATTCTGTTACTACTTTATTAAAAGTATTTAAGGAGCCTTTCAATAAAGATTATTGGTCAAAACAAAAAGCAAAAGAGAGAGGAGTAGATCCTTCTGTAATTCTAAATGAATGGGATGTAAAATCCCAAACATCGATGACTCTTGGTACTAGAGTTCATAAATTTATAGAAGATTTTTTAAGCGGACTTGATCCTGAAGTTATTCCTGGAGAAGACCCTATATACGAAGATAGAATTGAAAAATTCATGGATATCTACGAAAAAAGAATTAAACATCTACTTCCTTTAGAATCTGAATTGAGAATTTTTTGTAAAAAATGGAGATTAGCAGGAACAATAGATCAGCCTTTTTTATACTTGAATCCAGAGACTGGTAAATATATTATAATAATAGGGGATTGGAAAACTAACGGAGATTTTACACATGACAATCATTCAAAAGGTAAATATGGAAAATTATTAAGACCTTTTAACTGGTTGCATCAAAATAATCTAAATGAATATTCTATACAGATAAGTATGTATAGATTAATGTTATACGAAGAAATTGGATTGGAAACGGAAGATGGATTTCTGTGTCATATCGGACCAAATGGACCTGCCAAAATCTATAAATGTAAAGATTTGAGAGAACCTTTAAAATTCTATTTAGATCATAATAGAAGTGAATTGGACATTTTCGAAATCTAATGAAACATTATTATTATTTTATCTATAAAAAATAAACAATAAAATATAAATAAAAATGGCAAAGAAAGAAGCTAAAATTTTAAATCAGGAAAGTTTACCTGGAGGATCTACAGCAATTGATTTCAATGATAGCGAAATCAATGTAACTGTGGATAATGAATTAATCAAGGCAACAGAACAAGAAGTTGAGACAAGAAGATTAGAAAATAGAGAAAAATTATATGCTATTTCTATGAATGAATCTCTATTGAAAAAATATGAGAATTTCATCAAAGAAGAAGCTGAATGGAGTTCTACACAGGCTTTGGGTGTAATTGAAATTTATAAACAAATCCAAAAGTTAAAAACTGAAAAAATAAAAGATAATGTTATTTATCTAGGAGCTTTACCCGTAGAAGCAACCCATTATTTTTTAAATAAAGCAACAGGAAAAGGAGTAGAAGATGCAAATTCTTTTATCGAACTTTATAGACCTTTTGATCAAGCATTGAATGATGTTAAAAAAGATAATCAAATTCTACAAGATCTGGAGAAAAAACTAGCAGCTGCAATGCAAGGAATTTCTTTAGGATAGTTTTTCTTTATAATTCAAAAAAAAGCCAAGGGGAATTTTCTCTTTGGCTTTTTTAGTGTTTTGATAAAAGATATATATAAAAATAAATAATATGAAAAATTTAGAAAAAATTAAAAACAATTCATGGATAAT
>Ga0247844_1007941_pt1 | contig 11737 bp, 10 predicted proteins | sample LaCtaG_FD_192421 | JGI IMG/M metagenome (GOLD analysis project Ga0247844, IMG submission 192421) | Freshwater microbial communities from meromictic Lake La Cruz, Castile-La Mancha, Spain - LaCruzMarch201714.5m_1 | ecosystem: Environmental > Aquatic > Freshwater > Lake | place: Spain: Castile-La...
TCGATCCAATTCGTCGTCCCTGGCGAATCCCACCCGCTCTTGGGTGAAGGCATTCGTGACACCATCGTCTTGTCCGCTGGTGAGCGACTCGATTTGCTGAGGAGCCGTATACAAGAATCGCACGGTAAGATTGATACAACCATCGGACAGCAGTTGATGAGTCGTCCCGTTGCCATGCAATCCAATCTTCACAATGTCCTATTCGTACCCGAAGATGGAGTTCTGTATGTCGCGAACGCGGATCATTCGCACCCGGCTGCAGACCGCCCGTACGTTCGACTCGATCTGAATAAATTGCTCATGGACGGCACAGGGAAGATTGGCAATTTACGTTAGCCATTCCATCGAAGCGATAAAACCTCCTCATCCCCCGTCCCCTTCTCCTCCTGATTACAGGAGGAGAAGGGGGGAAAAGACAACGTGCGTGGTTCTAACTCCCGGTTTTCTTGTCACACTCAAGTGAATTCGGGCACGATTCATTTTAACTCCCCTTCTCCTCGGTACTCCGAGGAGAAGGGGTTGGGGGATGAGGAGTTGGAGCGATTTTCAGTAACCGTTTCAAAACGGTATCAATATCTTGGAGCACCCGTTGAGTATCGTTCTCGATTTCCTGACTGCTGAATCGAACAACTTCGATCCCTTGAGCGTTTAGCCATTGCGTCCTACCGCGATCTTTCTCGATCCCTTCGAGTGTGAAGTGAGGTAGACCATCGCATTCGACGCACAGTTTGGCGTCGGGGCAATAGAAATCGAGAGTGTAGATTCCTTTGACGTATTGGCGACGGAACTTGGCATGGCATCGTTGACGATTGCGAATACATTGCCAAAGCAGGTACTCGGCGGGCGTCATTGCCTTGCGAAGGTGTTTTGAAAAATCTTGTGGTTCTAGCCATTCCATCGAAGCGATAAAACCTCCTCATCCCCCGGCCCCTTCTCCTCCTGATTACAGGAGGAGAAGGGGGGGGGAAATACAACGCGCGTGCACTCTCCAAAAATCCACGGCTCCGAGAGCCGTGCTACACTGTTGCAGACACACGCGGAATTTTATCAAGCCTCTTCCCCGATTTCATGATGTACGATCGACTTTTTTTGAATGCTTGAAACGACTATTGCGATTCAGGTGCAACGTTGGACCTCGATCTGCGCATTGGCTCTGATCGCTGCGACCTACAAACTTTGGATTCCACAAACGGTTTTCCCTCAGGTCCCTGTCTTCGAAAGCCTTTGTGCATCACCAAGTTCGATCGATTGGATTAGTTTGGGTTGCTTGATCGTCGGTCTTGTTTGGTTGGCCGTTTGGCCGGTTTCGCGATTTCAAAGTGGAGCAATTTGCTTGGTCTTGGTGTCGCTGCTCATGTTGGTCTGTCTGGACCAACATCGCTTTCAACCATGGGCTTATCAATTGGGTTTGTTTGCTACCATCTGGCTTTGCTGCCACGACATTCGACTTCGTCTGAATTGGATGCGTACCTTGATCCTAGGTATCTATTTCTACTCTGCGGTTGGGAAACTTGATTTTGAATTTTTGCATTCCGTCGGACAGCAAATGCTCGGCGTCATGGCGAAATGGATCGGGCAAGACCTGACGATAATGCCTGACTCGTCGCGGATCGCTTTGGTCGCTATTTTTCCTGTCGTCGAACTTGCGATTGCGGTCGGGTTACTTTGGACAAAAAGTCGTCGCGTTGCGGGTGTCTTCGCGATCGGGTTGCACCTAATCTTAGTTGCCGTCCTTGGTCCTTTTGGGCTCAATCATCGCCCCGGCGTCTTGATTTGGAATGCTCAGTTTGCGGTTCAGGCATTTCTCCTTTTTGTTGTCGTGCAAGTCGCCGACGGAACCCAGGATGAAAGCGCGATCGGAAGACGACAGAGTGGGTTCTTCAAGTTTACGAATCGCATGCAAAAATCGCTCTGTATTGCGATGGTTGTAGTGGTAAGCATCATGCCATGCTCGGAACGATTTGGGATTTGGGACCACTGGCCAAGCTGGGCACTTTATGCCCCTCACAGCAGTCGCGTGCGTGTTGAGATTGCGAGTCCGAGTGTTTCGCGTCTGCCGGCTTCGTTAGCACCATTGGTCAAGTCATCTGCCGACGACGGGGAAGCGATGGTCTGGTTGCAGGTTCCGATGGACGCCTGGTCGCTCAAAACTTTAGACACGCCGATCTACCCGCAATCCCGTTTTCAACTCGGTGTCGCTCGGCATATTGCGAGCGAAATCAATTCCGAGTTTGAGATTCGGATCACGATTTTCGGAATGGCCGATCGGTTTACTGGTCAACGCAAAATGTTGACGTTGGAAGGGGACGAACGAATCGCCAAATCAAACGATTTATTTTGGCTCAATAGCAAGCCGCGACGAAAGTTGATACACTTTTTCAGCTCTATACCGAGATGACAGGGAAGAAGAATTGGGAATGAGGAATTACGAATTAGGGCTGTATCCGGCAATTGTGGGGACGCTGCCCCCACTTTCTGCACTAGCTCCCCTCGCCCCGCTTCGGCCAGCCCCTCTCTCCGAAGCGGGGCGAGGGGAGCAAGAAAAAAAAGACGTCTAGCGACGCGCCTTAACCGAACTGTTTGCCCATCGCATCGGCGATAACCTTGCAGCGTTTCATCATGCTATCGAATTGGCTAAAGTCGAGCGACTGGTATCCGTCGCTTAATGCCTTCTCGGGATTCGGATGCATCTCCACGATCAAGCCATCTGCACCAACTGCAACGCTCGCTGCCGCCATGTCCGTCACCAAGTACGAATGCCCCGTTCCATGACTCGGGTCCACAATCACCGGCAAGTGCGTCTTGCGATGCAAATAAGGGACGGTTGCAAGAGGCAATGTGAAGCGTGTATGCGCTTCGAAGGTGCGAATGCCGCGCTCGCAAAGCATCACGTCAGGGTTCCCTTCATTGAGGATGTATTCGGCCGCAAGGAGCCATTCTTCGATCGTAGCGCTTGGCCCTCGTTTGAGAAGGACAGCTCGTCCAGAACGCCCGGCGGCTTCCAGCAATCGATAGTTTTGCATATTCCTCGCACCGATCTGCAGGATGTCGGCGTACTTCGCGACCAGTTCCACATCCTCAGGGCTCATGACTTCGGTCACGACGGCCAAGCCGGTTTCTTGGCGAGCCAAAGCCAGTAATTTCAAGCCTTCTTCTTTCATTCCTTGGAACGCATAGGGGCTCGTTCGAGGCTTGTAGGCCCCCCCCCGCAATGCGGTTGCGCCGCTCGCCTTGACCGCCCGCGCGCACGACACGATTTGCTCCTCGCTTTCCACGGAACAGGGACCGCCCATCACACCCACCGCCCCATTGCCCGCCTTAAAATTTAACACTTGGATTTGAGTGTGGTCCGTGCGGACTTCGCGCGAGGCCATCTTGTACGGCGCCAAGATCGGCAGCACTTCTGCAACGCCCGGATAGCTTTCAAACGATTCTACTTTGATTTTGCGTTCGTCTCCCACAGCAGCGATGACGGTGCGTTCTGTACCCCGGATGACGTGCGCTTTGAGCCCCAACTCAGTGATTTGGTTAGCGATATACTCGATTTGTGGATCTAACGACGATTTTTCCATCACGATGATCATGGGACTGACTGCTCCAAAGGAAGGGGAACGAGGCGAGCTCGTTCGGTGCAAAAAAAAACCTCAAGGCGGAGGGCCTTGAGGTTGGAAAGCTTGTTATTCGATTCGATTAGCGAACGAAAAAACTCCCACGGCCCGAGTCTGCCCCGGTAAAGTAATAAAACGGAAAGTTTGCCCTTCGAAATCGATTCATGGACAAGATTATGATTCCCGCAAGCGAAATAAGCAAGAGACCCATCCCCACGGATCCTCTACTTTGGATCATGCAAAGAGGATAGAATGGGGCGTTAATCCCAATGAAAAATAGGGCAAGTCATGTTAGATCCACTCAGAAAACTGCATCGAAAAAATAGGATGGCATTTCGTTTCCTACTTTTCATTTGTCTATGCATGCCTGCGCTTCGCCTGAATGCCCAGCCCAAGCCAGCAACCGATCATCCAGAAACTCGATTTCAACGTTGGCTTCCCATTCCCCCCAGTCGAGCTTCCCAAAATTCCCCTTTTGCAGAGGCGTTGCAGCAATCGCCTAGCCCCCAAACGCAATCGCCAAACGTCAGTGAATCGGACGTCAAGCAATTACAGGAATTGATCAAACAATTCGGGGATCAATTGCCTTCGGATTTCAAGGTTCCGAATCTGGATGGACTTTCGGCGGAGACATTGTCGAAAGCCATGGCTGATCCTGAAGTGCGTGAGAAAGCCGAGCGACTGATCGAGCAGTACACTCGCAACAACGAAGATCAATCTCAATCCTCTGCATCAACACCTTCCTCGTCACGTAAGACACCACCGCAGCCAACCCAAAGTCCAAAGCCAAAAAACGAACCTCGTTCGCAAACTCAGACCGAAAAGAATGGGAATTCATCCGACAATCCAACAGGGGATGCAACACCCGATCCCGAGCAAGCCGAGGAGGATCCATTTCAATCCCTAGCTCAGCCAAAAAATGAAAACACAAATCAAAAAACCAATCGATTACAACAGCAGCGTGAAATGGCTCAATCCATCGAAGATTTTTTAAAACAAGTCGATGAATCGGAGTTGAAAGCACGCGAAAAATCGAAAGAGACATCCCCCAACTCACAAACCAGCCAGAACGCACCCGAGGCCATTAAGAAACAATTGGATGAGAAAGGATTTGGCCCAACTCTCCAACGCATCATCGAAGAAGCGAACCAAGCTAGCCGCAAGGAATCCAATGCGAGTACCGCTTCAGGGCCGCAGCCCAAGGGCGAAAATAGCGACCCAGCCAAGTCGGGGGAGGTCAAAGCTCCTGCTCAGTTCCCCAAACCGAAAGGAAGCCCACCCGCAGAGCAACCTAATCGCTCAAGTCCGCCAAGCCCATCGGCGAATCCTTCGAAACCATCTTCACCGCCAACAACGAATTCCAAAACTAACAGCGTTAATTCTTGGAGCAATTGGTTTGCGAAGATCGCCAAGGAGATAAATGCAGCGCCTGTTGCAAAGCCACCCCAATTGCCGAGGCCAGAGCCAGAGATTGGCGCAACTCCAAATCAGTCGCTCGAAATAGCACTCCCCAGCCCTTGGCTATTACTACCAACAGCATTGGTTGGCGTAGCGTTGACTAGCTTTATTCTTTACTCACGTCGACGTCGTGTTCAAGCCAAGGCCTATAGAGATCCTTTCAAGAACCAAATCGACCTGTTGAAAACGCCTAGCAGCATCCAAACGCGAGCCGACGTGATTCTCGCTTTTCATCAACTCGCCGTTCGAATTGTGCATCCCATGGAGTCGTGGTGGACGCATCGTAATATCGCGAGTCAAGTATGTCGGACAATGCCCTCCGCTCAGTCCCCAGTGAACGTCGTCGTCGATATCTACGAACAAGCCCGCTACCTACCATCGGAAGTAAGGCTGACCGACAATCAAATCGACGAAGTGCGTCGGGCCTTGAAGGAATGCGAGACATCCAAGAATTGATCGGAATCATTTTTTCATTCAAGCCCGTTCCATCACCGCCAGTAACTGGTTCCGTGGCTCTGCCTCAGCCGCAGGCGATCACCACCAAAATCCGTAATCGCGTATACCGAATCCCGCAGGCTGGTCAGGATAAACCTGCGGGATTCCTGGTGGCTCTCGGCTCTTACTTTGGAGCGAGGCAGAGCCTCGGGAGCAGTGCGTTCCCAGGCAGAGCCAGGGAACGAGAACTAAATACGCAGGCGACAAGCGAGAAGTGCCTTAATTTTGCTGCATTCCTTTTATTCGCGATGTGCGGGATGGTTGGACGCGCTAGCTTCGCTCAAGAACCTTCATTGGTGCCGACCGATCCAGAGTGGCATTTTCGTTATGAGCTCTTTCAGTCACTCCTCGAAAAACGTGGGCTGAAAGTGTCGACCGTTTTGAATGAAGCGCTCACACAACCGGAAGAATCCGTTGTCGTTCTTTTGGGCGACCTTCAAAAAGTTTCGTCCGTGACATGGAGCAATCTGCGCGGGTTCTTGCTTCGCGGCGGTAACCTGCTGATCGCTACGGATCGTACGCCCCTCGCCTTGGGCATGAGGATATTGGAAATCGGGACCGTGAATGCCGGACCTCTGTTATCCTCTGTTCAAGAGGATTGTTACGAAGGCTTTTCCGATTGCCTGCGAGTTCGAAACCTCGACGCATCGCATCCCATAACCAAGGGATTAGACGAGATTGTGACCAACCGCTCTGGATGGCTGTCGAGGCCTATCTCGTCTCGTAGCGAGTTGTCCAAATGGCTGGTGATTGCGTCGTTGCCAGAGGATAGTCAACCTAATGGGAACACGCGTGAGCGCACCTTTGTTCGATCGAAACCATTGATTGCCGTTTTCCGCGACGCGACACCACGATCAGGAACAGCCATCCTCGCAGCGGACGCGAGCCTCTTTACAAACGGAATGCTATGGCATGCCGACAATGGGTTGCTGTCCATTCGTATTGCAGACGCTCTGAGCAACATGAATAGAAATCGGCTTGTGTACTTGGTCGACGGTGTTGCATTGCCAAGCCTCCAAAGGGACCTTGAGAATAAGAGCAAGAGTGAGGAGGCAGCGTCGAAGACGCCAAGTCAGGTGCCAGCTAATCAACCAACGCCCGAATCGTTGCTTAGGTTTGCGAACTTGGCGATCAAGCGAGTGGCTGAATCGAATATTGTCAACGAAGCACTCCGAAATCAGCCGAGAAATGTATCTCCGACAAGCTACTTTCGATGGATTTGGGGCATGTTGGCAGCCGTGCTCATCAGTTTGCTTGTTTTGCTATGGATGCGACGAAGAGCTGGGATGCTACCGTTCCTTAGTCCGAGGCGAATGCGATCTTGGCACGAACTACAGACCAATGCAATACACCCTTTAGATCAAAACAGTTTTGCAGCGGAGTGTCTTGCTCGGGATTTTTGCAGAAAATGGATCGGCAAAGATTTTGTTCCAGATTGGCAGCTTTATCTACAGGATTTGGATCTCGAATCCCGACCTGTCGCCATGTCAAAACAAGAGAGAGCGACCGTAAGAACCATTGTGGAATTAGCCGTCTATGGAAAGAAATCCATGTTCTCGGACGAACAACTCCAGAATCTTGGTGTCGCAACAAATCATTTGCTCCTAAAATTATCGACTGATTAGGCCTACCAACTCTACAATAGAAATTCACTACGTGCATCCAGTATCCTCCGGCGAAATTGCCCTGCGTGTCAAAGAGCTTCGCAACCGCGCCCAGCAGGCAATCGAGAAAGTGGTCGTTGGCCTCAGTGGCGTTACGGATCAATTGCTCATCGCACTTCTAGCAGGGGGACATGTACTACTGGAAGGTGTGCCTGGAACCGCCAAGACGACGATGTGTCGAACTTTCTCAACCGTTCTCGGTATCCATTTCGAACGCGTTCAGTTCACACCGGATCTCTTGCCATCCGATGTGACCGGCACACAAGTGCTCGATCGCCAGACAAGTAACTTTGTGATGCGAAAAGGACCCATTTTTTGTCAACTGATGCTGGCGGATGAACTCAATCGAGCACCGGCGCGGACACAGTCTTCTTTGTTGGAAGCGATGCAGGAACGGCAGGTTACGATTGAGGGCAAGACACTTCCGCTACCCGAACCGTTTATGGTGCTAGCTACCCAAAACCCGATCGAACAAGAAGGCGTCTATCGATTACCTGAAGCCCAGTTGGATCGATTTCTTTTTCGCATTCAAGTTGGCTATCCTGAGCGCGAGCAAGAGGTCGCAATGCTGGATTTGCACAGTAGGCCTCCGGTTAAAACTCAACCGATCAGCAGTCCAGAGGAGATCATTTCGATCCAGCGACTGGTAGACTCTGTGTTTTGTTCTCAAGAGCTCAAGGGATATATCGTTGACTTGGCTCGAAGAAGCCGACTGCACGCGGATCTGGCCCTGGGAGCAAGTCCCCGAGCTGCAATCTACTTGATGAAAGCGGGGCGAGCCCATGCTCTGTTGCGGGGGCGTGAGTACATGACCCACGAAGATGTTCAATCGATCGCTTTGCCTGTGCTCGGGCATCGCTTGATCATGCGGCCTGAATCGGAAATGGATGGCCAAACGATAGAAACGGTTGTCCAGCAATTGATCAAAATGGTTCCAGTGGTTGTGGATGCCCAGCCATGACGAGTTGGTCGCGACAGCTAGCTCTGATTGGACTCATAGGACTCATCGTCGGGGTGACGCTTGGCCAAATGAGTGTTGCGATTCTCTGTCTCGCTTGGTTGTTGTGGATGCTTTGGGAATGGGTCCAGTTTTCGATTTGCAGCGAACGTGAGCTAGGCCGTTTTCAGTTGGAAAGATGGATCAACGGGCGAAGCGATGCAACAGGCGTCTTGTGGGCCGGTCGAACACTCGACATACGCGTACGCATCTGCTGCAAATCCAACCGAGTTTTTCCGGATCGTATCTTTCGGGATGTAGTACCCGAGAACCTCGAGATTATCTGCGATAAATTCTTCGTCCTGGCTTCGGAAGCAGATTGGACGCTGGGCATCCGTTTTCAAGATTGTCGACGAGATTTGCCCCAACAATCAAATTGCGATTCGGACGCCTCAGCATGAGGTTGAGATAAACTACACGGCTCGTGTTCGGGCTGCAGGCGAGGTTGTCTTTCCTGGGATTCGAATGGAGTTTCATGATCCGCGCAAGTTTTTTCGGCTTGACCGTTTCGTGTCGCTTCGGCAGACCTTTCGCGTGCTTCCCAGTTTCACTGAATCGGCGGATGCGAGTCCGCTTTTGAAACGAAGGAACGCCATTCCTAGGCATGGGATTCATCGACAGCAACGGCCGGGTATCGGTTTCGAGTTGCTTGAACTGCGAGAGTATGTCGATGGCGATCCACCGAAAACGATAGCCTGGAAAGCGTCCGCGAGACGCGACAAGCTGATGACGAGGCAGTATGAATCCGAAGTGCCTATTCGTGTTCAACTGATAATCGATGGAACGGCAAGCACGCGCATGGGCGGCTTTGGTCGCCGGTTGATCGACCAAATGACACACGTTGGAGCTAGTATTGCACATTCGGTGATATCCGCAGGTGACGCCATCGGGTGCTATTTGATTGACGAGGCAGCGACCAAACGGACAATCGCCGCATCGGGCACGATTGGCTTCTATTCGCAGTTGCGAGCCATGGGCGCCTTCTCCGTAAATCGGTCACCCGGAACCGCGCGATTCTCGCTGCGAATGTTGGAGACGGCCTATGCCGTTTGCAGCGAGCGCTATCCGGAGTTGCTTGATCCGCAGGTCAATCCGTTTTCGCTCGTCCCATTTGCGTTGTTTAGCACTCAAAGGGGCCGGCAACGCATCCAGTTGGCGGCTGTCATGGCCGAACTCTATAACCTCTCGATAACGACCCAAGTCGAAATGGTATTGGATGAGAACGAGTTGGCCAAATATCTCTTAAAATTCTTGTGCGAATCGGGTATGCCGTGGATGGCCCCGATCGTATCTATTTCCGACGTAGCTATCCAATATTCCCCTGTTCGGGTTCGGCTATTGACACAAGCCTTAACGGCTGCAATCTCGCATGCGCACGACAACGAAGTCTTCGTCCTCGTGGCAGATCTTCTGGGTGACACAGCCTCGATGGACGAGCTTTTAAGTGCTATCCGAATCGCAAAGTCCAAGCATCATCGCGTTGCCGTGATTTGTCCTTCGCCGACGCTGCATCGCCCGAAATCTAGGTCTTCATCTGTCTCTGCAAATACTGTCTCTGCAAATACTGTCTCTGCAAAAACAGTCGCTGAGCTGCGTTTGTTGGCTGAAGGTATCCGGTTGGGCGAACTTGCTCTGCCTTTGAAACGCAGCTTAACCAAACTCGGTGTACCAATGTCCATTGCTGGCGAGCCTAAGGCGACCGGGTTGGTTTTGTCGGAAATCGCAATGGCCAAATCGGGTCGGTTGACGGCGCAAGGATCAGGCCGATGAGCGAAACATCGAAACGATCCGAAAGCGGAAGCTCCGAACAGCCGACGGCGGTTGTTTCGAGCATGGGTCCGATGCGCAACACAATTGTGCTCGGGTGTAGTTTGATGTTGATGTTGGGAATGGGATGCGCGATCGATTTTGTTTATGTAGGCTCGGCGCCCATTCCCGGAATCATACGAATTGCGATCGTTTTTTTGCTGCTGTGGTTAGTAAACCATTCGAACATCGTACTCTTATTCGGTTTAATGGTGACCAGCTTGATATTGCGGGAACCAACCCGTCTGGAGAGCTTTGATTTATCCGTCAGCGTCATCACCGTTTTGGTATCGTTAGGGTTGCTGTACTGGATGGTCCGTTACCAATCGATACGTAAAACCGTTTGTGAAGTGGCATGTGATTTGTGCAATGTGAATCGTCAGAGCCAGAGCAACCGTGAGTCAACGAACAAAATCAAGTTCGCGATACAAAACGGCATAGAGGTGGGATTGAAACTCATCTGTGTCGTTCTGCTGGCGATTGCGATCCTATTCAATCAGCCTTGGACAACAAACACGAACGCATGGCTTCAATGGTCGTTGACCAACAAGCAAGTGCTATGGCCTGGTCCACTTTTGATCGTGATCGTGATCGGATTGATCGTTGTGGTCAACGAGTTTGGCTGGCGGCGAAAAACGGCTGGTCAGAAGAAATTAACCTTGCGTTGCAATGCAGTGCGAATCCTGTACCCAGACATGCAGAGAATCGTCCGTCATCGAATCAAGCGGCGAGGGGTAACGTAGCCAGCCTAGGCCAACTTGAGAGCAACCAGGGCATCGAAACTTGGCTCGCTGGCGGTTATGACCCTTTCGCAACCAAGGTCGACTAGGAGCGAGGTGATGGACGGCGAAAGACTTAGCCACGTTTGCGTTCGGCTTTCATTGCCAAGCAAGGCTACCGTTTGCCTAGCAATGTTTTTGCTGGTTGCGGTTATGGCGTCAAGCTTGCCCAATCGAAGACACTCCGCTACTTTTGGAGGCAATTGCTGCACGAGGCTTTGGCGATAGACATCTAAGGTCTCTACTGTCGCTTGAGAAGTTGAAAGTCGGCTCATTGCGGATGTTTCACCGTCCGGATTGCGAACGAACAGGAATCGCTTACCCACACACTCTTGAACAAGTAGATCCACCAAAGTTTCGGAGCCGTGTGCTTCTGGAAACACATCACAAATCAGTGAGTGCTTGGCGATTGCTGCCGCCGTACCGCTACCGACTGCCGCAATTTTCGTACGACAAAGCGAACGTCCATCTTTTCCAAGCGTAAACAACCGATCGAAGAATCTATCGACTCCATAAGTGCTGCTAAATACGACCCAATCGAATTGGTCCAAGGATCGGATTTTGATATCGATGTCATGCCAGTCCTCCGGAGGTTCGATACTCATAACCGGTTGATGAATGACTTGTGCACCTAGCTCGATAAATTTTTTACCTAGTAGTCTTCCAGTATGATCTGGACTTGTTACCCAGACATGTTTTCCAAACCAGGGCCTGATGGAAAACCAATCCATGGCTTTCGCCATTCGAATTACGTCACCGACAATACTGATAATGGGTGGCCTCAAACGCGGCATGGATGCAATGGTCGCAGCGACCGTTCCAAGTTCGCAGCGAATCACTTCTTGGTCGGGCCACGAACATCGTCGGACGATAACTACCGGAGTCGAAGGAGCTTTGCCTGCCTCGATCAGCTTGCTGCTCCAGTGACCG
>Ga0247844_1007942_pt1 | contig 11736 bp, 13 predicted proteins | sample LaCtaG_FD_192421 | JGI IMG/M metagenome (GOLD analysis project Ga0247844, IMG submission 192421) | Freshwater microbial communities from meromictic Lake La Cruz, Castile-La Mancha, Spain - LaCruzMarch201714.5m_1 | ecosystem: Environmental > Aquatic > Freshwater > Lake | place: Spain: Castile-La...
CTTTGAGGGTTCGGGAGTCCTTGGTGATACGCGCGAGTTGCAGCATGCCCTCACTACGCCGACCAGCTTCATTAGCTTTCCTTAACTATCCGGGAACAAGTCTAATGGCGAGAGAGACCGTTAGCCAGACAAGCACGAAAAAGCAGCGTGCTCCTTGTTGATGATCGTCCGTAGCTACTAGCCTGACGGTTCTTGCATGAGCGCTGTAGCGTGGCGAGCAAAAGCACCGAAGGTGAGCTTACCGAAGATGGTCGTGCCTAGCATGAAGGTTACATTCGAGCAAACAAGTTCATCGCTCTGATGATGCGGGAGGCGAAATGCTTCAAAGCCCAGTCTGCGGCATGACGTAGGCCGTGCGGCATCTCGTGCGAGAACGGGCGAAGCACCGTTGCGAGTATTGCCAGCTTCATCTGGATGACTCACCTCTGGCAGCAGTTGCACATTAAGCATATCCGCCACATCAGGCATGGTGGCACACATGAATTGGAAAATCTGTGTCTGGCATGAATGGCACTCGGTTAAGCGGCTTTGTCGGTGTTTTTGCGATAGCGTTCGCGGTGTGGGATTTCTTTAAACTTGCGACGCGGTTCAGTGAGCACTTGATAGGATTTGGACCGTCTTTTCTTCGCTCTTGGTTCTCGCCTGTCAGGTCGCAGCGGGTTGGTTACGCTGGCTATGGCTTCCAGCAGTTCTTTGTGCCAGTGCGCCAGCTTGCGCGGTTGATCGTAATAAGCGGCTGCTTGTGGCAGCCACTGCCGCAGCAGGTCCACCGCGCCTTTGAAGCTGATGCGTCCGAGTTCTTGTTGATGCTCCTGAGCACTCTGGAGGATCAAGGCACGAATGGCATTATACGCGATGGCGTGCATCAACAGCTCTTTCTCAATCATCTCGGGGCTTTTGGTGCGCATGACCTCCATGTGCATGGTGGTTTTAATGTCGCGGTAGAACAGCTCAATGCTCCAGCGCCGGTAGTAGAGTTCAGCCAACTGCTCAGCCGGGTAGCGGCGGGCATCGCACAGCGTGGTGGCGATCCACAGGCAGCGCGTGCGGAAGCCTTTGCGGGTGATGCTCACGCGCACCACTCGCACGGAGAGCTGCTCCGGCAGCTTGTTCCAGGCACGCTGCTTCCAGGGGCTGTTCTCCGGGCGTTGTGCCGGTTTGGTCCACGTCTGCAAGCGGTCGTCTTTGCCCAGCTTCTTGCCCCGCCGCATGTCCTTGCTGCGCTTTTGATGCAGCCGAAAGGCGGTGTCCACCCCGCGCTCTTTGAGTTCGGCCATCAGGGCGTAGGCGCAGAAGCCAGCGTCACCCAGGAGCACGTCGCCTTTGACCAGCAGATGGCTCAAGGATGACCACAGGCTCAGGTCATGACTGCGCCACTTGGAGAGGGCGTGCCCCAGCTAGCCGCCGGTGGAAAGGCAGAACAGGCCAAGCATCTTCGCGACGGGGAAACCGCAGCTTTTTTCTGGCCGCTGGGCTGGGGCCAGCGTGCTTGGTTGGCGGGGGTGTCGGGCATGGAGAAGCTGGTGCCGTCGATGACTTTGACATGGTGTCCACACCAGAGCCAGGCAGAGGCGGCACGTCGCTGAAGATGGGCAGACAAAGCCTCGAAGACAGCCTGCAACAGCCTGATGCTCAGAGCACGGCGAGCTTCAGAGTAGGCAGCCGTGCCGAGGGCGGGACGCCTCAGGACGCCAGGCTTGGAGATGAGCCAGGCGCGCACCTTGCCCACGACTTCCTGGCAGGGCGTCGCCGGATTGAGAACCTGAAAGAGGAAAGCCCAGAACAGGGTGATGGGCGGGTAGATGCGCTCGCGTTTGGCCTGAGCATCAGGAGCTTTGGCAAAGAAGTCGGCGGGGAGCAATCCGCCGAGCAAGGCAGCGAGATCGGGCAGAGCCAGCTCACGGAGCTGACGCAAGCCAGAGGCGATGCGGGCAGACTTGGAGGCTTTAGCGCGGCCTTGAAGATGGCGTGGAAAGTGGGGGAGAAAGTGGGGGAGAAAGTGGGGGAGAAAGCAGGTGAGAAGATCCATGAACATGCAACACCGCAGGGCTCAAAATGATGCTCTATAGTTTGTTAGAATAGCGCCTTTTTTGCTTGGCGAAAAACGCTCAAAATCAACGATCAACGGCCTTAACCGAGTGCCATTCGTGCCTGGCATCTCTTTTTCACACGTCGATCGAACATCCAAGTTCGATCTTAGTTTAACCATCTCGGAACCTGCAAAGGGGCTTCACACCGGTTTCACCGGCTCCGCGGGCTTCTTCTCCTCATCGTCCCCGGCACTCCCCTGGCCCTTCTGGATGCGGGCGTCTTTCCAGGCGGCGATCATCGCCTTGCCTGCGTCGGTCTTGCCGAATTGAAGGATCAGGCCGTCCAGCTCCTTGAACTTTTTTTCCACCAGATTGAAAGCCGGGCGGAAGCCCTTGGTCAGCGCCTTGCGCACGCTCTGCGCCACGCCGGGTTCGTTGACGATGTCATCGTAATCCTTCCGCTCCTTCGTCAGGTCGCCACCGCTTCGGCAGTGATCCCGTAGTCCGCCGCGTCGGCGGCTTTGGGGCCGCTGGTCACCGCCGTCGCCAGATCAATCACGCGCTGGGATTTGGTCAGCAGTTGCTGGTCCCGCAGGCCCTGCCAGGCCGATTTGGAGAAGTCCACCTCCGCCGCTTCGGTTTCCTGTTTCTGGTCGTTGAACCAGCTTAAAAGCGCCTGTGCCACCACGAAGGCCATGTCCTCCAGTTCCGCCTCCTCACGGTCCTTTTCCTCGGCCACACCACCCAGCCCGGCTTCTTGCTTCTTCGCCGCCTCGGCCAGCGCCGCCGTCATGCTGTCCGCCTCCGCCTTCTTGGTGGTGAAAACCATCGGTGCCTTGTCCTTCCACAGTGCCACATGCTCCGCCAGGTCCAGCACACCCAGCGAACGATTGAAAGCTTTCAAACGGAGATCGAGTTCGATATTCATAGGTGCCGAATGTTACGAAAATGCCCCATTTTTGGCAATCTTTTTTTCCGCACCCTTGGCAGACACTCTGTGTTCCTCCGTGTCCCCTGTGGTAGAGAGGGCAGGAATTCACCACCGAGGACACCGAAAGGCACAGAGGTCTGAGGCGTGAGCCAAAGCCTCCCCTGCGCCCAGATTTCGACGCCCAGTGCATCCATTTGGGAGCCCTGTGCCTGCGTTTGGCTGCCCTGCGCCGTGATTTGGTCCTTCGGAGGTGTGATTAGGACGCTCTGCGCCCTGATTTGGCCGTTCTTCCGATCCATTTGGGTGTTCTGAGCGGTGATTTAGGCCTTCTGCGCTTGGATTCGGGAAACCTGTCTGACCGTTTGGCCCTTCGGAGCCGCGATTCGGCGTTTCTGCACCTTGACCTGGGTTAGCTGCATCGCCGTTTGGACGTTCCAAGATGCCATTTGGCCGTTCGACGGGCCAATTCCAACCAGCCCCCCCTCTTTACAAAACCTTGCCTTCTCTCCGTCCCTCCGCTCTCATAGCACCCGTCCAATGCCCTACCCCGTCGCCGATTACCTGCACGAGTTTTATCTCATCTCCGACGTCAGCGTGCCTGAAACCAGCGGCTACGCGGTATCGTCGATTATCGAGGTGAGAATTGACTCCAAGCTCCTACTGCGATTGGTAATCGTATGCTAACAGCCACTGAGACCAAACCGACCAGGAAGCGAGCCAGCCTTTCGGACTCGAACAAGCTCACTGTCGAAGACCGGCCTGCGCATGATTGGTATCGTTTTGTTTTGTCGTTCCCGCCTCACTTGGTGCGGGAGTATTTGGAGCGTTTCGAGGCCGGTGCTGGCTCTGTGGTGCTAGATCCGTTTTGTGGCACAGGCACGACCGTTGTGGAGTGCAAAAAACAGGGAATATCGAGCATCGGTATCGAAGCCCATCCGCTTTCGCACTTTGCAGGCACGGTGAAGACCGATTGGTCTGTCTCGGCGGTCAAGCTACGTAAAATAGCCCGAGTCATTGCCGACAAAGCCATGCTATCTCTGGAAAGCCAGGGTATCATTGATGATCCTCAACGTTGGATCCTTTGTGAGGCTCCGCCGCTGGGGGCTTTGCGTTCCTTGCCCGAGGAGGCACTGAAGCTCCTGCTGGCCAATTCCATCAGTCCGCTACCGCTTCATAAGAGTTTGGTCCTGCGGGAATTCATCGAACGTCACGCCACTCCGGGTACGCTGGCACCCATGCGGCTTGCCTTGGCGAAGGCTTTGGTCGCCTCCATCAGCAATCTGCATTTTGGTCCCGAGGTCGGGGTGACGACTCCGAAAGAGGATGCGCCAGTGGTGTCCTCATGGTTGCGCTGTGTCGAGTCAATGGCGGACGACCTGGAGAGGCTGCACCCTCTGGATGGCACGCCCTGCACGATTCATCATGGCGATGCACGGTCACTCTCCACTCTCCTCAAGCCCAAGAGCATTGATGCGGTGATCACTTCTCCGCCTTACCCGAATGAGAAGGACTACACTCGCACTACACGGCTGGAATCTGTGATGTTGGGCTTCATCAGCACCAAGCAGGAATTGCAAGATCTGAAGCGCGGCAAGCTGCTTCGCTCCAACACCCGAAACGTGTACAAGGGTGATGCCGACGATCTATTGGCAGCAGGTAATTCTGAAGTCCAAAGGCTGATGCGCACGATTGAAGCTCGCCGCATTGAGCTGGGTAAAACCAGCGGCTTTGAACGTCTCTATGCCAAAGTCACCGGCCTCTACTTCGGTGGCATGGCTAGACACTTTGCAGAGTTACGTCAATGCCTCCGACCTGGGGCCAGACTGGCCTACGTCGTCGGAGATCAGGCGTCATTTCTGCGTGTGATGATCCGCACGGGGCAGATTCTCGGCCAGTTGGCGGAAGAGCTTGGTTACGAGATCGAAACAATCGATCTCTTCCGCACTCGTCTGGCCACGGCCACACGCGATCAATTGCGTGAAGAAGTACTCGTGCTCCGTTGGCCTGGCTAATGGCCTCTGCTTTTATGAAAACGAACCGTTACTCCCAGATCATCGAGAAGATATTCTTCACGCATCACCGGCCTGGAGAACGCTTCCTGTCTTTTGCCCGCGAAGAAATCGAACGGGTGGCTGCTGAACTCGACATCAAGCTTCCGAAGAATGTGGGCGATGTGATCTACAGTTTCCGGTTCCGTGAAGAACTGCCTGAAACCATCCGGGCAACTGCCCCCGAAGGCCTGGCATGGGTCATCAAGCTGGCAGGCAAAGCTCAATACAAGTTTGTCGCCGAGCCGCCGTGGATCATCCAGCCCAATCCAGGCTTGATACGGGTGAAGATCCCAGATTCGACGCCCGGCATCATTTCCAAATACGCTTTGAATGACGAGCAGGCCCTACTCGCCCTCGTTCGCTACAATCGACTGATCGACATCTTTGCCGGTGTGGCCTGCTACTCCTTGCAGAATCATTTGAGGACGACTGTCGAGGGAATCGGTCAGGTCGAAGTGGACGAACTCTACGTTGGTCTGGACCGCCGAGGTGCGCACTATGTCTTTCCCATCCAAGCCAAAGGCGGACGAGATCGTATGAATATCGTTCAGATCGAACAAGATATGGCCCTTTGTGCTGAGAAGTTTCCCAGGCTCATCTGCCGCCCCATCGGAGCGCAATTCTTGCCAGATGGCGGCATCGCCATCCTGGAGTTTGCACAAACAAATGACGGAATCCGGCTCGCAGGTGAGCGGCACTATCATCTTGTCCCGAAAGAGTCGCTCACAGAGCAGGACATCGAACTCTATCGCTCCATCAAGGAAAGTGACTGATGAAACTCCTGCATGTCAGCTGTCGCTTCCCTGACCGCAAACCCCATTTAGGCACCCGAGGCGAGGGCTACCTCGACATCCACCTCAACGCCACCACCCGCTGGAAAGACGTGCCCGAGCAAGTGTGGAACTACACCCTCGGCGGCTACCAAGTCCTCAAGAAGTGGCTCAGCTACCGCGAGTCCGCCCTCCTCGCCCGCCCCCTCACCAGCGACGAAGCCCAACACTTCACCCACCACGTCCGCCGCATCACCAGCATCCTCGCCCTGCACGAGAAACTGGATGCGCACTACGGGGCGAGTGTTTGATTCGAATTGATGCATCCTTTCATTACCCGCTGCGGCGCAGTGCAGCGTTTGCAATCAGGAGGAAAACGTTGAGCATTAGCCGCCATGGAAAAAGCATTCATCATCCATTCATCCGAAGATCGAGAGAGGATTAGGGTGTATGAGCGCCATCTGCTGCGGCTTGGATTGCGAGTAGAGGGTGATTTTCATTCGCCGCCCCCCCCGAGCGTCTCTTCGAGCTGATTTCCTGCGCCACGTATGTGATCGTGTTTGTGTCAAAGGCGGCATGCACGAATCCTAGGTTCATCGAGCAACTTTGTTTTGCGTTCACCCGTGATAACCAAAATAACCACATTCTTCCTATCTATCTTGATCCGTGGTCCGAATGCCAGCAGGGACCAGTCGGAGAAAAGTTCCGTGGCTGGCTGGTGATCGATGCAACTCAAGCTGGTGAGGAGGACACTTTGAGTCGTATTTCCAGGGTCGTTTTACCCCCGGCTGAGTCATTGAGAGCCAGACGAACGTCGCTGCTGCCGGTGACTTTGATCGTTGGAGCGGGAGCGGTGGCGGGAGCCGCAGCGGTGGTGGGTGGTACGGGATTGGCCGCGACGGTTGCGCTGGGCGCTGGGGCTGTGGTAGCAGCGGGTGCGGCGGCGGCGGGCGCCGTCAAGGCCGGGGCAAACCTGATCGAGCGCATCTCTGATCGACGTGCCGCCCGTGCGCGGAAGAAACGCGAAGAGCTTCTCAATCCCATACTGACGACAGGCTGCAATGGGTCTCCAATGATGCTGGCCGAACTTTTTGACGAAAATCTGGTGCAGTCGGATAACGTCACTTTTTCGCTCTCCTCATCTAAGACGCTGGAGCGTGGCAGCACATCGGAGGTGAACGTTTGGGCGCATCTGGCGGCACAACGGGAGGAGATGCTGGAACGTGCGAAGGAGCAGCATGGAAGCGATGATCTGGCGGTGAAAAGCAAGGGGCCGGTGCCGATGGAACGCGGCACGGTGCTGACGGTGGAACTGCGGGTGCCGGGAACCGTCGTAAATCCGGCCGAGGAAACGATGGTCTGGACGGGCGAGGTGGGGAATGCGTGCTTCACAGTGACTGTGCCTGCTGAACACGAGGAGGGGACGATTCCGAGCGAGGCGATCCTGCGTGTGGAGGGCCTGGCCGTGGCGCGCATCGCATTCGTCTTGAACATCGGCCGGAAAAAGAAGGACGAGGAGGCGCTTTGCGCACTCGGCACGCAGATTCGGACGGCTTTTGCATCCTATGCGTCGGAAGATCGGGATCAGGTGCTAGCACGAATCCAAGGAATGCAAAAGGTGCTCCCGGGCCTCGACGTGTTTGTCGATGTGGCGTCCCTGCGTTCCAACGAGGGCTGGAAGAACCGCCTGCATGATGAGATCCTGAAAAGGGATGTACTTTATCTCTTCTGGTCGAAGGCAGCGTCCGAGTCGGAGTGGGTGGACCGAGAGTGGCGGTGTGCGTATGGTGAAAAGGGCGACAAGGGTATCGATCCGGTGCCGATGGTTTCGCCGGAAGAAGTGAAGCCGCCACAGGAACTCAGTGAAAAACACTTTAATGACTGGGTGCTGGCGTATATGCGAGGGCGACCCTCAAGCTCAGACCAGACTGAACTCCCTCGGAGCAAATGAGTAGGGCGACTTCGTCTGCGCCCTCTCCGCGCACAAAGCCCACAAAGGCGTCTTCATCACCACCAGCGGCTTTGCCAAATCCGCCCGCGACTACATCTCCCAAGTCGGCCAGAAGATCGTCCTCATCGACGGAGCCCGCCTCGCCGAACTCATGATCGACTACGGCGTCGGCGTCTCCACCCGCGAGACCTACGTCCTCAAGCGGGCGGATGAGGACTACTTTGCGGAGGGGTGAAGACGCTGGCAGGCGAGTGGCACGATGAGGAGTAGATTCGATTGGCAATCGAATCCGCTGGGAGGGAAGGCGGGAAAAGGCCGTGAGGGCTTCGACTGGTAGTCGAAGCTACGCTTTGAAATACCTGCCAAGCTCCGCCTCGAAATGCTGAAGTGCATTCTTGATCGGCAGCGGAACGCCGCCGCCTAGAGCACAGAGCGATGTTTGCTCCATGGTGTCGAGGAGGTCGGTGATGAGTTCGCGGTCGATCTTGTAGCTGCTGTCGCCACGGGCTTTGGCGATGAGTTCTTTGCCGCGGGTGCTGCCGAGGCGGCAGGGGAAGCATTTGCCGCAGCTTTCGTCGGCGGTGAATTGGAAGAGGTGCTGGATGTATTCGATCATCGGCAACGATTCCGGGATGCTGACGACGCCAGCGTGACCGAGGAGGAACCCGGCTTTCTTGAAGCTCTCGAAATCGACCGTGAGCTGGGCGATGTGGCTCATCGGGATGAGGCCGCCGAGCGGGCCGCCAATTTGAATGGCTTTGATCTTCGATTTGAAACCACCGGCGAGGTCGATGACGGTTTGCAGCGGCGTGCCCATGGCGACTTCGTAGATGCCGGGCTTCACGAAATGGCTGTCGAGCGAGAGGAGTTTCGGTCCGGTGGACTGCGGCGTGCCGATTTGCGCGTAGCCTTTGCCGCCGAGCGTGAGGATGGCGTGGATGTTCGAAAAGGTCTCGACGTTGTTGACGATGGTTGGTTTGCGGAACAGGCCTTCGATGGTGGGGAAAGGCGGACGCACGCGGACCTCTGGGCGCTGGCCTTCGAGGCTGGAGAGCAGCGCGGTTTCCTCGCCGCAGATGTAGGCTCCCGCGCCTTTGATGGTCTTGAGGGTGAAATTGAAACCGCTGCCGAGGATGTCCTGACCTAACAAACCGTGTGCGCGCAGATCCTCGATGGCAGCACCGATGATGCGCACGGAGTCGGGGTATTCGGCGCGGATGTAGAGGATGCCCACCTCGGCCCCGGCGAACCAGCCCGCGACCATCATGCCGAGCAGGACGCTGTGCGGCTGCTTTTCCATGAGGTATTTGTCAATGTAGGCACCGGGATCGCCCTCGTCGGCATTGCAGACGATGTATTTCACGGCACCCTCGGCAGCGCGGCAGCTCGACCATTTGAAATGCAACGGAAAGCCGGCGCCGCCGCGACCACGCAGGCCGGAGTCTTTCAATTCGCTGGCGAGAGCTTCACGATCACCGCCAGTGATGAGTTTTTTAAAGGGCGCGTAATACTCGGCGATGCCTGGAAAGGGTGCGGTGAGCTGCGCGGGCTGGAGCATGGAGACGACCTCGTAGCGGTCCTCGGCATCGCCAGTGCCGGTTTTGAAAAGTTTCTCCAGCGCGTCTGCGGACTGGCCAGAGTAGTTGCGGCCCTCATGCTGGAAGGCCGCGCCCTGGTGGCAGCGCCCCAGGCAGCAGATGTGACCGATCTCCGCGCTCTTGAAATGCCCCTCAAGCTGATGATGCAGCTTTTCCTGCGTGCCCGCGCAAAGGCAGGCGCTGCCGTTGCAGATGAAGACCTTCTTGCCCGCGTTTTCGGCCTTCAAAAAGTCGTAGGCGGAGACGGCACCAAGCGTGACGGCATCGCCAAAGAGCGACTGCCTGCCGAGCAGATGCACATCGCTGGGGATCTCGGCGGTGCCTTTGGCATCGGCGGCGTCCACCATGCGCTCGAAGAGATTCTTTTCGATACCCTGGCGGAAGGAGAGATGACTGAGATTTTTGGACATGCTCCTGGCATATCAAAAGGCTCCGCGCCGTGGCGAGCACAAATTCGCTGCCAGGTGTTTCTTTTCTCAGTCGCGGAAGCTGATGACGGCTCCGGCCCCGCCAGAGAAGGCACCGCCGAGCCGTGGTATGACCTCTGGGTCGGGTAGAATCCAGACGCAGGTCTCTGCCTGGCGGTCCCTGCGCGCGCGCAGAAGTCTGAAGACGGCAATGCCTGTCCCCAGAAGCGTGACGCCAGCCAGCATGATGCCAGCCGCGACAAGGCTGTATGGCTGCCCCAGCACTGCGGCTGTAATGGCTGGAGCCTGGGCGGAAACCTCGTGCAGAGGTGCTGGCGGGCTGTTCGGCACTGGGGCGGGCAGGCTTTTTTCCAGCCAAAAGAGCCGTGTGGAAAGACGCACGGTGAAGCGCTGGAGCTGCTGCGCGGCATCGGTCGCCTGGAGGGCGTCTTTGATGCAGTCCTCGGCTAGGTCGGCGAGGCTGGCGGAGGGAACGAATTGGTGGACGGCTTGACTGACGAGGAAACGTGCGCGCCAGGGCTCACCCAGCGGATATACGGCCAGGCAGACGCGCTGGCGGGTGAGCGCGCCGTGGGCCACTGCGTCGAGGTTGGTGGACTCCGGCAGTTTTTGATGCGTGTCCAGCACCAGCAGATAGAGGCGGATGCGTGCGCTGGCGGCGTGGAATTCGAGCAGCCGCTCCAAATCCACACGTGGGATTTCTGGCACCAGCGTCTGCGGGTCCAAGAGGTATTCGTTGGCTGGGGCAGTGTGGGTTTGCAGCAATATCTCGCGCGGCAGGTCGCGCAGAGACATGACGGGCGTGGGTTTGGTCAGCGTGGCTGCGGATGTCTGCTGTTGGAGAATGCCGCTGTGCAGGAAAAGCGAGAGGTCATGCGGCCCCAGCTCGCTGTAGCCGTGGAGCAGCGTCGGTGGTCCATCGGCCAGGCGAGGGCCGCTATCCCGCAGGCCGAGCACGCCCGAGGGCGGCGGTAGGAGGTTGCTTTCTGATGGTAGGAGTGAATTGAACTGGCTGCCACCAGCCTGGATGCCGCCAGGCAACGCTGGGATGTCATGCGTCCAGCGAGGCAGGGGTAAATCCTGCTCCGACTGCGCACGGGCAAAAGATCCGCCCAATGCTAGCAACAAGGGCAGCAGTGATCTGGGCAGGGAAAATTCAAACATGGCGGCTGACCTGGCTGGAGACTCGCTGGGGCAGGCGCAGGCTTTGCAGGCCCAGGTCGGAGGCATCCCCCACAATAGTAGGTGGCTGCTCCGAGGTGCGCGGCTCTGCACTGGCCCGGGCGCGTAGTGCTTTCTCGATCCGCCGCAAGGCAGTCTCGATCACTGCGCTAAACTCCTCCCTCTTTAAAGGTTGCCGCAGCCGCTCTAGGATGCCGCCCAGCATGGATTCAGGCAGCATCTGCTCCAGTGCGTAGCCCACGGTGAAGCACGCACTCTGGCGCAGGGGGTCCACCACCAGGACGATGCCGAAATCATTGCGCCGGGAAATTTGATGGGTGTGGAAGGCACCGTGGTTGATGAGCCAAAATCCAAGGTCGGAGACGGTGAGTGTGCCTGGCAGCGCACCGAGATAGGCGGCTAGAAAGCACTGCGGAAAGCGCCGCTCAAAGTCATCCAACACCGTCTCAAGATGCCGGGTGTCACGCAGGCTCAGACGTTGGGAGTTGTCGGTAATGCGCTCTAGCCGCACCCAGTCAGAGCCGAGGTAGGCGCGGATGGCAGCGGATGAAAATCCGCATTGTGAGCAGTGGGAATGCCCGGAGGTCACTTCGGAGAAGCAGTGCGGACATTTCATACATTTAATAAAAGTTTGAAATCAAGGTCCAGCAAGACAAACTTTTCTAAGGCGCGTATTGCCTCATCAATAAATCACACCGGAGAGTGGCGTTAGGCTAGGGATCGTTGCCTCACATTCGGTGACACCGGGGGTAAGGTTAAACTACCCCTTACACTGCACGCCGTTTTGGCGCTGTC
>Ga0247844_1007943_pt1 | contig 11736 bp, 11 predicted proteins | sample LaCtaG_FD_192421 | JGI IMG/M metagenome (GOLD analysis project Ga0247844, IMG submission 192421) | Freshwater microbial communities from meromictic Lake La Cruz, Castile-La Mancha, Spain - LaCruzMarch201714.5m_1 | ecosystem: Environmental > Aquatic > Freshwater > Lake | place: Spain: Castile-La...
CCGTTTAGACTAATGTCAGACGGTCCATTTGGTCCTTTTGATGATTTATTTTCAAAACTGTTGTTCCGTCACGGATTATGTTGTTATTCCACAGTAGATTTATGTGATTAATCCTTGCTTGCAACAACTTACAGGCGTACTATTCGCCTGTTCTAGTCATTTTGATAATTTTTTGAAATGGCCTGCCTATCAAGTTATGTCATTATCATCGCATTTGAATAGGCCTTGGAACGCTGGCAGTTTTAACTGAAGCATTCCCTCTAGGAGATATTCCAAATGCAACTGACCTTTGGGCAGTACGAGCTTATCTATAACGCCTTTTCTTTTGGTGTAGCAACATTTTTCGCAGCAACCATCTTTTTCTGGCTAGGACTTTCGCAGGTTTCACAAAAATATAAAACTGCGCTTGTCATCACCGGTCTTGTCACGTTTATTGCCGGTTACCACTATCTTCGCATCTTCTCTAGTTTCGGCGAGGCTTATACCGCAGTTAACGGTGTCGTGAAAGCAACCGGTGTTGCGTTTAACGTTGCCTATCGTTATGTCGATTGGCTCTTGACTGTTCCGCTTCTCCTGATCGAATTGATCTTGGTGATGGGTTTGTCCCGCGCTGAGACAATCAGCAAGAGTGTCAAACTCGGCGGCGCAGCTGCATTGATGATTGTGCTTGGATACCCTGGTGAAGTTTCCGGTGGCATTGACAGTACCCGCTTCATTTGGGGCGCGTTGTCGATGATTCCTTTCCTCTACATCGTCATCAACTTGTTCTCCGGCCTGTCCGAGTCCATTGAAAAGCAACCTGCAGATGTGCGCGGACTGATTAGTTCAGCACGTTGGGTTGTCATTCTTTCCTGGTCTTTCTACCCAGTCGTTTACTTCGCTCCTTTTGCGATGTCTCTCAACGGCGGTACCGCAACGACTGTGATCGAGGTGGGTTACACGATCGCTGACATCATCGCTAAAGCCGTCTTCGGCGTGATGATTTTCATGATCGCTGTGCGTAAGTCACAGGGCACTGCAAACTAAGCTAGTCCATCAATCACCTATTGGTGACTCTGGCACAAATCAATCCCTGGTCAGAACATTTGATCAGGGATTGTTTTTTTAGGATGTGCAAATGAGGACTTATGCACCGCACGATGTTGCAAAGATGAACGATCTATTGCAAACGATGGACACGTTCATCCATGACAAACTTTTACGTCAACACTCAGATCAATTAAACGCACTGATTTGCTATCACTTTGATAGCAAAGCCAGCCATGCTAGAGCGCGTCTCGCACTCACTGCAGGCCTTGCCTTAGAATTAAGCGAAAATATTTGCATTGCCCTTGCCGCGAGTTGTGAGCTGATTCACAACGCGTCCTTGCTGCATGACGACATTCAAGATGGCGATACCCAGCGACGTGGCAAAGAAGCGGCTTGGTCACATTTTGATCAAAGCACGGCGATGTGCGCGGGTACCTTAATGCTTTCTGCAGCGTTCGAGACGATCGCGCAGATTGATCAACACACTCAAGAACTTGTGCTACACCTTCATCAACGCACTGCGGATCTCATCCACGGTCAAACACTTGATCTTTCCTTCTCAGCCAAGCCTGTCGATCTTCAAGGTTATCTCGATATTGCCTCCGCCAAGTCTGGCAGTCTCCTCGCCCTCCCTCTCGAACTCGTCATGATCACGTGTAATCGGCTAAATGCTCTGCCCATTGCCAAACAGGCGGGAGAGTCTTTTGCAATCGCATATCAGATCGCCGACGACCTCAATGATGTCGAGGATGACTTAGCGCGAGGCACCTGCAATATCGTTGGCGTTTTACAAAGGCGTGATGTGGATCGCAGTCAAGCCACCCGCGAGGCGCTTGATCTCATGCAAAAGCACTTACGTCTTGCAGAACACTCCGCAGCGCAATTACCCAATGAGAGCGGAGCCTATTTACTGAGCTTGTGCGGAAAACTCAGTGTTGAGGAAGCATGAGTCGCGTCGTCGTCATTGGCGCAGGATTTGGAGGCATGGCCGCTGCCCTACGTGCGCGTAAAAAAGGCTATGAAGTGACTTTGGTGGATCGTTGTCCTCGCTTAGGAGGACGTGCCCAAGTCTTTGAGCGCGGAGGCTTTAAGCACGATGCTGGACCAACGGTTTTAACGGCACCTTTTCTCTTTGAAGAACTCTTCGAACTTTTTGGTCAGTCTCTGCATGACCACGTCAAACTCGTCCCACTTAAACCTTGGTACCGCTTCGAGTTCTCTGACGGCAATCATTTTGATTATGGCGGCTCCCTCGAAGACACGTTAGCGGAAATCAGGCGACTGAGTCCTGAGGATGTCGACGGTTACAAACGTCTCTTAGAGCAATCTCAAAAGCTGTACGACATTGGCTTTACCAAGCTATCGGATCGTCCCTTTCACAGCATGGCTTTTATGATTGCCCAAATCCCCCATCTTGCGAGATTGGGGGCATGGCGCACCGTCTACCAAATGGTCTGTCGTTATCTTAAAAGTGATTATTTACGTCAGGCCTTTTCAATTCAGCCTTTGCTCGTCGGCGGCAACCCTTTTGATACTACGTCTATCTATGGTTTGATTCATTTTTTAGAACAAGCGCATGGCGTGCACTTTGCGATGGGTGGTACCGGTGCCTTGGTCGATGCACTAGAGACACTGATGATCGAACAAGGGATCGAGATCAAGTTAAATACGACAGTGACTTCCATAAAAAGTCATCATAAAAATATCGATCGCGTCGAAATTGAATACTCAGACGGTCGACGGGAAAGCCTTGCAAGCGACTATGTGATCTCCAATGCAGATCCCGCCCACCTCTACCGAGACCTACTCCCCAAACAAAATGTCTCTTGGTTAGCGCGTTTCAAAACAAAGCATTGGCGCAAATCAATGGGCTTGTTTGTATTATTTTTTGGTACTAAAACTCAGTATCCCTCAGTTGCGCATCACACGATCTGGATGGGCCCCCGTTATAAAGAATTACTGGACGATATTTTCAATCGTAAAGTCTTATCAGATGATTTTTCAATTTATCTTCATCGACCTACTGCGACCGATCCTAGCTTTGCGCCTGCAGGAGGAGATAGTTTCTATGCCTTAGTACCCGTGCCAAACTTACAGGCAAACATTGATTGGGACAAAGTAGGCCCTGATCTCGCCAATCGCGTGATCGATGCGCTTGGGCAACGGACCTTGCCCGGCCTGAGAGAAAATATCGTTGATCAGTTTTTTATGACCCCTGTCGACTTTAAGGATCGGTACCTTTCGCCTGATGGCGCAGGTTTTTCCATATCTCCGATTTTTAGCCAGTCCGCATGGTTTCGGTTTCACAATCGCGGTGAAGGAGCCCGCAATTTATTTTTAGTCGGTGCCGGTACGCACCCTGGCGCGGGCTTACCTGGCGTTGTTTCCTCCGCAAAGGTGGTAGATCGACTGCTGCCTGATGCTGAACGAGGCCCTCACTGATGTTAGCGGCCCAGGATCAAGCTCTCGCTGTTCTAAAATCGCATGGGCGAAGTTTTTACTTTGCCAGTCAATTATTGGCACCGACCTATCGTAGCCGCGCCGCACGTCTCTATGCCTTTTGTCGTTACGTCGATGATATCGCCGACGAGTCCAGCGATCAGGCGCAAGCCCATGATGACTTAGAACAAATTAAAACGGCCTTGCAACACGGTCAGTCGCAACAATGTTGCGTAGCGGATATGATTGCTTTAATGCAAGAGACCAATATGCCGATTGCGCCTGTTCGCTCGCTCATCGATGGCATGCAGTCTGATTTGAAACATGTACGCATCGAAGATGAAGCCGCACTCCTGCACTATGCCTATCAAGTCGCAGGCACAGTGGGTCTAATGATGTGCTTTGTTTTAGATGTGCGCGATCAAAACGCATGGCCCTTCGCGATCGACCTAGGCATTGGGATGCAACTCACGAACATCGCTCGTGATGTTGGTCAAGATGCTAAAAACGGAAGGGTTTACCTGCCAGGGACATGGCAACACCAACTCATCGCCTCAGAGATCGTTGATCCTCAAGCAGAACAAACAAAACACTTACAAGCGGCGACCAAAAGAATCCTCACTCTTGCAGAGCTCTATTATCGAAGTGGACTGAGCGGTGTAGGATACCTTCCTCCCGCCGCGCGTTACGGCATTATCGTCGCAGCTCGTGTCTACCGTGAAGTTGGGCAAAAAGTCGCCCAGGCGGACTATCAGTCTTGGGATCGGCGCGCAGTTATTTCGCAGCCGCGTAAAGTCCTCTGTGCAGCATCCACTCTCGTGCGTTACGCTATGTATCCTAGCGAGCGCCAATCTCATCCACTTCATGAGCGATCCTTACATCGACATTTACAAGACTGCTTTGGTACCGACCAAGCGCCTTGATCTTGCCATCATAGGAGGCGGATGCGCCGGCTTATCTCTTGCGCGTGAGCTTGCCAAGCGACAGAGCGCTCAATCTGTCATGATCCTTGAGCCCCGGACGCACTACCAGGACGATCGTAGCTGGTGTTTCTGGGCACCGCGACAACACGCACTCTCGCATCTGGTCAGTCACACTTGGACAGCCTGGCTTTTTGGTCAACAAGCGCAACCAAATGAAAAGAGAGGCAGCGAAAGTCATCCTTATCAATACATTCGCTCATCAGATTTTTACCAAGACTGTTGGAAAACAATCGAACAATGCCCATCGATTGAGTCACGCCTTGGCACATCGGTCCTAAAGCTTGAGCGCCATCTCGATGGCTGGACCATTGAAACCGATCATGACTGCCTATTTGCCACGCATGTCATTGACACGCGCCCTCCTAGCCCTCAGCAGTTTGCACAAGCTTCTTTGTATCAATGCTTTTTAGGCGTTGAGATTGAGCTTAGCGATGAAATCATCATTGACTACTCGACCATTGAATTGATGACCGATATGCAGGTCGTCAACGGAGACTATTGCTTTACTTATTTATTACCGTTTTCAAAAAATTGCATACTCATTGAACACACTATTTTTTCCTCTCGACCCGTGACGGCCGAAAACCTTCATCAACCTCTCAAGCTGCTACTACAAAAAAGAGGTTTAAACACTGCTTCGATTATTCGAACAGAATATGCCATTCTTCCCATGGGCTTACCTGTGGAAAAATCTGAAATTCCCAGAGCTGGTATAGGGGGAGGCGCTTTGCGCCCCTCCTCAGGTTATGGGTTTATGCGGATTCAACGCTGGGCTAGAGATTGCGCGACTCAATTCAGCGAGCAAAACATCCTCACACCCCACACTGCCTCAGGGTTTATTCTGCCGCATATGGATCAGCTTTTTTTAAAGGTATTACGTCTACAACCACAACTGACTCCGACGCTCTTTCAACAACTCCTCGGTCAAACCGATCCGGAACGTTTCATTCGTTTTATGAATGATGAGGCAAACTTCTTTGACTATCTAAACATCGTCTCTTCTTTGCCAAAAATACCCTTTATCAAAGCACTTTTTTCGACACCTTTTAAAAGTACATGACTCAACAGAAACCCTCTCTGCCATTCATTTTTTACTTGAAATATGGACGAGTCATATTTCCCGTTTCTGTATTCTTGACCATCATCCTGTTCAATCTATTGCCTCAGTTTCTTTCACCAACCATTCAGCTTGTTATTTTGGGTGTAGTGATTTTTCTTCTTGGCTTACCGCATGGCGCACTTGATCCATGGATTGCACAGCGCTTAGGTTTATACGATTCAACAAAACAAAAAATTGTGTTTATAACAGGCTATCTAGCTCTCACTGCCCTTGTCGTTTTATTCTGGTTATGGCTACCCGTATTGAGTTTGTTTATTTTTTTAATGATCAGTGCATGGCATTTTTCAGGTGACTGGAATACCTCGATCAACAGGCCACTTCGCCTTTGTGCGGGTACGCTCTTGCTACTGATGCCAATCGGTTTCCATACCGATACTGTTAGTACAATATTTCAAGCACTCTCTGGCATCAACGGTGCCAAACTTACCACCACCTTCTCTTTACCACCATGGCTTCTTGCCGTCGTAATGACCTTGATTGCAGCTGCGGCTGCAATGAAACGACAATGGCAAACCTCTCTCGATTTCCTCTCACTTCTCGGACTCGCTTATTTCACTCCGCCGCTCATTTATTTCACCTTGTATTTTTGTTTATTGCATAGCCCACGCCATCTTTTCGGTATATTCAAGTCAGCCACTATTGCTGAGCACTTGAGCCTTATGCGCATGATGATCACTTTTACTTTAGTGAGCTTAATGCTCATAGGAGGACTATGGTGGCTATGGTCTGCGATTCCTCCCAGTACGCTCATTCTCAAACTTATTTTCATTAGCTTAGCAGCAGTTACTGTACCTCACATGCTGCTAATCTACGCAGCTCATATTAAAAAATAATGACAGCTTTATCACTCAAAATAGTCAGGAGATAATTCGTGATTTCATTTCGTCAAATTTTTCGCTTTGCTGTTAGCATCAGCCTCACAGCCGTTTTTTTCACAAGTTTCGCGACCATAGGCACCGCCCAAGCGCAAGCGTTTCCAACCAAACCCATCACCTTACTCGTCGGATTTTCAGCAGGAGGCCCCACCGACAGTGCCGCCAGAGCCGTTGCCGAACAAATGAGCCAGCAACTTGGGCAGCCTGTCGTGATCTCCAATAAACCGGGTGCGGGAGGATTACTCGCCGCCCGAGAAATGATGGCGTCGAAGCCCGATGGTTACACCTTGTTTTTATCTTCCAATTCTTTTTTCAGTCACGGACCTGCACGTTACGAGTCGGTTGAGTACGACTACGACAAGGACTTCGTGCCAGTCGGTGGAGTGGCTGGTTATCCTCACGTCTTAATCGTATCTTCAAACAGCAAGTTCAAAACAGCCCAAGAAATGTTTGACTTCGCCAGAACGAATCCCGGCAAACTGAACGCCGCCCGAGTGGGTTTTGGTAATGAAATCGCACTTGCCTGGATGAATAGTCTTGGCAAAATGGACATGGCCTTTATCCCCTATAAAGGCGCAGCTGCCGTCATCAACGATTTGAGTGCAGGCAGACTGGATCTCGCTCTTGTAGCGCCTTCGGTAGCCTATCCTCTGGCAGATAGTGGCAAGGCCCGTGTACTCGCCACGACTCGCAAAACACCTGTAACGGAAACCCGCAATCTCATCAGCCTCTCAGATTCAGGTCTTAAAGGGTTTGATTATTATGTCTGGAATGCGATAGTGGCGCCTACTGGCACACCCAAACCCATCTTGGATAAATTAGGTGCCGCGCTCGAAAAGGCCTTACAGAACCCCACGCTCAAACGTCAGTTTGAAACATCCTTTTTAAATGTGGAGCCCATGACCGCGCAGCAAGTCACAGCGGCTGTCCATGAAGAGCTCGCGATATCCAAGAAAGTCATCAAAGATGCGAACATCCCTTTGCTAAAACAATAAACATGTCTTAAAGGGTAGCTATCTTAAGAAATTTGTATGAAGTCACAATGATTTCAGGTTGTCATCATTTTGAAATGCAATCTCCCTATTCTTCGTCAATGAAACACTCTAGGTCCCCTAGCCTTCATTCGACGGAGAATACTCATGATGAAACGTTTGGCAACCCTTGCCGCGGCAATTGCTCTGACAATGGGTCCTCAACTCACAGCTCAAGCACAAGCAAAAAAGGAAATCATCTGGTGGCACGCCATGTCTGGCGCACTCAACGACTGGGTCAATGATGTTGCGGCGGACTTCAACAAAAGACAATCAGAATATGTCATTGTTCCAGTGTTCAAAGGCACTTATCCCGAGGCGATGACCGCTGCGATTGCAGCCTTTAGAGCTGGACAAGCACCCCACATCCTGCAGGTTTTTGAAGTAGGTACCGCCACCATGATGGCATCTAAAGGTGTGGTTATTCCTGTTTCAAAAGTCATGACTGATAACGGCTATAAGTTTAATCCTGCCTCTTATATCCCGGCAGTATCTGGCTACTACACTGCGCCAACAGGTGAAATGATGTCATTTCCCTTTAACAGCTCAACTACGGTCACATGGTTAAACTTAGACGCCCTGAAAGCTGCAGGTGTATCAACAGAGAAATTGCCCACTACATGGCCTGAAATACAAGCCATCGCTCAAAAACTCAAAGATTCAGGTCACAAATGCCCCATGACGACAGCATGGCAGGGCTGGACTCAACTCGAAAGCTTCTCCACATGGCATAACACCGAGCTCGCAACTCAGGGTAACGGCATGTCGGGTCCCAATGCTCGCTTGGTTGCCAACTCACCCCTTCATGTTCGTCATATCGACAATCTAGCCAAGATGGCAAAAGATGGACTGTTTGTTTACAAAGGTCGGGGTGCAGCACCCTCACCCTCCTTTGAGTCTGGTGAATGCGCAATCTCATTTAATTCTTCAGCCGCATACGCCGGAATCGCAAAAAACGCTAAGTTTAAGTTTGCTGTTTCAACCCTTCCCTACTACCCAGATGTCGCTGGTGCACCACAAAACACGATCATCGGTGGCGCAAGCCTATGGGTGATGTCAGGTAAGCCTGCTGCTGATTACAAAGGCGTTGGTGCATTCTTCAATTATTTGTCGGATGCAAAAGTGCAGTCGGAGAACCATATGCGTACGGGCTACCTTCCAGTGACCCTCGAATCTTTCAAATTGACCGAAGATTCGGGTTTTTACAAGAAGAACCCAGGTACAGATGTATCGGTCAATCAAATGATCCGCAAAACCACTGATAAGTCACGCGGCATTCGTCTCGGTAACTATGTACAGATTCGCGGCATTATCGACGAAGAACTTGAGCAAGTTTGGGCAGGTAAGAAAACAGCTCAACAGGCACTGGACGATGTCACCAAGCGCGGCAACGCCTTGCTTGAAAAGTTTGATGCGACAAACAAGTAAAAATAAATATGTGTCTGTTTGAGTGACTGAATATCACTTAAACAGACATATTTAATCACTGCTGTCCGGTTAATTTCCGAATAAATTCAATTGGTTAGCAGAGTCGAGTAAATCAGATGTGAGTGCATCGCCCTGAAAGGCGCTTGAAAGCTCATTTTTCTCAAATACCGACACCGATAATATCTGTAGCAATGTGTATAACGAGGCATTAATTTGAAGTTCCTTTTTGACGATGGCAATCAGCACGTAAGTCGACACGGCGCACCAGATTTGCGTCTTGACGGCATTCTCGCTGTTGCCCAGGAACTTCTTGATTCTCAGGTGTTGCTTGATCCATTTGAAGAACAATTCGACTTGCCAGCGGTTCTTGTAGAGCGCTGCGATGGTCAGAGGCGGCAAGACAAAGTTGTTGGTCAGGAATATGAGCGTCTTGCCACTCTCGACATCTTTGAATCGAACGCGCCTCAAGTTTTCGGGGTAATGCTGTGTGGCGTAAAACCCATTGAGCAATATCGTTTGATCGCAAATAACTCCGGTCGATCGGTCGACGGGTGCCGAATAAAGTCTCCGAGCATTCATATTGGCTTTGGCGCGGGTCACGAAGAATCCGCCCGCCTGATGCAGAGCATAGAGACGTGTGAAGTCCAAGTAGCCGCGATCCATGACATAGAACGCCCCAGCTTCGATCGGCATGAAGTCCAACACGTTGACTTCGTGCATCTTGCCGTCGCTGATGTGGATAAATGCGGGGATTGCGCCCCGCAGGTCCAACAAGGTGTGCAGCTTGACTGCACCCTTGGCTTTGCGAAACGGAGCCCAGTCGAACAGGCTCAAACACAGATCGATCGTGGTCGCATCCAGCGCGTAGACGGTATTCTTCAAGTCGAGACCGACCAAATCCGTATCGCTGTAGAGTTTGCGCGCGCGACGAATCAGCAGTGCGGCGACGTCCGCCCAAATGCGCCAATCGCGCGCTTCGTTCGCATCGGCCAGTGTCGAGCGATGAATGCTGTGACGCAATCCCATCGCATAAAGTTTGCTCGCGTTGGCCCCAAGAGTCACCTCGATATCTCGCAGACTCTCGCGCCATGTCAGCTGCGCAAACGCCATCACGCGAAACTGTTCCGCGCAGGTCATGCGACGAACGCCCGCGTTGCCGCCGTAGCGATCGACGATGCGGCCAAAGCTCGTCCACGGCACGAACTCCATAATCTGTGCAAAAAGCGTCTTGCCGACATACATGAGTGATCCCCCAGAGGCTAACCCCTAGGAAAATACCCAAAAATGAAGAATCTGTATTCAAGTCGGCACCAAATAAAATCGGCCGCTAGGCCACGCCAGTATTGGCTTTTACTGAAAATCAACCCGGTTTAACCAATGGGATGAACGCTCCCACCTCAAACGGCATCAAATGTGCCAAAGTGGAGTTGTTACTCAACCACTTAAACAGGCTGGAGCGTTCAATATGAAGATTAAAACAATTGGTATTGATTTGGCAAAAAATGTTTTTCAAATTCATGGCATTGATGCCAATGGTAAATCTGTACTTAAAAAACAATTACGGCGCAACCAGATGGCAACTTACTTTGTGAAGATTGAGCCTTGCTTAATTGGCATGGAGGCTTGCGCGAGCGCACATTTTTGGGCTAGGAAACTTACCGCGATGGGACATACTGTTAAGCTCATGCCTCCTCAGTATGTGAAGCCGTACGTGAAGACCAACAAAAATGATGCAGCAGATGCTGAGGCAATTTGCGAAGCTGTCACTCGAGCGAATATGCGCTTCGTGCCGATCAAAAATTTAGAGCAGCAAACCGTTTTGTCGTTTCACCGAGTTCGTCAGGGTTTTGTTAAGGCACGCACAGCAATGGCCAATCAAATTAGAGGCCTGATGGCAGAGTTTGGCATCGACATACCCGTTGGAATTGGCTATATCACTTCACGCGTGCCAGACCTGATTGAAGATGCAAGCAATGAGTTAACAGGTAGCTTTCGCTTATTAATACAAGGATTGCTTGATAACTTTAGAGCCTTAGGGCAACAGGTCGCTAAGATCGAAGAACAAATTGTCTTATGGCACAAGCAGAACACCGATAGCAAAAAGCTTGCTGAAATACCAGGAATAGGTCCACTTACTGCAAGTGCTTTAGTTGCCTCAATTGGTGATGTAAAAACTTTTAAGTCCGGCAGACAAGTCGCCTCGTGGTTGGGGCTCGTTCCAAGGCAGCACTCTAGTGGTGGTAAGCAGACTCTGCTGGGTATCAGTAAGCGTGGAGATTCATATTTAAGGACACTCTTGATTCATGGTGCGCGGGTGGTGATTTATCATATGCAGAAAAAGTTGAAGACGGATCAAACAGGTCGTTGGGTAAATGAGTTAGTACAACGACGCAATAAGAATGTTGCGGCAGTTGCATTGGCCAATAAAAATGCCAGAATAGTTTGGGCATTGCTAGCGCATAATCGTCAGTATGAGTCTGATCGCCCAGCAATTGCAGTGGCGTAAGAAGTTGGTCATTATTTTTGAGTCCGGTTTTAGTCAGAAATAATGTTTGCAGTTCAACGTAAGGAAAGTGAATCAATCTACGATTGCTTAGGTATTCATGAAGTGATGGCAAAACAGGTAAGACCGTGGTTGGCAAATCCCGTTGGTGTCCGAGCACAAAAAGTGCGTTTAACCGATCGAGGCGTCAATCAGCAAATCCCATCAGGGACAGTGGGTGCAAAAGATCCACAACCAAAGTCCGAATGTACGGGTGCAATCTTTACCTATTAGTCAAAACGAATTGGGTGCTTGGCAAAACGGGAGCGTTCATGTACGGACACTACTG
>Ga0247844_1007944_pt1 | contig 11734 bp, 5 predicted proteins | sample LaCtaG_FD_192421 | JGI IMG/M metagenome (GOLD analysis project Ga0247844, IMG submission 192421) | Freshwater microbial communities from meromictic Lake La Cruz, Castile-La Mancha, Spain - LaCruzMarch201714.5m_1 | ecosystem: Environmental > Aquatic > Freshwater > Lake | place: Spain: Castile-La...
CTGGTTCCGGGGACCCTGGACTTCTGGGGAACACTCTTAATCTCTCGCTTACGACTAAAGTCTGGTTATGGCGTTACTAGTCTCAGTGGCAATTCTTTGAGGCATCTAAGCTCGTACGAAATGTTTGATCGTGCTTATGCAGAGATACGAGAGAATGACCAAAAAATCAAGTGAAATATGAACGTTTGTCAGTCCTGGATTTTAGGATAAATGTATGACGACCGAATCAGGGCAGCCAAAGAAGACACTAGCTGAGGTCCTTATCCAGGCGGATTCTTGGCTAAAGATTCAAACTCCGAAGTGGTGGGATGACCTTGGTAATCTAAATCTCCTTGTTGAAAGACCAATTGATGAAAGAGAGTTAACACTTGCGACCAACTATTTAGGTTTGTTGTATCGATCGGCAGTCGCAAAAGGTCAAAATTGGCGCATCGACGCCTTCTTTGAAGAATACTCGGTTCCGATTGCTCGAGTGATCGCCGGTATTGGATACAGAAACTACGAAAAAGGAAACTTTTGGGATGGATTCTGGGAAGCGCTTAGCCTTTCTGACAAATTTGAAGGCGACCGATACGGAGGCAAATCCAAAGCTGAGATTAGCGCAGAGTGGGGGAAGTGTTTTCTAGGCGTTCTGGAAAAGTTTAATCTACCAACTTTCGCGGGATATGCTCAAAAATATGTGGTCCCGATACTCATTCATTCGGGAATTCCAATCTCCTGTTTGCCAAATTATTTTCTTGCAATAGATAGAGGTCTGAACGAAGTTGGCTTTAATGCTGAAGCCATTGTTCAATTTCTTGTAGGTGACGGAAGTGCTCGTTCTTATGGGATCAATAAACCAGTGCTGCGCTTTCTTGAAGCTGGTGGGGAGTTCGCGCTTGAGTTCGTTGATCGCTCAATAGATGCTCTGGCCAAACTGGCTCGAAGCGAATCTCTAGACTCTCATCCTTTGCCAGAAGAAGTTCTTCTTGCTGCGAAAACTTATTTCGAACAACAGGATGCATGGGGGGAACAAACTCGCAAAGGCAAATCTCTCAAAGCAGGTAAGGTAGAAATTCGCCTCAGCGTTGCCTTTGGTGAACTGAATTTACTCCTTCCAGAAATCGACACTTTTGAAAGTGATTTTGCGTGGGAAATAGCATTGGACGAAATTTTCAAATCGGAAAACCCGAGAACAATCCCGGGGGGTAATTTCACAAAGCGCCAAGCCATTAAAGTGGCAATAGAGCATCCGGTACGTCGCCTGAGTATTCAGGCATCAGATGGTGGAGTTAGTAGAGAAATTGGTCTCTACGATTCAGATTTTCCCGCAATATTCTTTTCAATTGATGGGGATCTGATTCCAAGGAACGTCGCCTTGCCTAAAGGAATTGCCTATGCCCTAATAGCAAAAGATAAGGCAAGGGGCTTTGACATTGAATCTGATTTTGTTCAGCAAGAAATATCACCTCTTGGCTGGCATAACTGGGAGCTTTTTAGATTAGACCTATCTGGTCTGAGCGGCATAACGGTGTTTCAGGGAGGGGCAATTAAGCCGATTGCCAATAAATCCCGAGCCTCGATAACATCAGAAAAATTAATCGAAGGTCTATTTTTCAATGGCATAACCGTCTCGGTCGACCGCCCAACAGTAAAAATTCCTACAAGCTTAAACTCGAAGTGGCAAATTGAAATTAGAGAGATGAATGATTTCTATTCAAACACAATTCTAGAGATCGATGGCGATAATGTAGAACAAATCGTAGATATATTCCCAGACAAATCAATTCCCGTATTTGGATCATTTGAGATTGCAGTTCGCGGCCCACTTGGACTCGGCGTCTCTCAAAAGTTTGTAATTATTGAAAACTTAAGCATTGAAAGGCCTGCAGGTTGGAGACACCTTAGTAATGAAGGTTTGTCGGTTCATATAGCTGAATTTACAACCGAAAATTTTGAGATTCACCCCAAGATTGCCTATCTTGATTCGGTGACTCTAGTTGCTTCGGTGAATTTCACTAACTCTGCTAAATCCCTCGTTTGCAGTTATTCGCCGCCCACGATGTCAATAGCCATGCGAACAGCGGGCATTCCTCAGCCTTGGCAATATGGGCCAGTCAGTGTTGATGTAGAAGATCTTGAAAATACAGAGATACTAATTAGAGTGCCAAGCAAATTTGCCGAATTTCAGCTGACTTTAGTTCATGATGAGCAAGCTGTACAGGGAATTTCTAATGCTCTGAAGCAAAATAAGCAAATGCTGAGTTTTGCACTTAGTAACTTTGCTGCATCTATCAAGCTTATAAAAGAAGGTGATCTCTATTTTGATTTCCTAGGATTGAAATTGAGAATTGGAAGAATTAGGCCACGACAAGTAGCCGATGGTGTCGATGCCACAGATTACGACATTTATTTGAATAAATTCACAGGTGGTGATGTAAACCTACGGATATGGGCATTAAATGAACCATGGCGCGCTTGGATCGACGCCAAAGTCCCCGAAACAGGAGTTGTAAAGATCCCGGATGAATTTATCGGATTAGGTTCGTTATGCGTGCAATGGGAACGGATTGATCCGTGGTCAATTTCGACGCTAACGGATTTGCCCGACACTTCTAAGCTAAATTTTGTTTCTCTTTCATCTAATCCGAATTCGATCTCAACCTTAGGGAAGCAAATTGAGACTGGGCGTCGGGAAGGAAGAGAACAATTCAAAAAACTTGGACATTGCTGGACAGCGGTTCTAATGGCCCTACGAATTAACAATCCGATTCGAATGGACCTCAATACTGTGCTCAATGCATCAGGGCTGATACGTGAAAACCCAATACATTCTCTTGAAGTTTTGACACAGCTGAACCTTAGTCAAGATGAAATAATCAGGGCAATCAGCCATTCGGGGGTTTTTGCTGCCAACATCCAAAAAGGCGGTAAGTCCAAACTAAATGATGGCGAAATTACCGGACTTTTCAAAAGATCAAATGTTGCAATGTTAATTCCTGTGATTAATTCTTCTATGCAACAAAGTTCTCCTAAACTTTTACCGACAATGTGGCGTCAAATTCTATTGAGTTTCGGTGAGGAGTTTCGTACAAATTCTTTAAATGGCGAAATGGTAGAACCTCAAGCTGGTGGATTTGCAAAAATGGAAAAAATCTTGGAAAGGGATCCGTCAAATGCAGATCACTTTGTAAAGATGACAGGTGCTTACCCAAGGGAAATTTTACATGTTGATACTCGAATGATCGCCGGACTAAACCTGTTTAAGAATAGGGAGTATTTTCAAGAAAAACTGACAACGATTCCACTCGAAAAAATATTATTGGACATTCAACATGAATTTACAGTAAAAATGCCTTTTGCTAATAAATATGTTTCTTCAAGAACATCGCCGGATAACGTAGGCTGGGAAGTTCTTTCTGCATTATCTTTGGCAGTGGCATTTTTGTTTAGGGGAACTGCACATGGTCTCATCCAAGGCGAGGTAAAGTGTAAGAAATACGATTTCTTGATTGGAGCATTTTCTACCCACGCGGCCGACCTGTTTGTTGCAGATTTCGCTTTGGTAGAAATCACGATTCTTGCACAAGATCTAACTCGTAGACCAGTTTTTGCAGATGAGCCACCAGGAGGGGAGTTAAATTGAGTCAAAACATTGATTCCATTTTTGCTAGCGAACAGATTGTCGAAGATTACAAAAGATATCTACGCTCATTACTACCTATATCTGATGAGCATTTGAGTAAATCGCTTACAGAAGTGATTCAAGATAGTAAAAGTTTGACCAAGGGACCTTATCTGGAAGCAACCCCTGCTTTCGTCCGATCACAAACTCTTGAAGACCTAATTTCCGAGGGTGTTCTACCAGAAAAGTTTAGAATTTTTGATTCTGAGGCCCTGCCTCTGGATCGTCCTCTATATAGCCACCAAGTGGCTGCAATTAGAAAGGTTCGTACTGAAAGAAATGTGCTCGTAAGCACAGGCACTGGTTCCGGTAAGACTGAGAGTTTCATAATTCCGATCTTGGCTTCCTTGGCTGATGAACTCGAAAAAGGAAATTTGGAACCAGGCGTTAGGGCCCTACTTCTATATCCCATGAATGCTCTGGCCAATGATCAGATGAAACGAATTAGACAGATTCTTGCAAGCGTTCCTGAGATAACGTTTGGAAGATATGTTGGTGACACAAAACAAACAAAGAAATTGGCTGAGGACAGCTTCCTTGCTCAAAATCCTGGGGAGGCAAGATTAAAAAATGAATTAATCTCAAGAGAAGAGATGCAGGCCACACCTCCACATTTTCTACTTACAAACTATGCAATGCTTGAATATTTATTACTAAGAGCTTCTGATATGGATTTATTTGAAGGGAACTTTGCCAACAATTGGAAGTTTCTAGTGGTTGACGAAGCGCACACTTATGACGGCTCACGTGGGTCCGAATTCGCAATGCTGATTCGACGATTGAAGCAACGCGTTATGAATGGGAAAGAGCTCCGATTTATTGCCACAAGCGCCACTGTTGGTGCTAAAGAAAACCCTTCAAAAGTCTTAGATTTCGCATCAAACCTTTTCGGTGGCAAATTCGAGTGGATTGATAATGTAGTCGAGCATCAAGATCTAGTTACTTCTAAACATGAAGTAATTCAAAACACCTTTTGGGCCGAACTTTCACCATTAGACTTCCATAATCTTTTACAAGCTTCCGATTACTTTGAATACTTATCATCTAAAACTCTTTTTTCAAAGTATGCCAATTTTGATGCATTCCAGATGCTTTCTCACGAATCAAATATGATTCTGGTTCGGGAAGCACTTTTGTCTGAGCCAAAAACGATTCTAGAAATTTTGAATCGGCTAGGTTCTAATTGGACCAAACAAGATCTTTCCAACTTGGTAGAAGTTGGAAGTTTTGTGAGGGATAAAAACGGCGTACCGCTCTTATCGGCTCGTTACCACTTGTGGTTAAGAGCCAGTGAAGGGTCTTTCACTTGCCTCGCTAAAGTGCCCCACGTCCACCTTTCGAGGCAAGAGATTTGTCCAACTTGTACATTGCCGGCCTTCGAATTCGGATGTTGCACCCGTTGCGGTGTTACCTACATAGTTGGTACTGAAATACAAGAAGGTTCAACGATAAAGCTTTCATCACGACTATCGGTAACGGATGAGCCAACTTGGGTTGCTCTTGACAATGAATCCACCACAGAAGATGAAGATGATGGTATCTGGGATGAAACACTCCTCGAGGTTAAAGATTCGATTGCAATTTGCGTCCAATGTGGAGGCATGAATCTAAACACAAGCACGAAATGTTCCATTTGTAGCGCTACTAACTTGCGATTTGGTCGAGTTGTGAAATCCAAGAGTCGAATTCTCAAAGGATGTATAGCCTGTGGCAGCAGAACCATCGGACAAGTACGACTCTTAGATGCTGGTTCGGACGCAAGTTCAGCTGTTATAGCTACATCTCTTTATCAAAGTATTCCAAATGACTCCTCCAAGGCATCTGAACTTCCTGGCAAAGGAAGGAAACTTCTGGTTTTCTCTGACTCTCGCCAAAGTGCTGCATATTTTGCACCATATCTTGAAGACACATATCAACGTCTTCTTGAACGACGAATGATTTGGCTCGGAATCAGTGAAGTGTTTTCAGAAACTGAACGACCCGTGTCCTTCAAGCGACTACTAAATCAAATACTAATTTCCGCAAATTCTAGAAGACTATTTGATCGTGGAATGGATGATGATGACAGAGAGGCGTCGGTCAAATTATGGCTCTCTCGAGAGCTCGTAGCATTTGATCACAGACAGTCGCTCGAAGGTTTGGGGATGCTCGACTTTTCTCTCTATTTTCCAGATGATTTCGAATTTCCTGATGGCTTCAAACAAACTAATCTCTCAGTCGATGAGCTCAAAGTTCTCGTTACAGTACTTTTGACTTATACGCGAAAACAAATGGGTATTTCTTTTCCTTCAGGCGTAAATCCGGCTGATGAAGTATTTTCTCCGCGCCTTGGTCCAATTGGAATATCACAAGGTTCCAATTTAAAAAAGGTTATAAACTGGTCGCCTCGACAAGGATCAAACGCGCGTTTAGATTTCCTTAAGCGAGTTCTTACTGAGTCGGGTTCCACCCTAGACCCCAAATTAGTACTACAAAAAATATGGGAATTATTGGTAACCTCTGAAGACTTATTCCTAACAACCTACCGTGACATAACGAATTCGCCGTTATGGCAAATTAATCACTCTTCAATTCGATTTAAGCCAATGATCAAAGGTGATTCACGGTACAAGTGTGACATCTGTGGAGTTTACTCTTCCAGAAATCTCAGAACTATTTGCCCAACGATGCGATGTCTGGGCAACTTAGTTAGCGAAGTCATAGGGAGTGAATCTGATGATCCCTCACACTATAGGCATGTTTATCGGTCACTAGATCCGATACCAGTTAAAGTTCAGGAGCACACGGCGCAGTGGCGAGCATCGGAAGCAGCAGAAATTCAAAATAGCTTTGTTAACGGAAAGACAAACATTCTTTCTTGCTCAACTACTTTTGAACTTGGCGTAGATGTTGGTGAGCTTCAAACCGTTTTCCTGAAGAATATTCCGCCAACGACGGCAAACTATGTTCAACGTGCTGGCCGAGCGGGAAGACGAAATGCATCTGCCGCGCTCGTGGTCTCGTATGCGCAGAGGCGAAGTCATGATTTAGCCAGATTTATAGAACCGAGAAATACAATTCACGGGATTGTTCGGCCTCCTATAGTTCCTCTTGGTAACTATAGAATCGATAAACGCCATGCACATTCCATCGCCCTTTCGCAGTTCTTCAGGGATATGTATAGAGCCAAGACTTTGAAGTGGTCGAACGTGGGTAGTTTTTTTGCCCCACAAATAGATGAGCCGAATCCTTTAACGCTATTGGAGGAGTACTTAAATCCTGTGCCTGAATCAATTAATCAAGCTTTGATTGAAGTAATGTCTAAGAGCGTACAGACATATTTACAGATTGATACAGGGAATTGGGCTATGGAAATGCTGAATGCATTAAGAAATGTAGAAAGCGAGGTGAAGCAAGATCTGCAGTATTTTGAGGAGGCAGAGAAAAATGCCTCCTCTCGAAATTCATACAAAGAAGCAGGCATGATGCAGGGAGTTACACGAACTTTGCGCTCAAGAAGTTTACTTGGGTATCTAGGATCAAAAAACATTCTTCCCAAGTATGGATTCCCAGTTGATGTTGTAGAACTTAGAACCCAGAATGCTTCGAATAGCATTGGTAGCAAGCTTGAACTTAACCGGGATCTAGCAAGTGCGGTTTACGAGTACGCACCAGGAAACCAAATCGTAGCTGGTGGTTGGTTGTGGGAATCGGCTGGACTATATCGACTTCCTAAGCGTGAATTAGTTCGCGGATTTTATACTCAGTGTAAAGGGTGTCAGCATTTTTACTATTCACTAAGTCAATCAGATATTCCACCAGTTTGTGATGAATGTCAGAACCCTTTACTGGTCCGCAAATATCTTGTTCCGGAGTATGGATTCGTTGCAGAACGTAAAGCGGTAAAGCCATCTAGCAGCCCACCTGAGCGAGCTTGGAACGGTGATACATACTTCGTTAATTCTGAGCAACCGCTGCATCAGTTGAGCGAGCAAATATCTAAGAAAGGGTTGAACTGGACTCTTAGCAGAGGAGAACAGCAACGTTTAATGTCGGTGAGTACAGGTACAGGCGGTGCAGGATTCCATATTTGTGACAACTGCGGAAGAGGATTTCCTGCTGCCCTTGGAAACCCTCCGGCCAAGCATAAATCTCCGTGGAATGATTCTGATTGCAAAGGTAAGACGACGCTTGCAAGTCTTGTCCACCAATACGAGACTGATGTTTTATCCCTTGCGATAAATATTTTTGATCGAGAAATATCTAAATACTGGTCTTTACTCTATGCAATTACAGAAGGCGCAGCAGAGTCATTGCAAATTTCGCGAGACGATATAAGTGGGACTCTGTCATTTAGCCATGGGCGAATATCGATCATTCTATTTGACACCGTTCCAGGCGGAGCGGGTTGTGTACTTCAGATTGGAAATGACTTCAGTTTAATCCTTGAATCGGCATTGAAAAAATTGGACAACTGCGAATGCGGCGAGGAAACTTCTTGCTACTCATGTCTACGAAGTTACAAAAATCAAATACGCCATGACAAATTGTCCAGAAAAGAAGCAATTGATCTCATTCAAGATTTAATTTGAAGTTAATTTCTCTACATTTATTTCAGGAAATCTTCATTTTATGTATGCACTTTGGAAATGTAGAGCATCCTAAGAATGGCCTGTAAGGACCTTTGTTGTTGATCCTCATCACACCCTTTTTGCATTTGGGACACGTCTGAACTGACGGATTTTCGGAATTGGCTGCATTTAATGTGACTACTTCGATTAGGGAATCCGACATAAGTTCAACCGCAAACATTGAATCTTTGTTTTGTTTGGTCACTAAAAAGGCTTGCGTTTTAGCCCGTGTCAAAGCCACATATAGAAGGCGTCTCTCCTCGGCATGTTCGAAGTCTTCAAGCTCACTCATGGCAAGATTCAATATTGGATCGTCATCAATTTCGCTCGGAAATCCATACCGCCCAGCTTCCATATTTACGACCACAACATAGTCCGCCTCAAGCCCCTTCGAACCGTGAATTGTTCGATACTTAATATTTAATTTTGGAAATTCTTCATTCGGTACCCAATCATGATCATGCTTATAACGACCTAAGATAAAAACCGAAGCATTGTTAAGCCCATTAGCCTTCAAATCGTCACTGACTCTGAGTAATGCTTCCCTGACTCCCTGCTGTTCCCCACCTGCCCTTATAAGCACTATTGGATTTCCAGTGGTGCCTCGATCAGCGAGCACGTCCTTTTTAATCTGCATGGGATTTTTGGTAACGAACTTAGTCGCTGCATCTGCAATAGTCTGAGTGCATCGATATGTTCGAGACAAATGAAGAGTTGGGCCCTTTCCAAAGAATTCATGGAATCGATTCATAAGCGAGACATCTGCTCCAGCAAAACGATTTACTGACTGCCAATCATCGCCAACGACGAGAACGTACTTTCCTTTCAATCTGAGTAGCGATTTCACTAATCTGGCTCTTGCAGAGCTTGAGTCTTGAAATTCGTCAACCAGAATCAAATCATAATCCGGTACGTAAGCATTGTTCTCAATAGTATGGGCCGCTTTTATCAACATGTCTTCAAAGTCAATTGCATTGGCAGCCTTCAGGCGCAAATTCCATTCCTCATGAATCTGCCAGTAAATCTCAAGAAACAAGTCCGTTCGATCACTTTTAAGATGATTCCATTTACCCAGTAAGCGAGATTCAATTTCTGAAATTGTCATTGAATTAGATTTAACGTGTGTCATAAACGTACGAATCAACCGAACGATCACAGCATCTTCTATATTCGTATAATCCGCTTTAGGTCTATCGGGGTCCCAATTGAGCTTGACTCCACGTTTTGAAAGGTCTTCTCGTAATCTTTCTAGGCCATTTGCGAAAACCACTTCTCCGAATGTTGTTTCTATAAGATCTGTCTTATTGCTGCGGTGTAACTCTTTTTTCCAATGCATGTCATCGAGATATCCTGACGCTTTCGGAGGTGGGTTACCTTTGAGATCTATCCCCCAATGTTCGTGCCAAGTATCAATATCTTGATAATAAAAATCGGGCTTGTATTGGCGGCGAAATGCATCTGCAGTCTTCACTTTGTAATCTCGTTCATATTGGAACGGAACTCCGTGTAAGTAAAGCCAGTTTGCAATCATCCGTTCACCATGGCTCTTCACAATTTTCCCGTCAAAGGTGCGAAATCCCTGCAATTTCGAATCTGGATCCCAGGCATCGTATTCAACACCCGCATTCTTTAGAGTCTCGGGAGGAAAAATTAGACGGTAAAGATCCCACTTGTATTTGAAATCTTCGGAAGATTCCTTCAGCTCGCTCACAATCTTTGCTATCTCTTCGAGGTCTCTTTCTTGCTCAACCCAAGGCGCTAATGTGGGTTTTGCGCCAGATCCTCTTCCAATCACACTCAATCCAAATGCATGGAATGTAGATGCCTTAATTCCAGTTGCATCTATATTTGCATTTTCGAATCTACTCTTGACTCTCTCTTGAAGCTCTTCTGCTGCGGCCTTATTGAATGCAAGAAGCAAAATCTTTGAGGGGTCAATGAAATTCTTCATGGTTGCATAAGCCGCTCGAGCCACCATGACGGAGGTTTTCCCTGACCCAGCTGCTGCAACAAGTAGAACTCGATTGTCAAAAGTTATGACGGCCGTACCTTGCTCTAGGGAAAGCGGCTTGCTTTCAATGCTCTCTAAGAATTGCTTCTGGGATGTAAGTTCTGCATACAGAATTTCTTGATTTTTCTCATCAAACATGGAATTCAGATTCAAGTTCAAATCGATAAGCGCTTGAACTTCCTGTTCGTTAAATCGGGGAGTTAGGCTTAGTCGCTGGATAGCTCGTTGATTTGTAAATTTCGGTTTGGTGTCGATCAAGTCATCAATCACCTCTTGAGGTATCCAGCGTTGTTGTGAGTGGTGTTCAGCTAAAACCTTTTGAAGCTTCATTGACCAAACTCGAGATTGACTTAATTCAAAACTAATTTCCAAGAGTTTTGCCTCAATACGGCTGAGCCCCTTTAACCGTAATAGAGGTTCACTCTCTGCTAACAAGTGCCATCTAAACCAGCGACGTTTTGTTTCGAGTTTTATGGTTCCGTCGCAGGGGAATTTTTCTACTTTTTCACCACTCTTGATTGACAGAGCTGCTTGCTCCAAAGCAATTTCCCAGTGGCTGCCTGACCACCTGCGTATTACATCTGAGTCCGATGGCAAGCCAATCTCGCTTTCACTGTCTATGTCGGGGTTCTTATTCTGACTGCTATCGGCCCTAATGAACATGCCTAAAACTGCATAAAGGCCATCAATATTTAAGCAGTAGCTTCATCATAGAGAGCTCGTCTCCTGGGGGTAAAAAATCAGGGAGGTCAAAGGTTTTATCAGGAAGGCAAGACATTTGTTAGCAGTACGGTCATCAGTAGAAGCAGTAATGTCAGGAAGGTTGACCTATTTTCCCCTTGGAAAAGGTCAAAACCCCGTCTATTATTTCTTTAAACAAGCTCAGATTGTCACTGTCCTATAACTCTTAATCACCGGACTCTTTGTCAGCCCCCTCTCCTACTCTCTCCCCATGACCACTAAACGCCGCAAAAGAATCCGCACTCTCATCTGCCCGGGTTGCGGAGAGATCGGAACGCTCCGAACCATTCTCTACGGCATGCCTGATCCTGAAACCTTTGACTTTGAGAAGTATGCGGTGGGTGGGTGTTGTGTCAGTCCTGATGGGATTGATCCTGATGTTAACTGCAGAGCGTGTGACTGGTCTGGGTACCGAGATGGGATGGAGGAGAAATGAAAGAAGAGAAGATGCAAGAGCTACAAAACCGAGTGGTTGAGAGCATTCAGGATTACTTTGATAGTTATGACTGGGATGGCAAGTTCATAGAGCACTTTGGAGAGTAAGTGTGTTGAAGTAGTACGAAGGGGTATTTGTCAGTCACTCTCCGTAGTCTTACCTTCATGAGAGATTCAGATTCCAACAAGTTCATAGTCTTCCTAGCCATCATTGCCACACCCTTTGCCTTAGGTGCTTTTCTACTCACCTGGGCTCCTTCTATTCAATATTCA
>Ga0247844_1007957_pt1 | contig 11722 bp, 11 predicted proteins | sample LaCtaG_FD_192421 | JGI IMG/M metagenome (GOLD analysis project Ga0247844, IMG submission 192421) | Freshwater microbial communities from meromictic Lake La Cruz, Castile-La Mancha, Spain - LaCruzMarch201714.5m_1 | ecosystem: Environmental > Aquatic > Freshwater > Lake | place: Spain: Castile-La...
ATTTACCCAGCATGTGTAAGTTCAAAACTGTAAAAAATGAATTCTGTAAATGAAAACTATTCAAAAAAAAATGGATTAATAAAATCAAGCAAAAAATATAGGACTTTATAAACAGACTCTAATTAAAATCGAAATTATTTCGCATATCATTATAGCGGTTATCAATCTCATCTTTTAATGATTCACCCAAAATTTTATCTATAACCATTTCTGGAATAAATTTAGCTAAATTGCAATCTGTATTGCAAAAGAATTCTTTTTTCATATTTTTCAATCATTAGTTTATAGAAATATCTTATATCAATAATAATACAGAAAAGTTGAAAATGATTTCAGGTGTTACTATGTTATTAGCAAATTTTCTAGATTTTATTCAAAGTATAACATTAACACCAAATTACCTCCAAGAATACAAATTATATTTACGATCATCACACCTTCAAGCAATACCCGTACAAATTATTACTCAGCAGCGTCAACTACTGGAAGCGTTTCTGGGTTACGTTAAAAAACAACCAATGAGGCGGCTTTATAAAGCTGATAGTATTCAGGTTATTTTATTCAAACAGCTTCCTTATCTTCTTATTCAACTCTAATTCAACTGACTGATTTATAACACCCAACTTTCTTTTAATCAAACTTTTTGGAATAGTTACTATTTTGTGTAATCTAATAACCGAATCTACAGTGAGACCTGTTCCAATAGAATTATTTGAATGTTTAGTTATAACTATGTCGCTTTCAATCAAATCATCTGGCATTTTACTAGTGATAAACGCAATTATTACGTGTTGATATTTCCCAATTTCAGAAGTCAAACAAATAGCTGGTCGGACTTTTGATTCAGTGAAATCATCAAAAGGAAAAGGAACAAGCACTATGTTATTTTTAATCATTGAATGACTCTCCATCCTTTAGTGTGTAAATATTTTCAGATGGTTCATTCAGAAAATCGAATGCGGGATTTGTACTTATGGCATTCAACCATTGTGTTTCTTCATCATCATAATCTGTGGATTCATCAACCAAAATAATTACTCGTACCTTTTTTTCCCTTTTATTGATTGGGTAATCTAACTTTAAATGACCTAATCTATCAGTCATTGTATTAATTTCTATAGCTCTCATAATGTTTAATTTGTATTAAAGATAATGCCATATTCAATATGAAAATCTTTGTGCTGTAAGGATAAGATAGTTCTTTAAACTATTCACAGTTAAAATCAAAATGCTTTCTGTTTAAAAACATCATTCATTTCTTTGTACTGCAAATGTAGGAATAATTTTTACATTATCAGCCTAAACACTTAAATTATTTCACTCCCTCAAATGCACGATTAAGCTTCAATTATTTAAGGTGGGCAGACGCAAATTTGAAATAATTTAGAGTCATATTATAATTGGATTTTACCAGCAATATTTATTTTCAAATAAAAACTGCATATTTATTGCAATTTCTGATTTTATTTCTAACTTTGTGCCAATATTATAAGCTAATTTTTTAAGTCAAATAATTAAAAATAAGCACTTTTCGATTGTTTCCATTGTAGGATTGCATAATAACTAATTTTCTAAAGAATATAGTTATGGATACGCTAAACACTTCAATTGTTGCCGAAACCGCTCTCAATGAAATTATTGAGAAATTCAAGGGAAAACCGGGTATGTTACTTTCAACTTTGGAAGAAGTACAGGAAATAAATCCGTTGAAATACCTTCCAAGTGAGACACTTACCGATGTGTCCAAAAAATTAAACATTCCCTTTACGCAAGTTTATAGCGTAGCCACTTTTTATTCTTTTTTCAATTTAAAACCACAAGGCAAGCATACCATAATTGTCTGCCGTGGAACAGCTTGCCATACCAAAGGTTCTAAAGTTTTGTTGGATGAGGTTGGTCCAATTCTAGGAATCAAAAGTAGCGAAATGGAATCTGAATCCTCCTACACAACTCCCGATAATTTATTCACCATCAAAACTGTAGCCTGCTTTGGCCAATGTGCTCAATCGCCTGTGGTTGCAGTAAACAACGTGATTTATAGCAATGTGAATTCGCAGAAATTGGTGAAGATATTAGAAAAAGTCAAAGGACAAAAGTCCAAAGTCAAATGACTCATCAACACACTTTTATTGGTTATTAGATAATAAATTTTCCATAAAACTTACTTTAATGAAAACGGATAAAGACATGGAAACCAAAACTAACCAGAACTCCCCTTTAGGTCCCGATAGCTATCGGGATAGGGGTTCTCTCATTACCGTCGGCATGGGAACTTGCGGTATTGGAAATGGCGCTGATGTTGTTTTAAATCAATTAAAGAAAGAGATTGAAAATAAGCACATTAACTGTGAATTAAAAATAACTGGTTGCTTGGGTTTTTGTTCACAAGAGCCTTTGGTTACATTATATCAACCGGGAAAACCATTATTGGTTTATAGTAAAGTGGATGAAAAAGATGCAATTCATATTGTGGATGCAATAATGGAAGGCAAAATTTACAAAAAGAAAATTTTATGCCGTATAGATGCATGGAATCACCAAACATCTGTAATTGAATATGGTAAAGGGTATAATGATATTCCAAACTGGGATGAAATTCCTTTTTTTAAAGGTCAGAAAAAAATCGTATTACGCAATGCGGGACTGATTGATCCAGAATCGATACAAGATTATATATCAATTGGTGGCTACAATGCTCTAAAAAAAGTACTTAGCACAATGCAGCCTTTGGATATCGTGAACGAAATAATTGACTCAAAACTTAGGGGTCGTGGTGGAGCTGGTTTCCCAACAGGCATTAAGTGGTCGATGATGCTACGCGCTGTTTCGGATGTAAAATACATAATCTGTAATGCTGATGAAGGCGATCCGGGTGCCTATATGAATAGAAATGAGATAGAAAGCGACCCGCACAGCTTGATTGAAGGATTGGTAATTGGCGGATTTGCAATGGGTGCAACCGAAGGAATTGCTTATGTAAGAGCAGAATATCCATTGGCAGTAAAAAGATTTAAGATTGCTATTGAACAAGCAAAAGCGGAAGGTTTTTTGGGCAAAAACATACTAGGTTCAGGATTCGATTTTAATCTTGAAATAGTGGAAGGTGCTGGTGCATTTGTTTGTGGTGAAGAAACTGCTTTGATAGCTTCAATCGAAGGAAAAGCTGGTCGCCCGATACCTCGTCCACCCTACCCTGCCGGAAAAGGATTGTATGGAAAACCAACCAACATCAATAATGTAGAAACCTGGTGTAATATTCCCGTTATTATCGAAAAGGGAAGTGCTTGGTTTAGAGAAACCGGGACTGAAAAAAGCCCTGGAACAAAGGTTTTTTCATTGGTTGGAAAAGTAAAAAATACTGGCTTGGTAGAATTACCGCTGGGTTCAACACTTGACACTTTTGTTTTTCAGATTGGTGAAGGTACAGGAAATTCCAAACGGGTAAAAGCAGTTCAAACTGGCGGTCCTTCAGGTGGTTGCATTCCCTTGGAACATTTTTCAACGCCCGTTGATTACGAATCGTTGGCAAGTTTGGGAGCCATTATGGGCTCAGGCGGAATGGTGGTAATGGATCAGGACAATTGCATGGTGGATGTGGCGCGCTATTTTTTGGAATTTAATTCCAACGAGTCTTGCGGAAAATGCACACCTTGTCGTGAAGGTTTGGCACAAGCTTATAACATTCTAACGAAAATAACAATAGGTATTGGAACACATGAAGATATAAAACTTCTTGAATTGCTGAGTAGGACAATAAAAGACACTTCATTGTGTGCACTAGGACAAACAGCTCCAAATCCAATTCTTACCACCTTGAAATACTTCAGACATGAGTATGAAGAACACATACGTGAAAAACGCTGTTATTCTGGCTCTTGCGAATCGTTATTTATGGCTTTGTGCGAAAATAGCTGTCCGCTTCACATGAATATTCCTGGTTATATCGAACTGATAAAAGAAGATAGAATTGAGGAAGCATTCGAACTTTCGTTGCGCGACAATCCCATTCCGGGAACAATTGGTCGCATTTGCCATTTTCACTGCCAGATGCGTTGCCGACGCGATATGATAGACGAACCAGTTTCGCAGGGTGAAATTCACCGATATTTGGCCGATACAATGTACAAATTGGGCAAAGAAAATGATATTTACAACAAAATAATAAAGGAAAAACTACCGTCAACTGATCACGAAATAGCCATTGTTGGTGCTGGCCCTGCCGGTATTACTGCAGCTTATTATCTTGTCAGACTGGGACATGCAGTAACCGTTTATGATGCTTTTCCCGAAGCGGGCGGTGTTGTTCGATTTGGAATTCCGCAATATCGTTTACCAAAATCTGTTTTGCAAAAAGAAATGGAATTCATTAAAAAGTTGGGTGTGAAATTTGTTTTCAATACACAATTGGGAATAGATATTTCTTTGGCAACGATAAAAAAAGATTTTGATGCAGTTTATCTTGCCATTGGAGCATGGAAAGATATTGATTTGAAAATTAAGGGAGAACAAGCAAAAGGTGTTTTTGCCGGCACAGAATTTCTGAAAGAATTGGCATTGGGGAAAACCCCAAAATTAGGTGAACGTGTAGTGGTTATTGGTGCTGGAAATGTGGCCATTGACGCTGCACGAAGTATCTGGCGGTTGGGCAAAGAAGTAACAGTCGTATATCGCCGAGAATTAAGCGATATGCCTGCCAATAAAATTGAAATATTCGAATCGAAAGCTGAAAAAATAAAATACCATTTTCTGGCTGCGCCAAACGAGATTATTGTTGATAAAAATGGAGAAGTTGCCGCATTGCGCGTGGAAATAATGACAGGTGGAAGTATTGATGCTTCGGGAAGAAGAAAGCCAGTATCAACTGGGAAGTTTGAAGATATTTCCTGTGATTCCATCATTCTAGCTGTTGGAGAAAGAGTTGATTCTCAATTTCTTGCCAATGAAGGACTGGAAACTACATCAGACGGACGATTAATCATTGACCCATTTACTTTCCAAACTTCGCAACCTGAAATTTTTGCTGGTGGAGATGCTGTTACTGGCCCAGCCACAGCTGCCGAAGCAATGGGAATGGCCAAGAAAGCAGCTGAATCAATTGATTTTATTCTAATGAAACAGAAGCGATTCCATCTGTTATTCCGAGAATTTGAATACAAAAATCAAGTGCCATTAGACCCAAAGAAAAGCAAAAAGAATATTTCCGAAAAACTTACAGTGAAAGAACGAATTGGAAATTTTCAGGAAGTGGAAGTTGGTTTTACAGGTGAACAAGCACGTGATGAAGTAGATAGATGCTTGAGATGTGATGTGAGATGCTGAAGAAAGTCTACGGTCGTCAGTCGAAGGTCGCATGACTTTGACTTTGACTTTAAACAAAACAATTGAAATTTGACATTGACATTTGCCTTTCAATCGTAGATCGAAGACCGAAGACTGTAGACCGAAGACTTTAAACAAAAAAAGACATGAAAATAACAATAAATAATCAGCTTATTCAGGTAAAAGATGGAACAACGATCATGGAAGCCTGCAATTCTGTAGGTATAAATGTTCCATCATTGTGTTACCTTAAAGATGTTTCCACCAATGCTTCCTGTGGTATATGCGTGGTGGAAGTGAAAGGTGCGAAGTCGTTATTGCGGTCGTGCGTTACACAGGCAACAGAAGGAATGGAAATTACAACTAGCAACCAACGAATAATGGAAGCTCGCAGGGTGAATGTTGAGTTACTAATGGCCAATCATCCTGTGGATTGCCTTATTTGTGATAGAAATCAGAACTGTGAATTACAGCAGCTCACATTCGATTTAGGAATAAATAAAAAGAGATTTGTACGAACTCGAAAAGAAACTGGAGTGTTGGATGACTCTTCATTATCACTGGTTCGAGACCCCGATAAATGCATTCTCTGTGGAAGATGTGTGGCAGTTTGCAGCGAAATGCAAACAGTAAAAGCCATTGATTTCTCTGGTCGTGGACAGAAGAGTAGAATATCCACTTACCTCGATTTGGGCATGGGAATTGTGGCTTGTACCAATTGCGGTCAGTGCGCACTAGTTTGCCCAACCGGTGCAATAACCGAAAAAAATGCTGTAAACGAAGTTTGGGAGGCATTGCACAATCCCGAAAAAGTGGTGCTGGTACAAACTGCTCCAGCCATAAGGGTTGGTATTGGCGAAACGATTGGAATGGATTATGGAAGTTTGGTGACAGGCAAAATGGTGGCTGGACTACGGAGATTGGGCTTTTCGAAAGTATTTGATACCAATTTCGCAGCCGATTTAACCATCATTGAAGAAGGTCATGAATTGATTCATCGCATTAAAAACAAGGGTGTTTTACCAATGATAACTTCCTGCTCACCAGGTTGGATAAAGTTTATCGAGCATTTCTTTCCAGCGTCACTAAAACATTTATCTAGCTGTAAATCACCACAGCAAATGTTTGGTGCAATTGCCAAAACTTATTATGCCGAAAAAATCGGAATAGACCCACGGAATATTGTAGTTGTATCAATAATGCCTTGTACTGCAAAAAAATATGAAGCCCGTCGTCCCGAAATGGATTCAGCATTTCGTTATTGGAAAAATAAATTGAATTTGACTGAAAATTCTCATTTTTTCGATGTTGATTACGCACTCACAACCCGAGAATTAGGAAGAATGTTTAAAGAAAGTGGTGTAGATTTTACTAAGTTACCAGAAGAACATTTCGATAATCCGCTGGGCACTTCAACTGGAGCGGCTGCTGTTTTTGGGGTAACTGGAGGAGTTATGGAAGCTGCTTTACGCACTGCCTATGAGGTATTTACTGGATTAACTCTATCAAAAGTCGATTTCGAAACGGTACGTGGAATGGACGGTATTAAGGAAGCTGAAATTGATTTGAATGGTACAAAAATTAAAGTTGCGGTTGCTCATACTTTAAAAAATGCCAGAGTTTTATTGGAACAAATTGAAAAAGGGACTTCACCTTATACTTTCATTGAAGTAATGACTTGTCCTGGTGGTTGTTTGGGTGGTGGAGGCCAGCCAATTCCAACAAATGCAGAAATTCGTAAAAAACGTGCAGCAGCTATTTATCAGGAAGATTTGAATAAAGAAATTCGTAAATCGCACGAGAATCCTGAAATAGTTACACTTTACGAAGATTTTCTAGAAAGACCGCTGGGTGAAAAATCACATCACTTATTGCATACAAAGTATTTAAATAGAAATACTTAAAAATCACAAACCCATCTAAAATTGCTTTTTAGATGGGTTTGTTGAGAAATTATGAATTATATAATTGAATAGTGATTATTTAGCAGCTTTAATGGGTGTTTTTAAAACAAAAGAATTTGTATTACTCCCCGAAGCATCTTTAAATACTGCATCAGAAACAACCATAAAGGTAAGTTTTGCAGTATTACCAGGTTTTTTGGCAATATATTTAAATGGAAAATATAAAGATGTAAAACTTGTACTGCTAAAAAATTTGCCTTCGGCATAATTTGAAGAAGACGAAAACAATGCATCTAGTGAACTTTTTGCCGGAAGTTTAATTTCAGTTAAACTATCTGCCGACTGAACGAGATATACTGCTGTTATGTTGTTTGTTATGCCATCCAATTTCAATGGAATTTCAACGGTATCACCAACAGTAATTGTATCTAGTAAAAGTTCTCCAGGAACTTTGGTATTGTAAATATCTAAGGTGTCAATTTTATTTAACGTATCAACTTTAAATACTCTTAACCTTGAATTTAATGACATTTGAGGTGTGTAATTTGTTTCCCCATTCATATTACAAGAAATAAAACCAATAGATATTAAAGCCAATAGTAAAATTTGTTTCGTTTTCATTTTCTATATTTTTGCTGCAAAATTACAAAATAATATCATTGTTTATATGTAAAACCTGTTTAATATGGCATAATGAAACGAAAAACAATGTTACTTGCAACTTTCAATGAGTCATTATTTAAATTTTGGGTACTAAAAACAACTATTATTCATTACTAAATCAACAAAGTTTTCAAAAAAGCATATACAGAAAGTGATTTTCAGTACTTTTATAAACATTAAGCCCAACAAAAAACGTACGAATAATGTCAAAATGCTTATCTTTGCAGAAAAATAGCATTTTTATGTTTACAAAAGAAATACAACAGTTTATACAACAAAATAATTATCCAAATTTCAGTCCTAAAGCCATTTTCTTTGATATGGACGGTGTTCTATTCGATTCAATGAAACACCATGCTTCAGCTTGGGTAAAAGCATTGCACAAAGTGGGATTACCCTTCACTGAATATGAAGCCTATATGAATGAAGGACGAACGGGATCTTCAACCATCGATGGAGTATTTGTAAAAACCCATGGTAGAATTGCCACTGATGAAGAGAAAAACACTATTTATCGTTTGAAATCAGAACTGTTTGAATCTTATGGAGCAACAGAACAAATAGCATTTGCGTTGGAATTGCTAGAAGTCATTAAAACTCAGAAATTAGATATTTTTGTGGTAACTGGTTCCGGGCAAGCAAGTTTGATAGACAATTTGGAACATAATTTTCCCCAAATATTTCAAAAAGAAAAAATGGTTACCGCTTATGATGTTCAGCATGGGAAACCACATCCTGAACCATATTTGATGGCTTTGAAAAAATCAGGAGTAAAACCTTGGGAAGTAGTGGTTATTGAAAATGCCCCGTTGGGCGTTGAATCTGCCACCGAAGCAGGACTTTTCACCATTGGAATAAACACCGGACCATTAGACCCAAAGGTATTAACAGATAGTGGTGCTAATATCGTGCTGGGTGGAATGGAAGAATTGTATGACCATTGGAATAGATTTAGTGAAAACTGGTCATAGTCATAAATTAGAATTTACAGAATATAATTTCTAAACAACTGAAAATTAAACTTGTATGCAAGTAATAAAATACCCTGAACGTGAAACATGGAATTCTCTTCTAACGCGTCCAACTTTTGATACTACGTCACTTTTTGATACGGTTCAAAAAATTTTGGATGAAATACGAACGCGAGGCGATGCAGCAGTTAAGGAATATACCGAGAAATTTGACAAAGTTCAGCTTGATATCCTTGAAGTGACCAAGGAAGAAATGGCTGAAGCTGATAAGCTTGTTTCGGTAAATTTAAAACAAGCCATAGAAATGGCACGCCGAAATATTTGGAAATTCCATTCAGAACAGCAACGCGATTACCCAGAAATTCAAACTTCGCCCGGTGTATATTGTTGGCAAAAAGCCATTGCCATCCAGAAAGTTGGATTGTATGTTCCGGGTGGTACTGCTCCTTTATTTTCAACCGTTTTAATGTTGGGAATTCCAGCACAAATAGCAGAATGTAAAGAAGTTATACTTTGTACACCTCCCAACAAGGAAGGTAAAATTCATCCTGCCGTTTTGTATGCCGCCAAAGTAGCGGGCATTCATCGCATATTCAAAATTGGTGGAACGCAAGCGATTGCAGCTATGGCTTATGGAACAGAAACTGTTCCTAAAGTTTATAAAATATTTGGCCCTGGTAATCAATATGTAACAGCAGCCAAACAATTGGTTTCGTTGGGCGATGTGGCCATTGATATGCCCGCTGGACCATCTGAAGTAGAAATCATTGCCGATGACTCTGCAAACCCAATTTTTCTGGCTGCCGATTTGCTCTCACAAGCCGAGCACGGGGTTGATAGTCAGTCAATTTTGATTACCGTCAGCGAAAAATTGGTAGAACCTGTTTTGGAACAAATAGAATTGCAGCTAGAACAACTCCCACGCAAAGAATTTGCACGCAAAGCACTGGAAAACAGCAAAATAATTGTTGTAAAAACATTGGATGAAGCAGTGGCAATGACCAACGAATATGCACCAGAACACTTGATCATTTGCACCCGCTATTATTTGGGTGTGGCGGCTAATATCGTTAATGCTGGGTCAGTATTTTTGGGAAATTACACTCCTGAAAGTGCTGGAGATTACGCCTCTGGAACCAATCACACCTTACCAACCAACGGACATGCAAAAGCATATAGCGGAGTAAATTTGGATAGTTTTATAAGAAAGGTTACTTTCCAGCAAATTACCGAAGTAGGTCTTAACAATTTGAGCAATGCCATTATACTTATGGCTGAAAATGAGGAATTGGTTGCGCATAGTAATGCCGTGAAAGTAAGGATTAACGAGGAAAAAGAAGTGATCGAAACTTATAGTAGCCATAGAAGATAATAAGTTATTAGCTTCGCGTTAATGATTGAAATTTGCTTGTGACGATATTTAATAAAAAAATTGGATTAGTCCTTTGACTTTGGTCCTTTGACATTAGACCTATTAAAATGAACATACAAAAACTTTTACGAGATAATATTCGCCAATTACAACCTTATTCTTGCGCTCGTGATGAGTTCAAGGGGGAAGCATCTGTATATTTAGATGCCAATGAAAATCCATACAATTCACCCTACAATCGTTATCCCGATCCTTTGCAATGGGAAGTGAAGAAGCAAATTTCATTGGTGAAAAACATTCCTGCCGAGAATATTTTTTTGGGAAATGGAAGCGATGAACCTATTGATTTGCTTTACCGTGCTTTTTGCGAACCGCGCATAGATAATGTGGTGGCCATTGAGCCAACATATGGAATGTATAAAGTAAGTGCTGGCATTAACGATGTGGAATATCGCAAAGTTTTGTTAGACGATAATTTTCAATTTTCAGCGGATAAATTACTGGATGCAAGCAACTTGTACACTAAAATCATTTGGCTTTGTTCTCCAAACAATCCAACTGGAAATAGTTTAAATCGTAATGAAATTATTAAACTATTAACTGAGTTTGAAGGAATAGTTGTTTTGGATGAAGCATATATTGATTTTGCTAGCGAGGCAAGCTTTGCAGTAAAATTGATGGATTATCCAAATTTGGTTATTCTGCAAACGTTCTCAAAAGCGTGGGGAAATGCCTCCATCCGATTGGGAATGGCATTTGCATCAACTGAAATTATAGCTATTCTGAACAAAATTAAATATCCTTACAACATCAATATTCTAACCCAGAAACATATTCTATTAGCTTTGAAAGATGCTGAACAGGTAAAAAAATGGGTTGATATATTATTGGAAGAACGGGCGAATTTGATAAATAAATTGGAGCAACTTCCATTGGTTCAGCACATTTACCCTACCGATGCTAATTTTGTGTTGGTGAAAGTGGATGATGCCAACGGCATTTATCAAAGCCTTGTGGATAAAGGCATTATTGTTAGGAATCGAAACTCAGTTTCATTATGCAATGGTTGTCTGCGTATTACGGTGGGAACTCCTGAGGAGAATAAAATTTTATTGCAGGAATTGGCAAAATAAAAAACAAAAATTCATGTACACAGCCTATAATTATGTATATCAAAGATATACGTTGGCAGCAGCGGTTTGTCAATTTCAACAAGGTTTTTAATCAACTAGAAAAAATTTATTCAAGTAGAAATACTGAATGAAATGGAAGAACAAGGTTTAATAAAGTCATTTGAATACACTTATGAATTAGCTTGGAAAACGTTGCAAGACCTGTTAAAAGAAAAGGGATACATTGATATAAGTAATGCGAATCAGGAGTAGAGACTCCATAATTCATTGTTAGTATAAAGTGTTTATATTCAAGAAAATAAGTGTTAAGATGTTTGTTTAATTCCCTGAAAATCATTATCTTAGAGGAAAATTTGCAGT
>Ga0247844_1007962_pt1 | contig 11715 bp, 9 predicted proteins | sample LaCtaG_FD_192421 | JGI IMG/M metagenome (GOLD analysis project Ga0247844, IMG submission 192421) | Freshwater microbial communities from meromictic Lake La Cruz, Castile-La Mancha, Spain - LaCruzMarch201714.5m_1 | ecosystem: Environmental > Aquatic > Freshwater > Lake | place: Spain: Castile-La...
ATGCGCGTCATGGTCTCGCGCCATGCAGATATGCGACGTAAGTGGCTGCGCAAGCAGCAAGAGAAAGAGACAACGTGGGATTTAGCAGATGATATTCGCCAACTTGTTGACGAGAGCGAAGATGTGACACAACGCCTTTTGGTGCAAGCGGCACTTAAATCTCTCTCAGCGGCGCAACGTGCCGTCCTCGTTCTTTACTTTGAACATGGCATGAATCTTCGAGAGATTGCAAAGATAATGGAATTGCCCATGGGTACTGTGGCATCTCACTTTGCGCGAGGCAAGGCCGCTGTTGCTGCCTACGTGGAATTAACTCCCGAGCTCGAGCGTTCTACAGGTAGAGAGCTAACAAATAAATCTAAAGTTGAAACCGAGATTGAAATTGTCGTAGCAGAGGTGGTGGATAACAATGAGTGATATCGATCCTCTAATTAAACGTGAGATTCAATGGATGGCTCTAGGGGCGCTTGAGAATGTAGACCTAGCGCCAGTAATCATTGCGCGTGTTCGTCGCCAGCGGATTTTGCGTGCAATCACCGCGGTAGTCAGTGTTGTTGTCATAGGTTTCGCAAGCATTGGAATCTACGAACTCGTACGCCCAAGCACGACCGTTCAAAGCTCGGATACACCTGTTGATATTGGATCAAATGCGCAAACACGTCCTGAGATTTTTGGACTTATCTCTGATTACCCAATTGCATGGGAGCCTTCAGTCGGTGATCTCGGTGCAATCAGTGGTGCGGGAGGCTTAGGGGATACTCTCGGTGGATTAACCGCTGTTGGACTCAAGGTCTCATGGGAGCGTTGCGGTAAATACCAATGTCCAATTAGATGGCAGATCTCATTTGAAAATAGAACGAGAGATTTGATTTCAACTTCTCCCTCTCTAGCCATCTTCTCTGATAACTCACCGCTTGTCAGCGATACCCGACCAACAACAGTGCTGCCGGGCGGATATGCCGAACTGGTCTATACCTTTGAAGAATTTAAGGATTCACTCTTGCCTGGAGCTGGCGTCGACTGGCAGTGGAACTGGTATCTCTCAAATACCCGTTAGACCGTATTTATTGACCAGTAATGACTACTTTGCGCCACCTTCTGGCCTAGCGGGCACTCCCGCTCTGCATAAAAACCCCCGAGAATAGCGGTTGCATATATAACCGCCAGTGCATTGCTGGCAACCGTCTCAATGGGGGAAAAGTGAAAAGAACACTCACAGCCGGGGTTAGCGCCCTAGCACTAGTAGCGGGACTTCTGACATTTGGGCTTACGCCTGCAAATGCAGAGACAATCCGTCTACCAAAAACAAATATGGCACCATGCGTAGTCCAAAACGGAATTTACTGCGTTGAGAGTGTCTCGCTCACAACAGCATCCGGACAGAAGATTCCTTTGGTTTACGTACCATCTGGAGCAGCTGTCCCACAAGAAGCACCACCAACAGATTTCTTCGCGCCAATGGCACGAATCAAGGGTGGAAAAGTTATCGACAACAACTGGTGGACTTCACAGTACCAGCGCGATGTATTCGCATCAGGAAAAGCTGAGTTGCGCGATCTTTCTTCACTACTTGGAACCGCAAACTTCCCAGAGCAGGGTGCTAAGTACGATCCAGCAACCAAGCTCTATGACATCAATAAGCCACTAGATGCTTATAGCTACCCACAAACATGTTGGGATCCTGCTACAAAGACAAACGTTAAGAAGACTTTCGGTGAGTGCTTTAAGGGTGCTGTCGGAATTATCTTGGATAACGAAGTCAAGTTCTACTGGTTGATGCCAACTGCAGCTGATGCAGCACGTAACATCACAGAATTTACTGGCAGCACATTCGTTGATCTTGCAGAATTGGCTGCTTTGCAGCAACGTCCAAAGTTCGGAACAACGTATGATGCAACAACCAAGACATTCAAAGAGACCGAAGGATTGATCATTCCAATCTGGGTTTCACAGAATGCTCTAGTCAACGGTTGGGCAGTTGCAGGATCTGTTGCGGCAGCTCCACAAGCTGATCCAGCAGCACCTTCAACAACAACAACTCCAACAACTGAGACAGCAACTGCTGAAGCTGCAACATTGGCTCAGACAGCACCTGGTGCACCAGATCCAGGTATCGCAGTAAGCACACCAGCTGAGGCTGGCCGCGCACTCGTTGGTCGTTGGACACACCCTCGTTGGCATGAACTCAACCTCGGTGCACTTGGTTACGACGGTCTATCTGTTGAAGCCCGCGCTGCAAACGAGTTCGTTACAAGCATCCTCTTCACAGACGTTCTTCCAACACTTACTGACAAGGATAAGAAAGTTAACCTTGCAGGACTTGTTGGTAACAAGAACTACGCAGTTGGACTTGATCCAGATCTAGTAATCACAGTGAAGGTTCGCATCGGAAATATGAAGACCGGTGTAACCATTGGCGTTGGAACTGACATCATTGTCGACCAGCAGTCACAAGGTGAGTACAACTCGATCTCAATCACAGGATCTGCTGTAACTGTTCCTCTAGCCTCTAAGGCTGCAGATTGCACAGGCGAAACAGGAATCTCAAAGGCGAATGTTCGTCAGTTCCAGATGATTGCATACGCACAGAATGACGATCGCACCGGATTCGGTGTCGAAGGAACTTCTGGCGACATGTACATCGGTTCTAACGGTGTCTGTGCACTTTCATCACCAGTATGGAATAACGAGACCAAGGAATTCTCATGGTCTGCCGCAGCTCCTCACTTTGCTCCAGATGGAGTAACAGTGAACCGAGGCTTCTACAAGGCAATCATTCCTACAAACGATGCGAAGTTGCTCTGGGGCTTGCAGAATCCAAATGATGCAGCAACAGCACTTGAAATCACTTTGACAACAGAAGCTGGCGGAACAGCTGCAGCGTTGAAGAACGTTTCAGTCAAGAACGGCAGAATCATTATCGATGTATCAGGCTTTGAGTACTCACGTCCAAAGCTCAAGATCGGTATCAAGGCTGGCTACAAGCCATCAAAGACCATGTTGAACAAGACATCGATCACATGCGTCAAGGGCAAGTCAGTTAAGAAGATAACTGCGGTAAAGCCAACCTGTCCAAAGGGTTATAAGAAGAAGTAACAACTTCTTCCTCCAAAGAAATGGGTGAGAGGTCCCGGTCGCAGATACCACTGCGGCCGGGATCAATCCCAATCAGTTCGTAAATCATTTTTATGAGAAACAACGACTCCGGGGAGTTTTCTAGATCCATGAAAAGATTGAGACTCATATCGTTACTTAGCGCATTAGTTATCGCGCTCCCTGTTGTTGCTTATGCAAACACGGTTCCAGATGAGAATTTCTACCCAACCGTTAAGCAAGAAGCGGGTTGGATGGGTTACAACTCGGATAACTCAATCGAATATGCAAAACCAAGTTCTCTATACGGAATGGAACTCGGCACTCCAGGTCAGATGCCACGAAGTATGTATGTATGCAAATCTTTGGAGAGCCAAGATTGTCAGCGACCTGAGATAGATGCTTACTCCTTTAACTCGGTCTTCACGCAGTGTCTTAGCGCCGCCGATACGGACTGTATTGAATCTTTTGGAATCAAGAACGAAGATGGATCAATCACATTTGCAACTTTCCAAAGAAATTGGGCAACAGGTCCGGTCTATACCGGCGATAAAGCAAAACTAATTCCAGCCGGCTATGGATCAAGTTCATGGATCCTTACTTACGCCAATGGATCGAGCGAAACATTTTCCTTAGGTGTTGGAGTAAATGGTTACCTCAATCGGCGTGTAGGCGCCACCAAGGCAAAATATGAAGCCTTTTTTTCTGCAATTCAACCGATTAAAGAAGTCGTTGGCTCGCAGTACATCGCAGGCGTCGCTGAAGTGACCAAGCGTGCAGACGGCTATGGCCCAGGATGGAATACAAGATTCATCGAGCAAGGCTGCCAAATTGCCGAGAACGGAAAATGCGGCTATCGACTCCCATTAGATTTAGAGAAAACTTATGTCTTAAAGGTTCGCTTAGGTCAGCCAGTTCAAGGGTGGCTCCATGGTCGGATGAAAGACGCAGATGTTGTTATGACCACTGCATCAGACAACTCGCAAGTAGTTGAAATCTCCGCAAAACCCTTGAGCGTCCCTTCTGTCTACGGATGGGTTAAATGGAGTGAATTACCACCCCTAGTTAAAGAACTTTATCCAGTTGGATCTGGTGGCACTGGACGTGGATATGACGATTTCTTAACTACAGACTTAGCCTCACGTACCTTGCTCACCAAGTCTGAAGTTGCAGGCAACTATGCAATTAAGGAGATGAACCTCTGGCTGCCACTACTCAATGACAAAGCAGCTGCCATGCGCACATTCTGGATTGCTCAGACTATTCGCGGCGAACTTCCACTTGAATCACAGAATTGCGTTGCCGGTAAAGGATTCACAGGAGTGATCGGAACCAATGCTGTCGTCTATAGCGATGGGCCGCCAAAATTTGATAAGGCAGAGCAGTCACTTAACTACACAGTCGGCGCATCTCACCTTGATTCCAAAGGGGATCTCTTTAAGGGTTATTACCAGTTGAACTTACGCTCTGATATTGCACGTTGTTTATATGGATTTGGATCAGCACCAATTCAGGCAAAGATCGAGGTTTCAAGTTCAGATGGAACGCCTTCGGTTGCAACGACAGTGATCTCTGAAAGAGATGGCTGGCTAAAGATGACTGCGGGTGGATTTACATTCTCCACACCAAGTATCAAGGTCAAGCTTTCACAAGACGCACCAGCTCCAGCACCTTCAGTGACACCAACACCAACTGCAAAACCTGCGGCAAAGAAAATCACGATTACATGCGTAAAAGGAAAGACGAGTAAGAAAGTGACCGCAATTAAGCCAACCTGTCCGACGGGATATAAGAAAAAATGAAGAATAATAAATTCATTGCACTAAGCCTGGGTCTATCGTTGGCATTTATATCTGTGCTTCCCTTGACGGCTAAAGCTGATGTGCTTCCCGATGAGCAATGGTCGCTCCCAACGACTTCTCTCACACAAGAAGTAGCACGCGCTGAACTTCAAGGTTTTACAATTCAGGAGAATTTACAAATTGCACAAAACACCTCGGCGTTGGCTGCCTACATGGATGAGAAGAAAACCCAATCGGAAGTCAGGTATTGCAAAACAGTAACTGATGAATTCTGTGGAACTTCCAAAGGAATGTTCTTTGACGCGATCTTGCCAATATGTAGCTCGGACTCTGAGGTCAACTGTATTGTCGGAGTATCGGCCATTTCATCCTCTGGTAAGGAATCTGTTGGGAGCTATGTAAGAAATTTTCCCGCGGCCGGTTACACGGACTTTCCTGGTTCGACGCCGCGCAACCTTCCACAGGGAAGCACTCCTAGTCTTTGGAAGATTCCTGGAGTAACTCATGGCGGCAAAACAGATGAGTACTTAGTTAACTTCACCTTACGTGGTGGTGTGGGCCCACTTCAGGATCGCTTTAGATTTAACAATTACTCTGCGTTTATCTCACCTGTAACTGTGCAAGCAGGAGGTTACGGAAGATTTGAGAAGAAAGATGGTCGTGGCAAAGATCAAGTGGAGTGTGTGAAACTAGCACTTGCGTGTGGAACAGAAATGCTTGGCAAGAGCAGAGACGACACGAAGATATGTGCCTCAGTTGAAGAAGGCGCTTGTGCTGCAAAGCAAGCTTTCCCAAGTGGCTATCGCCTTAAGTTGAAGGTACGTCTGAGCGACTCTCCAGCCGGTTGGTTACATGGCCGCTTGAAAGCGCCAGAAATTTCGATCACTAAGGTCAATTTAGGTGTTGAGCTTTCCCTAGAGGGTGAACCTGTTGTTGTTCCCGTTGTCGGTACAACAACCACATATGCCGCTCTGCCTGAAAATATGAAAGCCTTTTACAGCAATCTTTCTGGACAGTGGAGTTATGGAGAGCAAGGACCAACAGGTCGACGCAATCAGCTCTCAATGCCGGCACCAGATCAGGAAAGAACTTTTACTGAGTATGCGCTGTGGGATAAGTATGTAAACGACAAAGCAAACGCTTCTCCAGGTTTCTGGACAGTTCGTTCATTGGATGTGCCAGAGGATGCTGCTGAATGCTTTAGGAATTCGGCAAAATTCATAGGTGCAGTAACTACTAATGCAATGATGTATTCGGGCGGCCCTCCTGTATTCAACAAGGATCAGGGCACATTGGAGTACAAAGTTGGCGCGCCTCACTTAACCTCTAAGGGTGAAGTCTTTAAAGGTTCCTATGACTTACAGGTGAGTGCTGAAGTTGCGCGATGTCTGTACAAATTTACAGCAGCTCCGATTCAAGCGAGTGTGTCAATTATTAATGAAAGTGGCGAAAACAGTATTGCCACGACCGTGCTTAACGAAAAAGATGGTTGGCTTCGCCTAGCAGCCTATGGATTCACTTTCTCTACCCCAACGGTGCGAATTAAGTTGAGTCAAGTGGCAAAACCGATGGCAAAGAAGATCACGATCACATGCGTTAAAGGTAAGACGACTAAGAAAGTAACAGCCATCAAGCCAACTTGTCCGACGGGATATAAGAAAAAATGAAACTCAAGAAATCCGCATCGCTACTGATAGCCGCTGTCCTAACCATCTTAGGTGCAGCATCAGGAAGTGCAGCTATTGAATCAGTTGGTGACCCAGGGAAATTCTGGTCGGTTCCTAATAACGGTGAACGTGGACAAGTAATTATGCAATTCCTTGATAGCTTTCCAGGAGAAGTTGGTTCAGCTCTAACTCCAAATCAGGGTTATGAACGCTACCCCGCCAGCGATCCCAGTTGCGACAACCTTCAAGATCCTAAGTGTTCCTCGGGAAACATTAACTATAAAGCGGTAGTTCCTTTTTGTACGGGACCGGCAGATGTGAATTGCACCGAAGATGTAGGTGTTGTTGATGAGGCTGGTAAAAAGACCAGCGCAGTATTTAGCCGTTACTTCCCATCAACTGCGCAGAATCAATTTGAGGGGGATACTCGTTACAAACTGCCAAATGGAGTTGCGGGAAGTATTTTCACTCTCCCCTCCGCAGCCCATGATGGCGGCGAAAGTTATTATCTTTCGGTACTTTTGTCCGGTGGTGGACAGAATCTAGACTCGATTCGTCTCCAAGATTTTTCTGTTCAACTCTCACCAATAAAACTAGAGCCAGTAACTGGTTTAGGCGATGGTGATACTGGATGGGGGCTGATGAAGGCTGGTGATGGTGGTAACCCAACAGGTAAAGATGTCTGGGTCAATAAAGGTCCAGGTTTCACTGGTGATAATTACTGCATCGCATCATCATATAAAGAAGGCCTCTGTGCACAACGCTATGCATTTCCCGCAGGCATCAAATTCTATGTGAAAGTTCGCACGCAGCAGTCACCTTCTGGCTGGATGCACGGTCGTGTATCAGATCCAGACATTCAGATTTCTGAAGCCACCGGTGTTACATCAATTGAAATGCAGGGTTTTCCAGTTGCAGTTCCTGCTGTCTATAAAATGTACACATATCCTGAAATGCCTCAAGCGCTTAAGGATGAATACGATGTGACTACAGGCGGGTACAAGAAAGATCCAAATTTCTTAAATAATCCAACTAACTACGTGCAAGGCGGTCGATCAGCTGAAGATCCAGATCCCCTTAAGCGAAACAATATTTATGGCCCAACACCTTCATCGCCTGCAGGTATGGAAATGCTCAAGTTATGGATTCCATTTGTCAAAGATAAGGCGACAGCCTTGCTTTCATTTTGGTCTGTTCGAACTCTCACTCAGAATGAGATGGAGGGATCTAGCCAGTGCTTTAGGGATTCCAACCGTGTTTCTGGAATTGTGACTACAAATGCAACACAGTATTCAGCCGGCCCTCCAACTCTAGATAAAGTTGAAGGAACTTTGAACTATGTAGTTGCAGCTCCTCACTATGATCCAAGAGATAAAGACTTCAAGGGCTCATACGACCTTGTCATGCGATCTGATGTAGCACGTTGCGTCTATGGCTTCTCTAAAGCGCCAATCAATGCAACCATTTCGATCACAAGCGCAGATGGAACGCCACAGGTGGCAACAACATTAATTGGTGAGCGAAAGGGATGGCTTTATCTCCAAGCCAAAAACTTTGAATTCTCAGCGCCCGTTATCAAAGCCAAGCTCACACAGGAAGTTGTAGTTGAACCAACTCCAACTCCAACACCAACTCCTGCCGCAACCAAGAAACCTGTTGTCGCAAAGAAAACAACAATTACTTGCGTGAAGGGTAAGTCAACAAAGAAAGTCACGGCTGTCGCCCCTAAATGCCCTTCTGGATTTAAAAAGAAGAGTTAACCTATGACTCTTATGAGAAATCGCTTCTTCCAGTCCATCATGGCACTGGCAATTGTTTATCTTGCAATTGTCTTTTTCATTTCTCAGAGCCCTGCAGGCGATAGCAAAGCGATCGCTGACAAACTCATCGAGATGAGCCCGGATAACCGACTTGATCTCTTGATTCAGATCACTGGTGTTAATCCTTTGGAGGGAACTGCGGAGGCTCGTGTATTGCCTTGGCCACAATCAGATGACATTGGATATCAATTTAAATCTGGTTGGATCCCAAGCCAGAATATAAGTATCCACGTGGATTCTGTGATTGGCGCTAGCAATGGTGGAACAAGCGTTTATGACTTTGAGAAGGAAGTTCCAACCGGTGGATTTAATGTACAGATAGATGAACAGCCAGGTGCTGGAACTCGTTCGAAGGTCTCGTGGTATCCACTTGATCTCTACAACTTTGAAGTTCCAATTAGTGTGATTGGTGAAGAATCTTCACTGAACGTACTGCCTCAGGACTATACAAAGAACATTGACACCTTTGATATCAAGATGACTCATGGTCTATGGGCGGATCCAGTTAAGACTGTGTCTATGGCGGATGAAAAGTCGTTTGATCTTGCAGTTGATGAGTTTACAAATGGTCAATCTTCAACAGTCTTTACTGCAACGCGTTCGAACTCAACCAAGTTATTGGTAGCAATCATCTTGCTCTTGATGGTGACAGCTATGACATCAGTTGCGATCTTGACTCATATGGTTGTAAATGGAAAACGCCCACCATCACTTTCATCTTTGACGTGGACAGCGGCGTTGACCTACTCACTGATCTCTCTTCGCGGGCTGATGCCAGGAGATCCTCCAATCGGCATATTCGTCGACAAGATCTTCTATTTCCCATCTCTGATCCTGACTCTGATCTGCTCGCTCTGGGTATTGGTCACTTGGGTTCGACGGGATGATTTCCAGGCCTAAGTAAGGGTTGGCCCTACGATTTTCCCGCGTGTTGAGGCCGAGCAATGGAGCTCTTTCTCCGGGTTCGGGGTTATAAGAGGCCGATTTCCCTTATGTGGGCCCCCTGCCTTAGACTCACCCTTCGGTCCAGACGAGAATCCACAGGATTTCAGGCTGGCCCAACCATGTTCGTTTTATGAGATAACAGAGAAGAAGGTAAATTTTTGGCTAGCAAAGATGGCGCCATCGAAATTGAAGGCGTTGTAGCTGAAGCTCTACCTAACGCAATGTTTCGCGTTGAACTAACAAATGGACACAAGATCTTGGCACACATCAGTGGAAAGATGCGAAAGAACTACATTCGTATTCTTCCTGGTGATCGTGTGATCGTAGAGCTAAGTCCATATGACCTCACAAGAGGTCGCATTATCTATCGTTACAAGTAACAGAGGGAGCACGACTATGAAGGTTAATCCAAGCGTGAAGAAGATTTGCGATAAGTGCAAAGTCATTCGCCGCAAGGGTCGCGTCATGGTCATTTGCGAAAACCTTCGTCACAAGCAACGTCAAGGATAACCAGTAGTAAAGATCGCGTGATGCGACTTAAGTAAGCAATTACTTAAGACTCTCGGACCGGCAGGCTGAGACTCAGCAGTTGATTGATTTCAATCAGTGGTGAGATGCATCGCGGAGGACCTCCGGATACAGATCGGTTGAATAAATGGCACGTTTAGTTGGTGTCGATCTTCCACGCGAAAAGCGTGTTGAGATTGCACTTACCTATATCTTCGGAATGGGTCTTACCCGTTCCCATGAAACACTCGCAGCTACTGGCATTAGCCCAGATACTCGCGTAAAGGATCTGCAAGAAGCAGAACTCGCACAGCTTCGTGAATACATCGAAGCCAATTACAAGATTGAGGGCGATCTTCGCCGCGAAATCGCTGGCGACATTCGTCGTAAAGTTGAAATTCAGAGCTACCAAGGTATTCGTCACCGTAAGGGACTTCCTGTACGTGGTCAGCGCACACATACCAACGCACGTACGCGTAAGGGTCCTCGTAAAGCAATTGCAGGTAAGAAGAAGGTGACTAAGTAATGGCCGCTCCTAAGTCAAAGACCGCTGCCGCAACAAAGGGCAAGGTAAAGATTCGTAAGAAAGAGAAGAAGAACATTGCTGTAGGTAAGGCTTTCATCAAGTCAACCTTCAACAACACCATCATCTCAATTACAGATCCAACCGGCGCTGTTATCTCTTGGTCATCATCTGGCCAAGTTGGTTTCAAGGGCTCACGTAAGTCAACTCCATTCGCAGCACAGCTTGCAGCAGAAGCAGCAGCTCGTCGCGCGCAGGAGCATGGCCTAAAGAAGGTAGATGTTTTCGTAAAGGGACCAGGTTCCGGACGCGAAACTGCAATCCGTTCATTGCAAGCAGCAGGCCTAGAAGTTGGAGCCATCTCTGATGTCACTCCAGCTCCACACAACGGCTGCCGCCCACCGAAACCACGTCGAGTTTAAGGAAGGAAGAGAATAAATGGCTCGTTATACCGGAGCAGACTGCAAGCGTTGCCGTCGCGAAAAAGTAAAGCTCTTCCTTAAGGGCTCAAAGTGCGATGGACCAAAGTGTCCGATCGAATCACGTCCATATCCACCAGGACAACATGGTCGTGGACGCTCAAAGGAATCTGAATACCTATTGCAGATGCGTGAGAAGCAGAAGTGCGCACGTATCTACGGTGTTCTTGAAAAGCAATTCCGTGGCTACTACGAAGAGGCTAACCGCAAGCAGGGTAAGACTGGTGAAAACCTACTTATTCTTCTTGAGACACGTCTCGACAACGTCGTATTCCGTGCAGGCTTTGCAAAGAGCCGCGACATGGCGCGCCAGTTGGTTCGTCACGGTCACTTCTTGGTCAACGGTAAGAAGGTAAACATTCCTTCATACCGCGTCTCTGCGATGGACATCATTGATGTTCTTCCAAAGTCACTTGACCTCACACCATTCATCGTTGCAAGTGCAGAACTCGGCGAGAAGTCAGTTCCAGCTTGGATGGAAATTGTTGGTTCACAGATGCGAATCATCATCCACGGTCTACCTGCTCGCGCAGTGATCGACACCCAAGTTCAAGAACAGCTCATCGTTGAGCTCTACAGCAAGTAATTTTTAAGACCCCAATCTAGGAAATCAAATAGTGGATTTCCGCGAGAAGAAAGAGGAGCAGCAGTGCTAATTGCACAACGTCCCACCCTCAGTGAAGAAGTAATCTCAGAGAACCGCTCACGATTCATCATTGAACCGCTTGAGCCAGGTTTTGGATACACACTCGGCAACTCAATGCGCCGTACATTGCTTTCATCTATTCCAGGTGCAGCAGTGACAAGCATTCGCGTTGCCGGTGCCCTCCACGAGTTCACCACTCTTGAAGGCGTCAAGGAAGACCTCACAGATATCGT
>Ga0247844_1007963_pt1 | contig 11713 bp, 10 predicted proteins | sample LaCtaG_FD_192421 | JGI IMG/M metagenome (GOLD analysis project Ga0247844, IMG submission 192421) | Freshwater microbial communities from meromictic Lake La Cruz, Castile-La Mancha, Spain - LaCruzMarch201714.5m_1 | ecosystem: Environmental > Aquatic > Freshwater > Lake | place: Spain: Castile-La...
TCGGGATAAAGGCTCCACCGGCCGTATGTGGAGAGGACATTCTTCGAAAAACCTGCTTGTAGTGCACGATCAAGAAAACGTGCTTGTGATTTCAGTAGCTTGTGCTCCAATTGTCAAACTCGGGAGGCATTATGCTTCCGGGGATAGGCTTTATCGTCGGAAGAAATGAAACATTTAATACGGGATTTGCAGAACTTTCTATTGGAGAATCTTTTTGACTCCTGTCTGTCGTGATGAGGCCAAGATTATTTTAAGTTCTTATTATGCCAAGCGTTTTTGGGGTTCATGTAATTCTTAGGACTTCTCTTTAAAAAAAGTGTAGGCTTTCGTTTATAAAGTAAGAAATATCTTAAATAAGGGGTTTTATTATGTCGCTGAATTCTAACGATCCACTGGATGTGTTGAAAAACATGAAAGTGTTTGTTCCAATGATTGCCGGACTTGTTATTACCGCCATTGGATTTTCTTCTTTTTTCATTGTTAATCCTGGCCATCGCGGGATTTTGGTGACGATGGGCTCTGTTTCTACTGAGTTTAAAAATGAGGGTGTGGGTTTTAAACCTCCCTTTATTTCGAATATTATTGAAATACCTGTGAAGCAAATCACTTCAAATAGTATGGCCGAGTGTTACTCGTCTGATCTGCAGCAATTAAATATTTCGGTTGCTATTCTCTATCGCATTCCGGAAGTTTCGATCGTAAAGCTTTATCGCGAATATGCTGGAAATGTTTTTGAGGCGTTGATTGACCCTCGAGTTCAAGAGGCGATCAAAGAAGCTGTTGCAAATGAAAGTGCAGAGAGCATTGTTAAAAAACGTGAGCAAATAAAACTTAAGGCCTTAGATTTGGCACGTAAAAAAATTGGTTCGATTATCATTCTTGAAGATCTTGTTATCAAAAATATTAATTTATCAAAAGAACTAGAACTCGCGATTGAACAAAAAATGGTTCAAGAGCAAGAAGCGGCCAAAGCAAAATTTATTCAGCAAAAGGCCGAGATTGAAGCAAAAACAGTTATTATTAAGGCCAATGGAGATGCTGAGGCCATTCGAGTGAGAGGCCGAGCGATTAGAGAAAATCCTTCTGTCATTGATCTTCAGTTGATTGAAAAATGGAATGGAATTTCTCCTTTAGTTATTGGTGGTGGCAAAGGGGCGAATATTCTTCTTCCCTTAAGAGATTCAGATCGTAAGTAATGATTTATTTTTTCTTGAACTTTTCGAGGATTTACCTATCTAAAACTTAGAAAAGTTCAAGAAGATTTAATTTTAATACAAACTTTATTGTCTGCAGTTTCTTCTTAAAAATCCTCTTACGGCAATGAACCATATTTCAAAGTATAATTTTTAATCGAAAATCCTAAAATAGCAGAACACTTTGCAATGCCTAAGTGAGAAGCACAATCAATACCAGGAGCAACAGAGTTTGTTGGCGTCCCTAATTCTCCTCCAATGCCCGAATTTATAATTTTATAATTAGCAGGATCTTCTGAAAAGAAAGAAGTTCCACCGTTCGTTCGCACATAATCATTTGCAATACGAATCATATTTTGAAATTGATCATAACTTACTTGATAAGCAAAATGATTATATTGCCCACTTGAAGTATTTCGATCCCTACAGCTTTGTAGCGTAGATCTTCCATCAACGTCACAAAGTGTAGGCCGACTTTCTTTAAGAACTGTAACGTAGCTACTTGTGCCATCAGGGTTCATAGGACTCATTACCATAACTTTATGTGAGCCAATATCTGTTGCAACACCACCATTTGTTCTCACTCGAAAATAATCAAATATAGGGATGCTTATTAAAATACTTTTGGATCGATCATTTACATCAATAAATTGAAAGGCAGTTCCAATAAGAAGCGAAGGATGAATTAGAAAGAGAGAGACATTATTCAATCTATCACCACTCGCGAAAGCAACATTTGGCAATTTTATGACTTTGTTAATTTTCACATCTACACTCACTTGAAGAAGTGAACCAGGCCCAGCAGCAAAGGGACGAATCACACTTGAAGAAGAAAAATTTAGCGTCCCATTAATACTTGTATTTCCATTTCCCCCTGGTTCATCGTGTTTTTGTCCGTCTCGATCATTATTTAATATAAACTGAATTTCATTTTCAATGACTCCTGCACTCGAAAGAGTCGCTGTTCGAATCGTTGAAGGTGGATTATTATAACTATAAATCTCAGGAACACCTGGGTTAACTTTAAAGGCACTACGCTCTATGAAAGAAGTACTTCCAAGCCAGGTAGAATCAAGGGGACGCGGGCCAGAATTATTTGAAAATGTCACATTAGCTCGAGATAAATCGACCTGAGCAAACCTTAACGAAGATAAATCTCCATAGGCCAATTTACTGCCTCCGAAATAGGTGTTTGGTGCCAGGCCCATGTAAAGCAAATGAGAAAGAGCATCGTTTGGTAAAAGAACATTATTTTGAGAAAAAGCTGTCGCTGCAGTTGAAGGTAATGGAGGCTTCGGAACAAAAAAGATTCCTGAGTTATTAATTTTTAAATTTACTTGCCCTTGTGTAGAGATAGCGTTTACGTAAATAGATTTTCCAGAAAAACGTACAAGCTTCGCTTGATTCAAAATATAACTAAAACCATAATTACCAACTCCACATTTATCACTGCGATTCGCCTCAGGAAAAATATCTTTTATAGACTGATTAGCAGACATTCCTGTTGAAAAAACAGTGGTGTTATTAGCATCATGAAAACTTAATGCAACAGAAGTTTGCCGCACACCAAAAGGACCTTTATCACAGGCCCAGCCATAGACTTTGTATTGCCCATTTTCAAAAACAACATCTGCAAAGGAACCAATAACTCCAGCGTAAAGTTTAAAAGCTGAAAGAAAAAGAAGCCCGAACAAAAAAGTATTTTTAAATTTCAACATAGTAATCCCCTTTTTCCCCTATCCTAATCCGTCACAAGAGATACTTAAACCCATCTCCCCCGAGATCATGGTTTAAAGAAACAAGAAAATACCCACTTAAACATATCGGGTATCTCTTATTTAATCTTAAATTAAATCTTCTTTTTCTCTGAACTTATTCTAAAGAGTTGTTGATACCAGCAAGTTAGCTTTTCTTCTTTGAGATAATTTTTTTTTGGAACTGCCCTAGAAAGTTGGCGCAAAAACATGAGGCGAATTAACTTTTCGCTCAGATTAAAAAAAATGACTTTTTCTAAAGTAACTCTTTCAAAAAAGACAAGATCTTAAATTAACTTAAAAAATAAAATTCCGATAATAAGGAGGTGCTTTAAAATTAAAGGCAAGGAAAGAGCAAGCAAGGAGTTGCCTGTGAAAAGAAAATCAATGTTTATTTTTATTCTCACTTTTCTAGGATTTGCTGGGAATTTTTCTTATTCTCAAACGGAGACCACTGTTTATGTTGATAAATATCTTCCTGTGACCAAAGGTTTTGAGAGTTGGGGGATGGCGCTTGCTTGGGAGAGCAATCGTTATCAACAGTTACAAACGAAGCTTAATGATTCTAAAAAGTTTGATCCCATTTTCAATACTTTTATGGATCTTTTTTTTACGAAAAAAACTTTTGATAGTTCGAGCATTAGCTTAGACGCATTAGGAACTAATGCAGTGTCTTTTTGGACAAGGGAATCAACAGGGGCACCAACAAAGATTCAGGGTCTTGGGCTTAATAAAATTCGTTACGTTATTGGTGGAGGACAGAGAAAAATAAATATAGAAAGGACCATTAATGCGGCCATTGCTAAAGCGAATATGGCGAGAAAAGCCGCGGGGAAACCAGACCTAGATCCAATTAAAGATGCAATTGAAATAAAGAAAATAAGCGGGCCTATTGAGGCAAAATGGATGGATGGCTGGATGAAGAATCTTGGTAAGACAAATGATTCATCAATACGAGATCGTGTAAATAGCTGCGACCCGAGCTTAGTTTGGGATGATGCTAATTGGAGACCTGATTCAAAACCAGATCAAATGCAAAGGTTCATGCTAAAAGAGGCCATAAAGAGAATTATCTCGAGAGGAATGAACCCCATTATTGAAGTAACGGCCTATAGTCCCCCTTACTGGATGACGATAAGTGGGGATACTGCTGGCGCCAAAGATTCTCGTAAGTCAAATTTGAAGAGCAAAAATAAAAATTGTATTCCAGCATTTGCTTCTTACCTTGTAAGAGTTTTAAAGAAGCTTGAAAAAGATATCAATGCGGCAGCAAGCTCTGCCCTAGCATCAAATTCTGGCTTAGGTTTTACAGCAGACGATGTAAAAATTAACTACTTTTCACCTATGAATGAATCTAATAATAGTACCTGGGTTGCCACAAGCTATATAAAAAAGAGTGATGAGGATACAACTGAACCAGGAAATCAAGATGGATTTTATTTGCCAGATAATGAGAAGGTAGAGCTTTTAAATGCGATTCAAAGTAAATTTTCACCAGACTATCTCGGGTATATAAAACTTGCGGCCAACGAAGATGCTGCCATTGGCCCCAGTCCAGATGAAAGAGGCAATAATGGATATAATGCCTTAGCGACCATTAAATCACCGTCTTTTAATACTCTTCAACTTCCCCCCTGGCAGATCAATGTTCATACGTATAGCGGTGATTCTCGCTTAGCACTGGCACAAGTGGCAAAGGCCAAAGAACTCCCCATTGTGATTAGTGAGGCGGGATGCTGTTCAAATGGTGAGTGGAAAATGGCCGAAAAGTTTAACTACACTTTAACCCATGAAAGTTTTTTTCGCTTGGCAGATCATTTAAGAAGAGATTTGCTCTTTTTGGGAGCAAAGTCTTGGAGTTTTTGGCAAGCTAATTGGGGAGTTGCTCCTTGGGGGTGGGACAAAAATACAAGAGAAGAGCGAATCCTTTTAAAAAATCAATTTCTTCTGTTCAAAATTTTTTCAGAGGCCATCCCTGTTAATTCTAACATACTACGAACCTCAGACCCCAATACTCTTGCAAGCGTGAGATATGAAAATGGTAGAATAAAACTAAATCTGCTTTCGATCAATGCGGATTATTATTCTATAGGAAAATTCAAACCAGCAAATTCAAAGAGCACCAACTATGGGGAAACAGCAACAACACTTCATTTTGATTTAAGTGCCTTTAGAACTCTATTAAATGTAAAATCGTATCAATGGAAAAAAGGAAATCTAAAAGGGACGATAGGATCGGGTGACGATTTAGTTGAAAACTATGCGATTGACGGAGAAGAAAAAATTGTTTCGCTGAGTGCGAACAATGTTCTTACCATAACGATGCCACCAGAAAGTCTTTCGCTCATCGAATTAGAGTTTAGCTCCTCTGATATTTCTCCTGAGTATTGGGCAAACTCTCTTCAAATTGACGATAGTGAAATGACTAGAGTTGGAAATTGGCAGCGAGTCACTCCCGCATTAGAGAGCAGTCCTTTAGATCAAAATCTTTCTAAAGTTGTTTTCGATTCTTTTCAAGGAGGATTTTCAGAAAGCACTATACAAAACTCATCAATGATAAGCACTTTTACAGGAACAAAGATTCTTCTTTATGGGATTACTGGATTGGACCAAGGAATGGCAAAAATCGAACTCTCTGACAATCAAAATCCTTCTCAAATAATAAAAACAGCTTACGCCGATCTTTCAAGTTATTATCCGGTGAAACAACTTATCTTCGACTCAGGACGATTACCCCAAAAGACGTATAGATTAAAAATCACTAATCTTGGAACTGAAGGAAGATTTGGGAGAGGAAAAAAAGTCGCTATAGATTCGATGATCTTTTTTCAAGACCCTCGGACAGCAACTTTTAGTAATGCAAATTTAATAGTAGCGAAGAAACAAACCTCTAGCTGTATTTTAAAAAATGGACATAAATGCGGTTATCAGTATGAGTACTATGCCACTGGCAGTAGTGGCGTTATTGACAAAGACTGCCTGAGGCCTGCTTTTGTCTCTTTAGCTCTTCCTGATTTCATGCTTAAAAATCCAAGTGGGCAAAAAGTATTTACAATAGAAGACTTTGGTCCTCCACACAAAGAGGAGGTTCAGTTGAGAACAGAAAATACTTCAAAGAGCAACTCCATTGATTGGGCCGGTTTTTACCAAGAGCATTTTTTATTAAATTTAGATCAGGCATTTGATTATCAAGGGGAGTTGATGCCAAATGGAAAACGTCAATGGCCGCAACCATCCCCATGGTTTAAGATGAACTATATTTGTCGCCCCTAAGAGGGAATAAACGTAAGGATTTTTGTTTTTAATTTGTATTAGCTGCGTACTTATGTTGAATCGCTGAAAAAACTTGTCCCGTATTTTTCTTGAATCAATAATACTTCAAGGCCCGAATCTTTCAAAATTTCTCGTTTATCTTAAGCGGCCATTCGCCCAATCTTTTCGCTCACGTTTTTTAAAACTAACGCAAGATTTTGCTTAGAATCTAAAGAGCTGTAAATCTTTATAAGTCTATCAATTGTAAATCGCTCAAGGTGATGATTTTTAATTCTACTTATATCACTAGTATTAACACCCGTCATTTGTTCAACAAACGACAAGCTCAGCGCATTTGTATTAATCAAGTTAGTAAGAACAGAGCATAATTCAAATTTAATAATTTGCTCAGCTGAGGGATTTGGCCCTAAAACACCGACAATTAAGCTGTCATCTATATCTTCTAATAAGAATTCTTGTTCTTCAAAATAGCTGTCAGGAATGATATTTTTCTTCGTCATAAAAATCCTTCGTTAGTGAATTGTCACTACAATGGTGGAATTATTTTTCATAAAACCTACAACCATTTTAAATTTTTCATTTCCTTCATAAACATAAAACACAAATCGTTGTTCCACTGTCTTTAAGGTCGTTTTTTGAGCAAGAGGTACTTGTGTCAAAAAGTTTAATTGTTCAAAAAACTCGCGAACATCATTTTCGGTAAAGTGAGTTCGAGGAAGACCTTCCTTGTAGTCACGTTTTATAGCATCCCAACCGAAGTTAATATGTTTTAAATCACAATAGATTTCAGTAATACTTCGATTCAAAATCGTCACTTGCTTGTTTAAAAGAATTAGAATTATGTTTTCTTGCTTCAAAATACCCTATCAACAAAGAGAGTAACACGTATTGGCAAATTTGTCAATAGCTTAATCCATGAATGTTATTGAGATCGGAATTTTAAAGTCATATTTTTTTACTTTTGCAGGCGATTTGGGGGCCAATTCTTACTAAGCCCACCAATTCAACAACGTTTATCCTCTCAATCTGCAAAAAGCTGCATGAAAAAACATGGCATTTTGCTCGTGTAATGAGGGGCAAGGCAAAGCTCTCCACCTCAGCTCATTTCGAAACCGAAAAACAGAAACCTAATCTTGAAATTCTACCTTTACTACCCTGACTTCTTTTTTTTAGAAGAAGTCGAACATGTCTGCCTGAGGAGGTGCTCTGGCATTAGCGACTACGGGGGCCTCAGTCGGAAGTGAGAGGTGACTTAGGATCGCCGTAATTGCTTTGGTGGTTGTGATCGCTGCTATAATCTTAAGCGTCCCACCACACTCACATTTTGTGACCTCAATCAAAAAAACTCTTTTACTCGACTTTCCATTTATTGTTTATTTTAATAAAATAAATAAATTAAAACAAAATTAATAAAATCATATATTTATGTATTTATAAAATATACATATTTGTGACATTTGTCACAAATTAATGGATTTTTTTATTATTCCGATATAGAATATAATTAAGGAGAAAAAAGATGAAAGCAGAATCTTTTCATATTAAGACAAAAATTGAATCTTTTGGTGAAGGCCATGTTTTCTCCTATCAAGATTTAGGTCAAAGTGATGAGAGCACAAGAAAAATGGTCTCTCGAATGATTGGTGAAAATAAGCTTGTATCGCTTAGAAATGGCCTGTTTTTAAAACCACGCTATAACAAATTTTTAAAAAAAAATTTATCTGCCGATCAAACGGAAATTATGAATGCCTTATTAAGAAAAGAAGATATTCTCCCTGCTGATCATACTTTGTTTTATCAGTTGAATCTTACGCCACAAGTTCCAATGCGCCAGGCATTTTTAATTAACTCGGAAAGTAGGGAGATTAAAATTGCAGATGATCTTTTTTATTTTATTAAGTCTCCATTTTTGATAAATAGAAAAAATAAAAAAATTGTGACAATTTTATATTGTCTTAGAAATATCGGTAAAATCTTCGAATCAAAAATTGAGGATCAAATTTTAAAAACAAAATCACTTATCTTTAATTTAAATAAATCTCAAGTAAAACAGTTGGTGAATTTGTCGGTTTCAAAAGATAAAGTTGTTTATTCTGCCCTTCTTGGTGCGCTACTGTGTGAGATACCAGAGAAGTGCCCGGAGACTGTCACTTCTTTACTTCGGGATAAGATTAAAACAAAAATATCTAAATTAAATTTTAATGCAAAAAAATATTTGATCCATGCTTCGGATTGGGGACTTATAGAATGAAATTACATCATGATGTTGAAGTATTTAAAGAGCTCACCCAGGCCACGGCCCAAGATTTAGGTGTTCCGACTTTTTATATTGAAAAGGATTATTGGGTTACCCAATGTCTTAAGCAAATTGCAAATGATCATGAATTAAGCGAATGTACTATTTTTAAAGGCGGGACGGCCTTAAGCAAAGTTCATGGAATTATACAACGATTTTCTGAAGACTGTGATTTCGCTGTTACGGAAAAAATCTATGGCGACACACAAACACAGTGTAAGAAAACCTTAAAAAAGATTCAAGATATTAGCAGAAGTCACCCTGATATAAATAAAGTAGAAAAGAAAACCGAGGAGATTAGTGGTAATCAAGAATTTAAAAGATTTTGTACATACAATGCATTATTTCCTTTTCCGAGAAATGAATACTCTCAATCAAGAGAAGAAATCATTATAGAAGTAAATTCTTTTGGTGTTCCAAGGCCATACAAAAAACATGAAGTAATGAGTTATATTGCAAAATTTTGTTTTCAAAATCAACAGTCATTAATTGAGCAATATGATTTAGGGCCTTTTATGCTTTATGTGATAGAGCCTGAGAGAGCGTTTTTAGATAAGGTGATTGCAATTCAGAAAGCATTTTTTAAATATGAAAACAACGAACGCAAAGAACGTGATTGGTTTATAAGTAAGATGAGACATCTTTATGATATAGCAAAATTAGTTGAGATTAATTCAGTAAAAGTTGTTTTAAAAAATCTTCAATATGAGCTAGAGGAAGTCATTAAAAATGATTCAGGAAAATGCACAGTTGATGAAATTAAAAGATCTGATTTATATTCTAATCCTCATACCGTTTTAAAGTCTTTTGCAAATGATTGGCAAAGACTTACGCCAATGCTTTATAAAAAAGAAAAACTTCCGTCAATTGAAGAGATAGGGACTGTTTTAGAGCTTATAAAAAAATCACTTTAGTTTTTTTTAACCTACTTCATTAAAAATCCACAAATTTAATTTTTAAATGCAACTCAGATGATTTTTTACTCGCTAATATTTTAATGGCCTCTTAGTGTGCTAGTCGATTTGTTTGAAGGCACCCGTAAGGGGGAGGATTAAATAGGGCGCTCTGGCATTAGCGACTACAGGGGCCTCAATCGGAAGTGAGAGCTGACTTCGAATTGCACTGATTGCTTTAATTTAAGATTTCCCAACTCACGCTATATTCCAAATCATTTTTTAAAATAGCTGATGAATTATTTTTCACCCATTGACCTTTAAGATTTAAGGCCTGACATGATAATTCAAAGTGGCACATCGCAATTCCCATATCAATTTTTTGAAGATCGATGGGGGTCATTTTATCGTAAAATTTTGTTCGTTTAATATAAAAATCAAATCGTTTATTTTCTGTTTGAAAAACTCTCCAAGGCTGACGATTAGAGGCCGAAGGCGCAAGACGTACCATTTCAAGGGCCCGTTTATATTGAGAACTCATATCAATATCAAAAAAAAGTTCACTAAAGTTTTTACGATTTGAACTTTTGGCCACATAGGCGACAAGAGAATCAACCATCCCTCTTTTTTCAGTTCCAAAACCAAACGGACTTACACAAGGTATAATCTCTCCTTCACTAAGGGTGATGGCCTTTGCAAATTGCTCTCTCGAAAAAGTTCCTCCTAACCAACAAGTTCCTAAACCTAAATCCGTCGCCTTTAAAATGGCCCACTCAAAAACATAACCAAAATCTTCGATGAAACCATCGCCTAAATGAGTAACTCCCCCCATAAAGGATTTTGCGCCCTTAATAAATCCATATGTTCCCATTTTATAATTTTTGTCAGAATCTCTTTCATCTTGATCAATAAAAAAAAGTCTTGGACTTGTGCCAAAAGGAGTTTTGGGGAGGTTTTTCAATAGCGATTTTAATTCTTCTTTTTCGTGATTGAATTGATCATTTTTAAATGTACGCCATGATTTTCGAGATTCAATAATTTCAAATATTGTTTTTTTCATTAAAGCACTTCCCAGCTTTCAATATCGCCTTTTATAACGTAAAAAAGCGGATGAGTTTCAAGGGCCATTATTTTTTTAACTTCTTGGTATTTTTTAAGATCTCTTTTTTTTAATTTCTTTTTTAAATGAAGAAACTCAAAATCAAGCTGCCCTTCAGTTACCGTCATTTTGTTTTTATATTCTTTTTTATAAAGAATTTTTTTTTCATCAAAAGAATACCCACGATTAGAAGCCTCTTTGAAAATGGCCAAAAGATATGCTCCGATAAAATAAAGAGAGTTCTTTTTTTCTTTAAATCTTATAAGCTGGGGATGATTTTTATAACCTTTTGTTTCTCCCAATAAAACTTTTTGAGCTAAAAGTGTTTCTCGCCATAAAGCAACGAGGCCTTTCGAATCAAGATATTTAGGATTTAAACTCCAAAGACGCAAAGCCTGTCCCCTCTATGATATCGAGTTTTGATTTTCATCCTTCCCTTCGTATCCAACTGACAGTCAATTACTATAACTTATTCTTTATGCACAGTCAGAAAATATAATCTTGAAGTGATATTGAGACTCCCAGAATTTAAGCGACCATGTTCGTTGTTTAACTTAACCGCACCGAGTTTTAAAAATGAAAGATCTGTCTTTATTTGCTCCAAGGGAGCTTCGCTAGGATGGGCCATATTATACTGTGTCCTTGCTGTATTAAACTCTGAAATCAGGTTACTTATGTTTTGTCTGGTAATATTAAATCTAAAAACTTTTGGTGTCATGAACTTTTGGTATTCCATTTGTTGCGGTGTCGTACCTGAAAATGAGATAAATTTTTTATTTTGCTGATATTTTAATGTAGAGTAAGCGAACAAACCTCTGCCATCACTTCCAATTCCATCGAGACTTGAAGTCCATGATGCTGAGTTGGGATGAACTAAGGCCACAATCAGTCCAAACCCCACAACCAATCCTGACGTCGTTTCGGTATAAAAATCCATTCCCAGAGTCAATTGCGTTGTTGGGACGGACCTATTGTATGTTTTTTTTAATACGCCAGCGTTATCCCAAAAGGCCAATTGAGGGACTGCTATTTTGGTCGCAAAGAGTAAGCGAGAGTTTGCACTTGGGAACTAATTTGTAAGCGTAGAATTAGGGCCATAAAACATCCCTACTTGAGTGTGAATACCACTTCCTGGAATGTTGACCTTCATCGCAGAAGGAAAGTTGTTGTTGTGAGTGAGAAATTGCCACTCAAGATAATCGTCA
>Ga0247844_1007966_pt1 | contig 11709 bp, 8 predicted proteins | sample LaCtaG_FD_192421 | JGI IMG/M metagenome (GOLD analysis project Ga0247844, IMG submission 192421) | Freshwater microbial communities from meromictic Lake La Cruz, Castile-La Mancha, Spain - LaCruzMarch201714.5m_1 | ecosystem: Environmental > Aquatic > Freshwater > Lake | place: Spain: Castile-La...
TGAATCTTTGTCACAATCTATGCTTGATGCTCCCGATAAATTCGGGGGCATTTTTTTTGCCTAGTTATTAATCCCAGCCAGCGGCCATGAATATAGGCAAATACATCGCAAAAAAATCTAAGAAAAAAATTATTACGCCGATAAAAATTATAGTACTATAGATTCATTCAACTTTAAAAACGAGCAACTCAAAACGAAGGATTTTCTGATGAAAAAAATGAACAAATTTATAGCAGGTTTTACTCTCGTAGAACTAATGGTCGTTGTTGCGATTATTGGTATTCTCGCAACAGTGGCAGTTCCTAACTTTCAAAAATACCAAGCGAAGGCTAAGACGTCTGAGGCCAAACTTTCTCTAGCAAGCATTCATACAAGTGAAACTACTTTTTTTAGCGAGTGGGATACCTATGCAACATGCTTGGATGCAATGGGGGTTATGGGACCAGGCAGAGGCTATTATTGGTTTGGCTTTAATGCCAACGTAGCATCATTGAATACCACTGCTGTCGCGGCAGGAGCGACGGCTTGCACTTCTACTACTGCTTATAACTTGAAGCCAGCGCAAGCAATAACCCCAAGCGGTGGTACAGCTATTGCCAGCGGTGACATCATTGCAGCAGCAACTGTTGATAGCGTAGGGTTTACGGCAGCTGCTGCTGGCCGACTTAAATCAGGTTCTCCTGCCGATGTATGGACAATTACGGCAAGTAAAACGATGGCAAACACTGCTGTTGGTTACTGATTTTTTCAAACTGAATCTTTGTCACAATCTATGCTTAATGCTCCCGATAAATTCGGGGGCATTTTTTTTGCCTAATTATGAATCTCCACCAGCGGCCATGAAAATAGGCAAATACATCGCAACAAGAATCGCAGCAACAATACCACCAAGAACAACAAGAATTAGTGGCTCAATCATTTTTGTGAGTGTTTCTATTAAGCGATTAACTTCTTCTTCGAAAACATCTGCAATACGCTCAAGCATCTCATCAAGACGCCCAGTCTGCTCTCCAACTTTTACCATTTGAATAACCATCATTGGAATATAGGGTACTTTTTCAAGAGGCCCTGTAAAAGTCTGGCCTTCTGTCACAGCTTTTTTAATACCACGGATATCTTTTACAAGATAAGTCTGATCAATAGTTTCAAGACAAATTTCTAAAGCATCAATGAGCGCAACGCCAGAGGAAAGCATTGTTGAAAGCGTCCTCGTAAAGGATGAAAGATTTCCTTTAATAATAATCCCCCCCATCACAGGAAGATTCATTGTAACTTTATCGTAAATAGGTTTTCCGATAGGACTTTTTTTCCAAGCATTAAACACGACCAAGCCGACAATCCCCGCAGGTATCATCAAAGGCGTCCAGGCCTGTAAAAATTTTGAAATATTAACAACCATAAGTGTAACAAATGGCGGCTCTTGACCAGTATCACTTAACATTTCCATAAATTTGGGAACAACGAAAACCATAAGCCCCCAAACAACGAGAGTCCCAACCGCAACAGCGATCGTTGGATAAGTCATGGCAGATTTAATTTTATTTTTAATTTGTTCTTGCTTGGTGAGGTGGATGGCTAATTTATTTAAAATTGTGTCGAGAACACCTCCGGCCTCGCCTGCCTTAATCAAGTTGCAGTACATCGGGCTAAATCCTCTCTGTTTCATCATCGCTTCCGCGAGAGTTTTCCCTTCACCCACATCTTGGGCAATATTTTTTAATCCTTTTTTTAAGACAGCATTTTTTTCGGCCTTACTTAAAATTTCCAAACCCTGCATGATGGGAATACCGGCCGCAAGCATTGTGGCAAATTGTTTTGTAAACTGACAAAGTTCTTGATTACTAAATGATGTACCATAACCACGCGATAGCAACCACTCCCCAAAATCAAAATCAGTAAATGAAGGAGGCGTAACTCGCTTGGCACGTATTCCTTCGGCCCGTAAAAATTTACGAACTTCTTTCTCATTCTGTGCTTGAATTTCTCCACGCGCTTTTTTGCCGTTTTTATCAAGACCTTCCCATCTCCAAGTCCCCATAACTTACGAACCCTTTTTATTAAGGCTAAGCATATTTGATAATTCCTCTTGGGCCGTCGTATACCCCATCGCAACTTCAACACTAATTTGACCAGAATCTACTAATTTTTTTAAACTTTGATTCATTGTAAACATCCCTGACTTATCTTGTCCAATCTGCATTTGTGAATAAACCTGATGAACTTTATCTTCACGCATGAGATTTCTAATCCCCGTATTAGGAATCAAAACTTCCATCGCTAAACATCGCCCAGGCTCAAAACTTTTTGGAATTAACTGCTGTGAAACCACTCCCTGTAGAACGAAAGAAAGTAAAGTTCTAACCTGCGTCTGCTGGTGCGCGGGAAAAACGTTAATGATCCTATTGATTGTTTGAACGCATGAGTTTGTATGAAGGGTTCCAAAAACCAAGTGCCCCGTTTCTGCAATAGTAAGCGCGGCCTCAATTGTCTCAGCATCCCGAAGCTCACCCACAAGAACAATATCTGGGTCCTGACGAAGTAAACTTTTAAGAGCGCACTTAAATTCAAGCGTATCAGCTCCCACCTCTCTTTGATTCACGATACAACCTCGATGAGTATGAACAAATTCGATAGGGTCTTCAAGTGTAATGATATGACCACACTCTTTCTCGTTCAAACGATCTATTAATGAAGCAAGGGTGGTCGACTTACCAGATCCTGTCGGGCCAGTGACTAAAATAAGTCCGTTACTAATATCCGTCATGCTCAAAAGAACGTTGGGTAAATTAAGCGATTTAAAATCAGGAATAGTGCTTGGAATTTGTCTAAAAACTCCAGCGACAGATCCCTTAGAATAAAAAACGTTGGCCCTAAAACGGGCAAGGCCTTTTATTCCAAATGAAAAATCTAATTCTAAATTTTTTTCAAATTCACTTTTTTGTTCTTCAGTTAAAATTTGATAAATTAATCGTTTAGTATCTTCGGGTTTTAAAAAAGGTATTTTTATCTTGACGACCTCTCCATGAATTCTCATCCCCGGCGCAGTTCCAACAGTTATATGTAAATCTGAGGCTTTGTTATCAACCATGAATTTAAAAAGCTGTTGAATTTTTAAATCAGCATGAGGATTACTATTTGACCCCGTTGCGGCCCTTGAACTTGCTTTACTCTCGTTTGATGTGCTCATAAAATTCCTCTTATTAAATCCTATAATCTATCTGAACTCGAATTACTTATAGCTTCGTCAAGTGTTGTCATCCCTTGGGCAACCTTTGTTAGGGCAGACATTCTTAACGTTTTCATTCCTTCTTTTATCGCCTGTCTTTTTAACTCTTCCGCAGAAGGATTTTTTAAAATAATTTCTTTAACAGCAGGAGAAATATCCATCACCTCATAAATAGCAACCCTGCCTTTATAGCCAGTCTTATTACAAACCTCACAACCCTTGCCACGATAAACAGTAATTTTCTCCGCAGAACTTGGTGCAATTCCACAAGAAATTAAATGATCAACTGTAATTGATTCATCAGGCTCTTTGCACTGGGCACAGATTTTTCGACATAAACGTTGGGCCACAACAACATTGAGAGAACCTGTCACTAAAAAAGGCTCAATACCCATGTTTAGTAAACGAGTGATCGTCGAAGGTGCATCGTTTGTATGTAAAGTTGAAAGAACCAAGTGCCCAGTAAGTGCCGCTTCAACCGCAATTTCTCCAACTTCGTAATCGCGAATCTCTCCCACCATGATAATATCGGGGTCCTGACGCAAAAAGGCCTTTAAGGCCACAGCAAATGTTAGCCCCGCTTCTTTTCTCACGTTCACTTGATTAATACCTTCCAAATTAAATTCGACAGGATCTTCGGCAGTCGAAACATTCACATCAATTTGATTAAGTTCAGCAAGTGCAGAATAAAGTGTCGTTGTTTTTCCAGAGCCCGTAGGCCCTGTGACTAAACACATCCCATACGGTTGAGAAATAGCTTTTTTAAAAACATCAATTTGTTTTTTCTCAAACCCAAGTTTTGTCATATCAAGTTGTAAATTTGATTGATCAAGAATACGAAGAACCATTTTTTCGCCATAAAGTGTAGGTAGTGATGACACACGGTAATCAACAGGCGCTCCCCCAATTTGAAGTTTTATTCTTCCATCTTGAGGCTTACGTCTTTCAGAAATATCCATTTGGGCCATGATTTTTAAACGAGAAATCATAGGCAATAAATAAGACTTTGGAGGCCTTGGAATTTCTACAAGAGAGCCGTCTACGCGATAACGAATGCGAAATGTTTTTTCATAAGGCTCGACGTGAATATCACTTACTTTTTTAATATAGGCTTCAGCTAAAATTCTATTTACATACTTTACGACATCCTCGCCAATATCTTCTTCCTTCGCTGAGTCGGCCCCGCCCTTATCGCCTTGAACTTCCTTAATTGAACTTAAAAGTTCATCAACAGATTCAGTGATTCGCTCATAACTTTTTTTCCAGGCCTTGAGATTTGTTAAAATCAGTTCAACTGGGAATTGAAATAATGATTGCAGTTCAATTTTTTTATCTTTAATTGTAGGGTCATAAACAGCAACAATCACCTTTCCGTCTTTGTGCTGTATAGGAAGTGCGCGATATTTTATGACATCACTTTTTTTAATAATGCTTAAAACCTCTTGAGAAATTTTAGCATTGCTTAAATTAATAAACGTAAGGCCATACATCTCTGAAACTTGTTTTGCAAATTTGACATCATCAAAAAATTCAAAATTAACAAGACCTAGTTCTGAAATAATATAGGGATCATTGTCGAGTAAAAGTGAACGTAAATCCTTCAGAGGGACAACCCCTGTTTTAGTAATTACGTCTTGAAATTCTTTTCTAAACATAAGAGATAACCAATTTTAATTTTACTCGTTATCTATCTATCGGATTTTTTATAATTTTTTTTAGGGAAGTTGCGGGAAAAAGAAAAAAATATTTGTTGACCAAAATGCTTCAAGTGGTCCTATAGCAAAAGAAGTGTAAAATCAAAGTAGGCAATTGCTCCTTTCTCATTTTAAAATCTCGTTCTAAGAATGAAAAGCAAAGTGGGTTAGTATTGCAAAAAACAGAAAACCAAAACCATCAAGAAATACTTCTCGTTTATCCGAACGTCTCAAGTGAGGATAGATATAATAAAAAAATTGACGCCATTGGTGGCCATCAATTGCCACTAGGGATTTACTATCTTGCATCTTACCTTAGAAAAAATAAATTTCTTGTTAATATTGTCGATGCCGAGGCTTTCAACGTTTCAGATGATAAAATTTGTGAACTAATTTCTAAAAAAACTAAAATAGTCGGCATCTCATCGACAACTGTGGCCTTTAGAAATGCAAGAAAACTTGCGGAACGTATTAAATCGAGTTTTCCACATCTAAAGATAGTGATTGGGGGTCCTCACATCACGGCCATGCCAAAAGAAACAATGGAAACCTTGGCCTTCGACTATGGAATAGTTCAAGAAGGCGAGATCCCGTTTTTAAAACTAGTAGAACACCTTTTAGAGAGCAAGCACGACCTAAAAAATATACCGAACCTTTTATGGGTCGAAAACAAAACCATTAAATCAAACCGCGAGAGAGTGACAACCACAAACCTTGATGAGCTCCCCTTTCCCGCCCGAGATTTGGCGACTGATCTTGGGGCGTATAAACCACCTGTTGGCGCCTATAGGAAAGAACCTGTCGCCAGTGTCATTACCTCTCGAGGCTGTCCTTACTCATGTATCTTTTGTGATAATAATACTTTTGGAAAGTCCATTCGCTATTTTAGTGCAGAGTATGTCGCAAGCGAAATTCAAGAACTTGTTGTAAATTATGGCGTCAAAGAAATCTCTTTTTTAGATGATACTTTTGTCGTTGATAAAAAGCGCATGTTAAAAATATTCGAATTACTTTCCAAGCAGCAAATCAAAATTTCATGGTCATGCATGACGAGGGTAAACAACCTTGATTATGACACCTTGAAATTTATGAAAGACAACGGGTGTTGGCAAATTAGAATTGGTATTGAAAGTGGAAACCAAGACGTCATTAATTTCATCAAAAAAGGAATAACGTTAGAACAAGTCAAAAACGTTACAAGTCATTGCCACAAACTTAAAATGATGGTGACTGGTTTTTTTATTATTGGCCATCAAATAGATACAGAAGCAACAATAGACCAAACAATCAACTTCGCTCTTTCAATTCCACTAACAGATGTTGTTGTCACGATCAACACGCCTATTCCTGGAACAGAATCCTATAACATCGCCAAAAATTATGGAACTTATATTGAAGGAAATTGGTCTTCTCTTAATTATTGGACACCCGTTTTTATTCCCGATGGGTTGACTCGTGAACTCATGTTAAAAAAACAAGCTGAGTTCTATAAGCGATTTTATCTGCGGCCAAGAGTGATCTTTTGTCAGTTGAAGAAAGTTCGCTCGTTTAAAGTTTTAAAATCATTTTTTAAAAGCACCATTTTAGGATTGAACTTTTTAAAGGCAAAATAAAAGTATGACAATAAAATGACCTTCATAAACAAAGCACTACCAGTTGTTGTTATTCCAGCTTATCGACCAACGCAGTCACTGATTGACTTAATTAACTTACTTGTTTGGGAAAAAAAATTTGAAATTATTGTTATAAATGATGGCACAAATCCTTCATCAGATTATTTTTTTTCAAAAATAACAACTCACCCCGAAGTAAAAGTTCTTCATCATCAAAAAAATCTTGGAAAAGGACGTGCCCTCAAAACAGCTATTGAATACTATCTCGCAAACTCTCCAGAAAACCACAATGGAATTATTACAGCAGATGCAGATGGTCAGCATCACATAGACGACATTCTAAAGATTTCAATTTTTCAGAACTTACATCCTCAAAAGCTTGTGCTTGGGACACGTGGTTTCGAAGGAAAAATTCCCTATAGAAGTCAGTTGGGAAATCGTCTCACACGTTATCTTTTTAAGTTTTGCTTTGGGAGAATGCTTTATGACACACAAACTGGATTGCGTGCTATTCCGAGATATTTTTTACCCACCCTTTTGGATATACCTTTTAATCGATATGAGTTCGAACTAGAAATGCTGGTGAAAGCCTTACAATATCAAGTTCCGATTGAAGAAGTTTCCATCAAAACAATCTATCAAGATAAAAATATAAGCTCACACTTTAATCCACTGCTTGATTCTTTAAAGATCTATTATGTTTTTGCAAGATTTTTTGCAAACTCAATGCTTTCGTCTTTGATTGATTATGTTGTTTTTGCCCTTTGTTTTTTTAAAACAAAAAATATGTTAATAAGTCTCTGCACAGCGCGAATTGTTGCCGCAAGTATCAATTTCACTTTAGGACGAACGCTCGTCTTTAAATCCAATAACACTATTGTACGACAAATCAGCAAATATATTATTCTCGCGACCATTCTTATGACCGCGTCGTATGGACTCCTCCGTTTTTTTACAATAACTCTAGGAATGAATATCTATCTAAGTAAATTTCTAGCAGAAGCTGGTTTATTTTTCGCGAGCTTCACCATTCAAAATATTTATATTTTTAATTCTAAAAATGATCGTACAGGATGATCAAGAAAAGTTTTCCACTTTTTGTCATTTTTCTTACCGTGTTTTTTTGCTATCATGGTATTTTAAATAGTGAGTTTATTGGTGATGATTGGTATAGATTAAATGAACTAAGAGCATATTTTAACGATGGTTTTTTGAACGTTATCTCAAACGCTATGCCAGATCGTCCTTTGTTAACAGCTTTGCTGTTTTTGAATTATTCCTACGGAAAAATGGATCCGTTTAGTTTTAAACTTACGTCCCTAACACTACATAGTATTTTATGTTTTTTGCTTTTTCGTTTTTTTGTTCACTTTCAGAAAAATTATCTAGGGAATATTCACCATCGCCTCGCACTTCTAATTACCCTTATATTCGCTACTCATACAGTGCACACACAGGCCCTGATATCCTCTGTTCAGGTTAGTGTTATCATTTCGGGCATCGGAATTGTTGGCTCACTTTTATTTTATTCCAAATATTTATTAGAAAAAAAACGAAATTATCTACTTGTTTCTCTTTTATTTTTTTTAATAGGCTTGCTTTCAAAGCCCAATATTATCACACTCCCCCTAATGCTCATGATTTTATTAAAAACAACAAATAATTTCTCACTGAAAAAGATAAAAACAATTGTTCCATTTTTTATATTATGCTTGATTCCTTTTGCATTTAATTACTTTGGTAAAATTAATATCCAAGAAGGATCTTTAGACTCGTTTCACTATTTACTTGTTCAACTCAGGGTTATTTTTTATTACTTCAAGCTTTTCCTTATTCCAGTCAATCTCCATTTTTACTATGACTTGAATCAAAATTATGACTTTTATTCTTGGAAAACGTGGCTTGCTTTCATCGGACATTTTGGAATACTTGTTTCTAGCTATGTTTATTCAAAAAAAATACCCTATGTTGGACTGGCTGTCGCTTTTGTTTATTTAGCACTTGTACCAGAATCAAGCATTTTCCCAATTGATCATATCATTTTTGAGCATAGGACTTATGTACCTTATCTTTTTATTTCATTCATGATGCTCATCTTTTTGACTCATTTACAAAAGTCAAACCACAAGCGCTTCGTCGAGATTATTCTTACTGTTTTTATTTTAATTTATTTAAGTTTAACGTTGAGAAGAATTCAGTCAGTCGACACATTTGAAAAGTGGTGTATTGATGACTATCAAAAACGGGAGAACTCTCTTAATGCTGACTTAACTCTTCTTCAAAATTTATATTTAGTAGCAGGAAATCGGGGCTCAATCTCACCTGCAGGCCAAGCGATTGTGAGCACGCTTGTGACAAAAAAATCGAAATCCGTTTTACACGAGGCAATGATAGGCATGCTTTCGTACAACACAGACATAAAACAAAAAAAAATTATAACCTTAGAAAAAATTGCCAATATCTTACTTCAAGATCAGGTACCGATGACTTTTACACAAAGAAGCAATTTTATCACTTTTCTCGAAATTCATCTTTTTAAAATGCTTAATGATAAAATTTTGTATGCACAAAAAATCGAACCAATACTTCAAAGTCAGGCTTTAGTTTTTTTGGCCTTCCCAAGATTTCATATTCTACATCAAAAAAAATACCTTCAAGTGCTTCTTGTTTTAAAAAACTATTATGAAAATAAGTTATCACATGCCCAATTGACCAACGATGATTTCAAGCATTATTGTGCTACTTTGAAGCAACTGATTCTTATTTTACCAGATAAAAAGACAGAGCTTTTAAATAAAGTAGGCTTACTTGAAAAAAAATATCCACAAATGAGCAAACTTATTCTAGATTTTAAAAATTAAAACTCCTTCAAGTATTTATTTTGGGTCTATCTATTTTAAGAATTCTTGATTAAGATTTAGCTAAAAAACCCAAGGATGGCCAATGCAAGCATCAAGAATGATGCAGACATTTAAGCACAATCAGAGCAATATCATCTTTTTTTCATATTCTATTTTGCTCATGCTTCCACTTCTTTTTTTTTTACCATCTGCCCCCCAAACCCCCGATGGTGCTGAAATTATTTCAACAGCCCTTTATGGAGGTGTCGCTCATCCTCCTGGGTTTCCATTACAAGCATGGATAAACAGATTTGTTATTTATCTTTTTCCAGTGTTCCCAATAAAAGCCTTGGCCATCTTAAGTTTAGCCTATACGGTTTTAACTCTTTTTACATTTTCACAAACACTTTTATTGCTCAAAATAAGAAAACTGTATGTTTACTTTCTAATACCACTCTACTTGTACTATCCGGTTGTTTTTGGACAAGCAGTACAGGTTGAAAAATATTCAATTTTGTTGCTGCTAATGAATTTAATAATATTTCAAGCCCTAAAGTGCCTGACAAGTGATGAAAAAAAAATAAAAAAGAGGATTTTTCTTTTGTCAATCATCACTGGTTTTTTGTTTTCCCAACACTATACGTCCATTATATTTCTTCCATATTACGCATTTATTCTTATATTTATTTTTAAAAAAAAGTCATTTAAAACTTCGCGATGGAGTCTTGTCCAATCTGTTTTAATCTCACTTGGGGTTCCAATCTTTTTTTATCTTTCATTGCCCTTTCTTCGAACAGAAGCCGTATGGCCAGACTGGGGAAACATTGTTGGTGTTAAGGGAGTCATTAAATATTTTTTTGCCTTCGATCATGGAGATCATCGTGTTTTAAACAATACACTCGACTTAAAGACATCCCTAGGGATCACAATTCCGAATGTCATAAATCCCATTAATATTTTTATAGATGATATCCTTCGCTATTTTCATATTACTCTATTTTTTGCACTTTTTGGTTTTGTGCAACTTTTAAAAAAAGAAAAAACTTTTTTTCTGGTACACCTATACAGTCTCTTATTAGCAGTTATTCTGTTCTCATTATTTAATCCAGTGACATCTCTATCTTCGCTCGGGTACATGGAGCGTCATACAGTAATCATCGTCACATATTTTTTCATCTTCTACTCATACGGAATAAATGAACTAGCTTTGATTAAAAAATGGCCACTAAAACGCTTTCTGGCGCTCGTGCTTCTTCTCACGCTCTCATTTAATTTATTTTTTAACTTCAATCGCTTTTCTGCGTATAATAACAATATTTTTAACATCTATCGCAATTTTATCGCTCGATATATTCCAGACAGTGCTATTTTTATCACCCTCGATGACTTTATTGGGTTTTCTGGAATTCCAACATCGAACGCTAAGGTACGCTACCCAATAAATCACTTATTCAATTATAAATGGTATTCACAGCATGTTGCTTTGTCCTTAGAGCCTCGCTTAGCAACTGCTTTGAGTGAGTTAGAAAAACAAAATAGTTGGAACCTTTATCAGCTAATTCAAAAGCTTTATGATCAAGGTTTTTTGATTTTAACAACAACTCCGGAAATATTTAAAGAAACCAAAGCAACTATAGAACAACGAGGTTTAGTCTGGGGAATAAGTAAAAACACAAAATCTCAATTTACCTTTTTTTCTATCAAAGCAGGACTAGAGCTTTGCGAAATGCTAAATTTCCAAGACAGTAAAGTTCCCTTAGAGGGGCACTATTTTACAATGACAATACTTCAAAAATTTCCTGCGGTTTTCTATGCGATGAGCTCTTATCTCTACAAAACTGGTCACATAGAAGCAGGAAACGAAACTTATAAACTGGCCCGAATGTTTATCCCAGAGATTGAACCAATCGAATACCAGAAGCAGTGTAAAAAAATTAGTCACATTATTTCCGGTCTCAACTTCAGTAACTAATGACGACTGCTCTTAAAGCGAAAGGACTTATTTTTCCGTTTTAAAACATGGAGAGGTAAAATCGGAAGGCATTGTCGCGATGTAATCTTTAGATGTCATTTCTCCAAAAATATGAGGAAAATCCTTTTGTGCCTTTAAAAGAGTTTTTTCGTAGATTTGGCGATTTTTTAAAAATTGTGAAATAAAGAGATAAGTTCGATAATAAGATGGTTCTTTTTCATAATTTTGATTATTTTCAAGGGCCTGGATTTTTTCATATGCCTTTATTGGGTTTCCTTTTCCCAACTCAATCGTGAGCAAGTTTTTACTACATGCGATAATCTGGTGAGAAAAAAGATGCTCCCCTGAGCATACATGAAGGAAA
>Ga0247844_1007968_pt1 | contig 11707 bp, 14 predicted proteins | sample LaCtaG_FD_192421 | JGI IMG/M metagenome (GOLD analysis project Ga0247844, IMG submission 192421) | Freshwater microbial communities from meromictic Lake La Cruz, Castile-La Mancha, Spain - LaCruzMarch201714.5m_1 | ecosystem: Environmental > Aquatic > Freshwater > Lake | place: Spain: Castile-La...
ACGCAGGTTTATCCGCCGAAACCCAAGGATTATCCGATTCCCGTCCTCGGGGCTAAGCCGAAACAGAAATATGAGGTGATTGGACGCCTCTCCTTCAGCGCGGGGCGCGGCTACGGCTACATGATCAAGGCGATTGAATACAATGCCCGCCAAGCTGGGGCTGATGCGGCGATCCTTGTCGATTCGTCGAGCAACACCCAGCAATACACCTACACAGTTCCGGGCTACGTGACGACTCAGCCGGTCACGACCTACTCGACTGGATCCGCCTATGGCAGTGCCAATTATTATGGGGCGGGAGGTTATGGCCACGGGACCGGATCGGCTTACGGATCCAGCACCTCGACGACCTATGTGCCGGTTTACAATCCGGGCTACACCGGCGTTGGATCGGTTGTGAGGCATTCCATCGATGCCCTGATGATTGTTTTCAAATAAACCCCGAAGCGGGTTTTTTGGGGCGATATTGGCTCAAGCCGAGCGAAGCATCATTCGACCAAAACCATCACGCAGGCATCCCTCACCTCGCTGACGGTTTCTTCCATTTTCTCCGTGCCAGTCTCGTCGTTGGGCGAGGGCATTTGGGAGCGATACTCTTCCAGCAGTCGAAGTAGATACGCGCTTTTCACGGCATAGTTCACATTATGGGGCAGGTCTTTGGTATCCTCCACCATCATGGCGGCGTTGAGTTTTGCGACAACGATGACGACGACATTTCCGCCCGAATTAAAGAGCGGTCCACCTGAATTTCCCGGTTGGACGGGAACAGAGATTCAGACTTCCTGACCTGGCGGGAAAATGGATGACCTGATTGGGCGGTAGATGAGGCGGAGGGTGGTGCCGGGATAGCAGATTTCTGTGGCGTTGAGTTCGGTGCATAGGGCTTCGAGGGTGGCGTCGTGAATGGGGTTGGCTTGGCCGTGGATTTTGACGCGCAGACTGTTGCGGGCGGGGTCGGGGCGCAGGTTGACGCTGGTGGCGAATACTGTGCCCACAAAGCTTCGGGCGTCGTCGCGGTTTGGTGGCCGGTTTCGCTCAGGGCGCGGATTTCACGAACCCAGAGGCCGTTGGTCAACCGGGTGCCGCGTTCGGCGAGTTGGAGTGTGCTTTTTTCACTGTTGGGGTGGGTGATTGTTTGCATTTTTTTTGAGCCGCCCGGCACGGATGGCTTTGTGAATCGTGTTGGGCAGCACGCCAAGTTCCACACCAATGGCTGGAACTTCCATTCCCGCGTCGAGACGGCTTTGCACTTCCTGAAGGCGTTGCTCCGTGAGCTTGTGACCTTGCCGGGGCACAGGTGGACGAAAAAATCCCGCCGCTCCCTCGTCGCGCAACTTCTTGCAGGCCCTCTTCACGCTGACCAGAGGCACTCCGAAGGCCCGTGAAATCTCGCTCTGCGAGGCGTTGCCATTGGCTATGAGCTGGCTGGTAAAAAATCGGAACGATGCGATGTCAACGACCGGATGGCTGAAAACCGGAAGATGCCCGTTGAAATACCAAACCACGGAGTCCCTTTCCTGAAAGGCAAGTTCAGTGGTGATCGGCGTGCTGCTGGCGGGAAAAATCGGGAGCTGGATTTGCGGCATACCGAACGATCACCACACGAGAGGAAGTCCTTCAATTCGGTTCATTGAGGTTCCTCGACTGCGGTCCACGCAGCCCGGAGGTCAGGATGTCTGAATTTCCAAACCCATGTCCGCGTGGAATCCATTTTTTTGCTCTGTGGGCGGTGGATTTTTTCGGTGTTGAAGGCGACTCGGGCCTGCTTGTCGTTTTCTACGAATACTTACCTGGAAGAGGCTCTAGCGGAGGATTCGGTCTTGCAGTTCCCTGAGCGGTTGGTCCGGGTGCTCTCACCGATTGAGCAAAGGCGGCTCTGCGATCGTAGAAAATTCACACCCACACTTTTCCGCGCGGGGTTTGTTTTTGCGCCGGTGCTTCGCGGTAGGCTCATCGCCGCCGAATTGATTAGGCGGTGGAGCCTTTTCAAGCAGTTCGGTTGATTTTTCGCTCTTAAATCATGTTCCCAGATTCGAAGCACACGCCAGCCGGTTTTCCGAAGAGTTCGAGTCACCAACCGATCTCGAACCTTGTTTGAAGCGAGTTTCTTTGCCCAAAAGGCTGAATTGTTCTTGGGCATTGACGCGTGCTGTGGGCAGCCATGCCAGAAGCAGCCGTCAACAAAGACGGCGAGCTTGGCGGCGGGGAAAACGAAATCGGGCTTGCCGAATATGCGCGCGTTCCTCCGCCAGCCGGTGATGCGGTGTTCGCGCATCAGCGCGATGAGGCGGAGTTCCGTCTCGCGGTTCCCGCGCGAGCGGATGAGCGACATCACCGCACTCCGTTTCGCCTTGGTGAAGACATCAGCCATCAGCGGCGTTCGCCGAAGTCGGCGGCGATTTGGAAACGCCGCGCGGTTTCGTCGCCCTCATGCGTGTGCATCCGGTCGTAGAGACCGGCCCATTGCGCATCGCATGGGTAGAGTTCTTCGTCGGCAAGGTCGCCCGCGTGCGCGCGCCGCCACGCCTCGGCAGCGAAGCGCCGCAAGGCGCGCGGCCAGCCGCTCTCCACATCCTCGTAGCCTTCGGGATGCAGGCCGGGAAATATGTAGGCGACGGCACACCATGCGCGGATGAATTCGAGCTTGGGGAGTTCATCGAGTGGAGAGGTGAACGCGCGGCGAAGCTCGCGGCCTGCGCCGCGCAGCGTGGAAGGAACGACAATGTTGGTGCTCATGCCCCAAGTCGCTACCAGGTCGCTTGGTGCTTGCCAGGAAAAAAATGCGCCCGTGATTGTGGCGTTGCTCGGTGTCACTTCGCCGACTTCTTGCGGCGTTTCAGTTTCGCAGTTCGATCACTGAAATTGTGAGCAATGCCCGCGTGCCTCTGTTTGTCTCCAACGGATGCGATGAAGGTCGCCATGTCCCACAGCTTCGCGCGGTCGTCAGCCGGGTAAGTCGCGTGCAACGGAGCAGGAATAACAAGCTGGAGGTTGTGCTTCCGCATTTGCGCAAGCTGGTTCGCGCTGATGGCAGGCTCCAAAGTAACGATATGCTTCTCCTTCACGCGGGCGCTCTCGGCGAGAACTTGCCGCCAGCGGTCTTTGCACGAAGTCTTCGCGCCGAGCAGCGTCAGCAATGCGACCGGGAACGAAGCATCGAAATATTGTGCCGAGCCAGGAAAGAGAAAGTCGGGCTTGGCCTTGTCCTCGACTGTGACCGTGCGCTCATACGCGAGACCGTGCGCGCGGAAAACCTCACCCAAATGATTTTCAAATGCGTGGCCCGCGCGGGATTTGCGGCGGTTGTGAACCGAAAGCGAACAAGCCACGAAATCGTCAACATCTTTGAATCCTTGTTTGAGTCGTTCGCCGACAATGAATTTTTCAAGCACTCGGAACGCAAACTCCTCGCGTTCCATCCAAGCGATGATAGCGGCGTCAGGGCCATCCTCTGCGCGCACTTCCGGCAATTCATTCCGAACGAATGCGCCGAAAACCGCAGACGATGGAAAGTCTTTGCCGAACAGCTTGAGCATTCGCTCCAGCAACGAATCGTCCGTTGCGGGAAGGACAACGCCTGCGGCTTCAAGGATGCGTGCTCGTGCCATGTCCACGACTTGCCCGGCCTCGATTTTTGCTGTCTCGAATTGCAGTGCAGCATTATCGGTGATGCCGAAAAGCCAGCGAAGCTGGCTTTCGCAACTGGAGCCAGATTCAGCAACCAAAACCGTTGCCGCTTCGTTGCCTGCGGTGAAAGCGATGATGAGGAAATCGCCCGCGCGAGCCCGGCCCTCTCGGCCAATGACACCATTGTCGGTGTAGTAGAGACGCCATTCCGTCCGCGTCGCATGTCTGGAGCGAGAGTCATACCAACTCATGCAGGCAGAGGCTTCCGCAGCCTCGTCTTCATCGTCAGCGAAATAAAAGAACCTCGTTGGAATTCCCGTGTCCGCTTTGCAACTCCGGGTCGCTGTGCCGAGAATTTCTCGCAGGTGACTCGATGAGTTGAACTCGTGTCCGTTGGATGCAGTTGGGTCAACTTCGACTGCGGTGACACGCTTCCATGCAAACATGGAGAAGACTTGTGAGAGGTATCCGAACTTCATGTGGCATTCTTGTGCTGACTTCTTTTCGGTTTGGGGTAAGTGACCGGCGTTCGTGTGAACTCGATTGATGGAGCACCGGGCATCTCTGCTGCAGTAAGCGCGAAATCCGCCGCCGTGTTCAAAGGTTGTCGCAGCGTTCGGAGAACTGCGCTGGCGATGCGCTCAACAACCGGCATGACAACCGAGTTGCCAAACTGCCGATACGCCTGGGTGTCAGACACGACGATTTTGAATGTCTCCGGGTAGCCCATGAGGCGGGCGCACTCGCGTGGAGTGAGCCGCCGAGGGTTGTGTCCACCGTTCTGCGCGATGAGGATTTCCGAGCCGTCCTTGTGGTAGCGCGCGCTGAGGGTGCGCGCGATGTCGCGCTCGGTGACGAGGCCGAAGCCGAAGCCATTGCCGGCCGCGCGGTGCTTCTCAGCGTAGCGTTGAAGGTAGTTCCAGAGGTGGTCGGTGAGCGTGTATTTTGGGTCCGGTGTTGATTCGAAAATGCTGCCGAGCTTTGGGCCATCGACAGGGAACTGCGGGAACTCGAAGTAGCGCCACTCGCGGAAGCCGACGAGGAAGATGCGCTCGCGGTGCTGTGGAACGAGGCTCTTGGCGTCGATGACTTTGTGATAGACGGTGTAGCCGAGATGCTCGGTGAGCGTGCGATGGATGATGTCGAAGGTCTTGCCGCCATCGTGGCCCTTGAGGTTCTTGACATTCTCCAGCACGAACGCGGCGGGGCGATGGAAGTCGAGGATGTCGGCGATGGAGAAGAAGAGGTTTCCCTGCTTTTCGTCCTGAAAGCCGTGCTTGCGGCCCAAACTGTTTTTCTTGGAGACACCCGCCAGGCTGAATGGCTGGCAGGGAAAGCCGCCGCAGAGGATGTCGAACTTCGGTATGTCCCCCACGGCAACCGTATGAATGTCGCCATGTGGCGTTTCACCGAAATTTGCAGCGTAGGTCTGCTGGCTGAACTTGTCCCAGTCGCTGGAGAAAACGCAGCGCGCCCCGGCCCGCTCGAAAGCAATCCGAAACCCGCCGATGCCGCAGAAGAGATCAATGAAGCGGAGTTGGCCGTTCATGGAAGTCCCATTGATTCGATATGGGGGTGAGTCTTCCTGGAGAATTGCCGTTGAAGCTATTCGATGATTCGGCGCTCTGCCATTTGTCGATTGTTTTGGCATTCTTTCTGAAATTTCGGGGCGGTTCATTCGTTTCTACCGAGTAGTAAGGTAAAGCGAGTGGGTGGAAAGCAAGGAAGGAGAAATTCCTTTTTGTTCCGAGATTCTCGAGGGGTAACAGCGACAAATCAAAATCAGCTTCATGGACCTTTCTTGATGTGGAGTTCCTTCTTCCCGGCTTCGGGCCAGAGGTGGCGATAGTGGCCAATGCCGGGCGAGATGATGGCGATTCTTTGAGGCGGCGGTGTGCCGCTGTCGAAGAACTCGGTGTTGATGGCCCCATCCGGCCAGCGGGCGCGGAAGCGTTGGGTGCGGGCTCCGTTGCTGGGCCACCGGTAGTGCGAGGCATACGGGGCGAGATATGGTGTGAGGCTAATGACTATGGGTGTGGTGCCGAGGACATTTCCGTTCCAATCGACGATGGCACCGGGCGGCGCGGTGTGGATGTGGATTTCCTGTGGGGCAGGCTGGGCACGCTGGACTTCCGGCTCGGGCGGAAGCGCCGTGGCGCAGGCGGCAAGGAGTAGAGGAATGGAGGCGAAGAGACAGGCGCGGTGATGTTTCACATTTTTCAATTTTCTTAGTGGTTCATCGCTCGACTAGTCCTCCAAGGTTTCTCGGATGGGAAGTCATGCAGAAGCATTGTTGCCAGGTGACGCAAAAGCCCCCGTCTTCATCTCGTAGATTTTACGAAGGAGAACAAACAGGGCGAGTCCCGCACCTTCAAAATCTTCAGCCAAACCGTATCTCGCTCTCGCCTTCTTGATGTAGTCATCCTCCGTTTCGCCCTGCCCCAAAAAAGACAGCAAATCGGTGCCTTCCGTGGCGTAGAGGTAATCTGGGTCACATCCAAGACGCTCTCAACGAAATCGCGTGAAAATTCCTGATGGCCGAAAGATACCTCATCGGTATTCCAGAGAGGCGCCCGCCACTTCAGGTCTTCTGCCATTGTTATGGAAAAATCGCTTTCGCGCGGAATGCCATCAAAAAGAAGACCGTGAGATTCGGTGGTAATGGATCTGTCGGGATTGAGCGTGCAGGGGCAAACTGTATTTTTGGGTAAAAACTCCGGCACTACTCCATCCGGCAGGCAATCATCCACAATGAACTCTTGGAGTTTCCAAATCTGCTCCTCTACGGTTTGTTTCCAAGCCTCGCGCTGCGTCGCGTAAGTCATCGGGGTTTGTTTCCCTCCCCCACCGACCTCCCAGTATCCCACGACGGCGTCTTTTGTGCTGCTTATCGGGGTTATGATTATCCAACAATTACTTTCGGGCTGTTCAGTTTTCATAGGTTAAAATGGAAATTTGTTTTGCCAGCAGGCGACTGGGATTCGGCTTCTGGAGCGGATAGATGCGATTCGTAGCGACGGCGAATACGCGGAGGATTTTTGTGATCATGACGCGGGAATCCTCGCATGGTTGGTAGGACATTTGCAGGGGAAGCAAAATTATTTTTGGAAATTTCCGGCTCCCGGCTTGAGGCCATGAATCAAGGCTTGTCGCTCCATGCCGCGAGCCTGAGCTGTTGGAAGGCCCGATTCTCAAGGGATGGTTTGTGCAAACCCAAGAGATACGCAAAGCGGACCTACATTTAGTCGTTCCGATTTGGGAGCGGGCAGGGGAAAACTCCGGCAAATTTTCGCGAGAGTCAAATCCCGCCCTTCCCCTACTCTGGCGGTTCTGTTGACTTTTCGCGCAGGGGTGGTCTGTTTGAAACAGAGTTCGCCGCCTGCTGGCAAGAGTCCTGTTCACAGGCTCCCCAGATGTAACGGCGAATTCCACTTCCCCTCCTTCCCTCGCTCAAAATCCCACCCGGCTGCTCGGCGCTGCGGATCGCTAACGCTCCCGCATCGCCGCTCAGCACTCCGCAAACCAGCAGGCAGGCAGAAGCGGCGCTATGCGCCGTCGGCGTCGAAGAACCTCGCCGGAAAGGGTAGCGATGGATGAGCGTTTCGGTATCGCGTGCAGAAAAAAACTGCATGAAAAAACTCGAAATTTCTTTCAACGCGCACGGGGGTGTTTTTTGAATCTCGAGTTCCGGGGCAGCGATCAAACAATTTTGAAAAAAATCGGGCTTCGAAGTCATCAGAACTGTTGCCAGTGTGTTGCCAGTAAAACCTGCGCTAAGGGGCAGAAATGGGCACTTCTGATGATATCCGGCAGAAGGGATCTTCTGCTGCGCAACCTCTTGATTAAGAAGTGGTGGGCAGAGCTGGATTCGAACCAGCGAAGGCGTAAGCCAGCGGATTTACAGTCCGTATCTTTTACTAGGGAAACCGATTTACTTGCCATTTACTTGACATTTAGAAATTGGAATGGCACTTTGAGCATCAAATCGGAGGTGAAAGATGCGAAAAACCAAGCTGCGAATGCGAGAGACCACCATCAATGGCGAGCGCTACTTTGTGGTGATTTACCCTGGGATGGACGGGATGAGACAACGGGACCATTTCAAGAATCGCGCAGAGGCTAAAACTTTTCATGACAGGAAGCGGGTCGAATTGGCGAACTTCGGGACCGCTGCCGCAGCTTTGGATGAGAGGCAGAGGGCCGAATATCTGGAATGCTGTGACATTCTGAAACCCTACGGGCTTTCGCTCAGGGATGCGGTGAACAAACTGCTTCCCCAGTTGAAGGCCGAGAAGACCACGAGTCTGGTTTCGAAAACGATGGAAAAATTTCTGCAGGCCAAGGAGTCGGATGGCTTGAGCAGTCGCTACCTCAAGGACCTCAAAAACCGCTTGAAGAAATTCTCGAAGAAATTCGGGGCACGAAACATGGCGAGCATCACGACGGCTGAGGTTGATGACTGGCTTCGCTCCGCGCCTGGAGGACCGGTGAATCGGAACAATTACAAAAGGAATATTGGGGTCTTCTTCAGCTATGCGGAGAGACGGGGGTTGATTTTGAAAAATCCCTTCATCAATGCGAGCAAGGCCAAAGTAATTCCTCGTGGGGTCGGTATTCTTTCACCGGAACAAGCCTCCTCGCTTCTTGAAAATGCTTCAGATGAAATCCAGCCGGCCATTGCCATCGGTCTCTTTGCAGGTCTTCGCCCAGAGGCAGAAGTTTGGCGCTTGGATTGGGAGCATATCAACTTGGAGCGGAATTTGATTCGCGTTGACCCCATAAACACGAAAATCGCGGCAAAACGATTCGTCACGATCACGGACAATCTCAAGGCATGGCTTCTACCTCACAAAAAAAAGGCAGGACCGGTAAGTCCGACCGGGGACAAATACTATTCGCTGCTGGAGAAAGCCCGAACAGCCGGGAAATTCACTGAATGGCCCTCCGATGTGCTTCGGCATAGTTACGGCTCATACCACTACGCCAAGTTCCAAGACATAGGAAAAGCGATGGCAGAGATGGGCCATGTGAATTCGCGGACATTTTTGCATCATTACCGGGAAAGAGTGGACCCAAGGGACGCCGATTCTTATTGGCAAATTCTACCACCGAGCAAACTGGACAAGGCATCGCCAAAAAAAACAGCGAAGAAGCGCGCCCCCACCCCTCCCCCGAAAAAACGCTCAAAACGGGTATAATTCCATGGTGACGGGGCCTTCCGCTTTTGGAGGGCCATTTTTTCACCCTGAAACGGCTCCGTGAACGGCACAGGCGTGTCGGACGGGTCAATAACCATCAACCAAAGGAGGGGAAAATGGATTGGGCAAAAGTGCTCCTCACGATCCTGAGATCTGCCGCGAAAATCGCCATCGACGCGATCAATTCGAGCCAGAAAAGTAAGTGACGAGTGGGGCAGGCTGGTTGATGGAAACCACTTCCGGCCTGCCCATGCCCCTTTCCACTCCCCCACGCGAGATCAATGAAGAGGAAAGGCTATTACTCGCCTCCGCTGCGGCGTGATTTGGTCACGCGGCTCTATTACTCGGCCCAAGAACTCCGGATTCCAATGACGGTCCTCAACGACCGCATAGTCCGAGAGGCTCTGGACCGATTGGAAGCTATGTCATCGACCCACCCGCAGAACGAAACACAGGCGGTTGCCGCCTGATCAACCAAAACACTCCCGGAAACAACCGAACCACCTTGGAGCCCTGGATGCCAACGCGTCCGGGGCTTTTTGCGTTCGGGCCTGTGCCGGGAGCACCAACCAGAAAGGAAAAACCACCATGGCACTCAAACTCATTGCCAATTACTCGAAGCGTCTCGGACTTCCGGGCTATTCGAGCCACCAGTTCTCGGTTTGCGTCGAGACCGAGATCAGCAACATCGACGATGTAGCGGGCGAAAGCTCCCGCCTCTACGACACGCTCCAGCAAAGCGTGGACGAGGAAATCCAACGCACGGGATTTGTCCCAGACAAAGGATATGGAATCACTGAGCAAGCCCCTGTAAATACCGCACGGCCACTTCCTGCGGGCACAAATGGATCGAATGGTCACGGATCAAACGGCCATACCAACGGCGATGGCTGGCATTGCAGCGACAAGCAGCGGGAACTCATCCTGAAACTTGTCGAGCAGCACACCCTCGACAAGCAGGACATCGAGCACCTCAGCCGAGAAATGTTCGGGTCCACTGTGAAGGACCTGAACAAACTCCAAGCGAGCGGTCTCATTGATCGCATCCTTGAGGAGCACGGTGGACGGAGCCACGCGCCCCGCCGCAACGGAGGTCCTCCCCGCCAGCGCCAATACAGCAACGGAGGTTCACGATGACAGCAGCGTGTCCAGCCACGGAAAAAAGTCGTTTGGAGGTATTGCTCGAAACCATTTCGGCAAGCCGATTGAACTGCTTCCACTCCTGCCGCCTGAAGTTCTACTTCCGGTATGTGCTGGAGCTGGCCAAGCCAACCTCAGCCGCTCAATTCCTTGGTCGAGCCGTCCATGGGGCGCTTCAGAGATGGAGCAATGCCCGTTGGCGCGGCCAGCCTCTGGATGGGGGAAACCTCAAAACCTCGTTCGTTCTGGATTGGGCATCAGCTCAAGCCACAGAGCCCGTCGAGTGGGAATCTCCTATCGAGGAACACGAGCAGCAGGAAAAGGCATGGGGACTCGTTGAAATGTATCTGCGCGAAACGCCGATTGCTCCCAACGAGAAGCCTGAAGCTGTCGAAGCCAGAGTGGAAGCCGATCTCCCCGGTCTTCCCCGGCTTGTTGGAGTGATCGATTTGGTGAGGCCGGGTGGTCGGATTGTGGATTTCAAAACCACAGCCGCCACTCCCCAGCATGCTCAAGCGATCCACCGCAACGAAACCCAACTCACCGCCTACGGCCTCCTGCACAGGGAAGCCACAGGAAAGGAAGCCTCGGGATTTGAGTTGCACCACTTGGTGAAAACCAAAACGCCAAAACTCGTCGTGAGCGAGCGAGGGCCTGTCACGGCAGACCAAGAGGTTCGCTTTCTGCGACTCGTTAAATCCTACACAGACGGAATCCAGCGGGAGGACTTTGTCCCCTCGCCCGGACTCCAGTGTGCGGCCTGCGAGTTCTTCGCCGAGTGCGGAGTTTGGAATGGAGGTGCCCAGTGAAACAGGTGCCGCAAGCCATCAGACATTTCCGAAGGATCGCACGAATCCTTGAAACCGTTGGACCCACAGGTGTGGAAATCCTACGGGTCGTGCTGCCTGTTGTCCGTTTGATCGCTGTGGCGGCAAAACGGATCAGGGGTATCTAAAAACAAGAACAGCGACGAAAAGGGCTGGAGCCTCCGGGTTCCGGCCCTTCGTCGTTTTAGAAAGGAAACACCATGGAGAGCATCACGCTCTACTACCGCGATGGACGCTCGGACAAAGTTTACCAAGCTTCCATCGAACCCAAGCAGTCGGGATTCGTCGTGAACTTCGCCTACGGGCGCAGGGGATCGACGATGACCACAGGCACCAAAACTCAATCACCCGTCAGTTTTGAAGAGGCCCAAAACATCCACTCAAAGCTGATCCGTGAAAAACTCGCGAAGGGCTACACACCCGGCACGGACGGGACTCCCTATTCGAGTCCTGAAAGCTCATCACCAACCGGCATCACTCCACAACTCCTCAACCCTGTGGATGAGGAATCATTGGAAGCCCTGCTCGATAGCTCTGATCACTACCTCCAGCAAAAGCACGACGGCCGCAGGCTGCTTGTGCAAAAGTCGGAGGATGGCATTCGAGGAATCAATCGCCGAGGTCTGGAATGTGGGATTCCTGATATAATTCGGGAGGCAGCTCAAAAAATCGAAGGCTACTGGCTGATCGACGGAGAGGCCGTTGGAGAAACACTTCATGCTTTTGACCTTCTCGAAATCGAAGGCGTTGATCTCCGGCAGGCAACCTACTTCAAGCGACTCGCTGTTTTGATGAATCTCCTCATGGGAGCGCAGCAAAACACGATTCGTTGGACCGACCCGTGGATCGATCCGTTTCAGAAAAGAAGGAAGTTTCAGGAACTTCAAAACGAGTTAGCTGAAGGCGTCGTCTTCA
>Ga0247844_1007971_pt1 | contig 11705 bp, 11 predicted proteins | sample LaCtaG_FD_192421 | JGI IMG/M metagenome (GOLD analysis project Ga0247844, IMG submission 192421) | Freshwater microbial communities from meromictic Lake La Cruz, Castile-La Mancha, Spain - LaCruzMarch201714.5m_1 | ecosystem: Environmental > Aquatic > Freshwater > Lake | place: Spain: Castile-La...
GCCATGTTATCAGGGTTACTTAATAGTGATAGGGCCATAAACGTCAATATCGCTATAATGCGAACATTCACGAAACTCAGAAGCTTTTTGTCCATGGAGTCTTCTCTAAAAGGTGATATTGGCCAGCTTAAGAAAGACACAAACCATCTTTTTAAAATTGTTTTTGAAAGGCTTGATGATTTAGAAGATGGCCTACCTGAACACCCAAAAGATCGAAAAAGAATTGGTCTTAAAGGGAATATAAAATCATAATCTGAAAATAGTAGCTTGAATTTTAAGACGAAGAAACACGAGGGGCCGGAGATCTGGCCCTTTTGCATACTTAGGCCAAGAAACTCCAAGCAATCCGTCCATTAAATCTATTGGATTAGCAACAGGGTGTCTGTTCCAAATGGAGATGATTCCACTAGCAGCTACTGTACTCTGAAGTCTTGATAGGTTTGAAAAGAACACCCCAGTGTACCTTAACCTTGGTACAAATCTCTGGCTCGGTGCACAATTAGTTGTTTTGCTATGCTATCCTGGCCCAAAATAACGGTACTTCAACCCTCAAAAGGATAGATATGAAAACTATTTTAACTCTCATCGTTCTTGCTTCTTCTGTGAATGTGTTTGCTTACAGTGTGACTTATGAGCTTGGTTTAACAAGCCAAGTGACCACGTTAATTGTAGGTGTGGTGACATCTGGTAAGAGCGTTCGTAAAGAAGCTGGCCAAGTATTGAAAGATTCCCAGGAATACATTGCTAGCGGTAAGCTTTCAGTTTTCTTACAAGCAAAAATTAACGACAAGATCTCTCAAGATGAATCTCTAACAATAGATGAAGCTTTAGAAATCATGGTGGATGAAGCTCAAGTTGTATTAGATTCAAACCGTTAAACCACTGTTTAAAAGATAAACGGCTCCAGAAGGCAGGTCGATAAAAAGCGATAGCAAGATGAAGTATTTCATAAAACTCTCTTTTAAAGTTTATCGGCCTGTTTTCTCTAAAACCTAAAAAAAGGAACCGATATCGTTTTGACTAGGTTCCTATCTCTTGATTTTTTTTATTTTTTAATTAAGTTTTTAAAGTGGCCGATTTTTTATTAGCGAAACGAAAGTTGAAGCATACATGCTTCATGAGCCTCATCCAAAGCATTGGCCTTCAATTTTGCGATTCTAGGGGCGCTGTTTCCTTAAACTGTTAATTTCATGGCAAAGTTAAGATTCAAAGTTAGGCCTCCGGCATAGCTGGCGATAAGTAGACCATGAAATACCTTATTCTATAAGCACTGATTTCTACTCATTCCTTTGGCGTGGATTACCACGTGACTTCTGCACCAGAAGTGGAAAAAGAGCTTACAAATTGTATTGGGAATATGGGACAAAATTTTGATGAAGTTTTGAATGGTAACCTGACTGTTCAGCAAACGGATAAACCCGGCTTTCGTATGATTTGTTTTCCTGATCTTGATTTTCATCCCTCGATTGAAGCAGCAAAGTCCCTCGAAGATCTTAAGATCAAAGCTAAAGCCGCCAACGAAGAAGCCTTAGCATGCGTGAGCGATGGAGTACTGGATGAAGCCCTCAGTTCATTAACAAACGTTATAGGTAAGAAAAAAGAAACTGCCATGAATAATTTGTCCGAAGCATCTAAGAAAAATGCAGATGCCAAGTGCGTGATCAATTTCACAAAAGAGATCACCCAAAAAAATTATAGTATTGATGCGATAACCTTTACTGAAGACAGAGAAGAGCCTTCCATATTAACTCATGTGCAAATCCACAGTCAGCGCGTGAAAGGCCTTGAGCAAGCGGCCAAAGGAACCATTTTAAGATTACCAGCAAGGGATCTCTCCGAATTTTGTGATGAAAAAACAAGAATGGAAGTTATGGCCGACATCGAGGCACTTTTTCAGGAAATTAAGAAAATGGAACAAGCGAAGTTTGAGGTTGATCATAGTAAGACTTCAGATAAAAGTCTAAGTTTCTATAGCTCTCCTGATTTTAAAAATCCTTCGATCGTTTATGAAGTTACTCCCAGTAAAAAAAAGAAAAATCTAGAGATTAGACCCTACGGAATGAATCGGTTCATGATCTTGGATGAAAAAATATCATCTATCACTGTAGCTAAAACGGCCGGGATCCCAGATTTCTCAGTGCTTGTTTCTTCTGATAACCAAACAGAACTTTCAGATGATGAATTTTATCAAAAAATAGAAGAGCATATATTTGGACATTTTGGTTCTTATTGTAATGAGTTGGATGCAAAAAAACTAAAAGAAAAAAGAAGAGAGTTAGAGGCCCTAAGACCTGAGGTTGAGTCTCGGTATGAAAGTATTTTTAAGACAAAAGCTTCGGGCATGATTACTATGGGAAAAGATGACAAAGACTATTTCCAGCTCTCTCAAGAGATTACAAAAAAATGTATGAGTAACTCAAAGCCCAGTGAAAGCTTCTTAGGGATGTTTAAAGGATCCTTTCCCGACGCAGAATGTGTGAATAAATTTTGGAAAGAGAACTACAATATTACTAACCCTTCATCCTTAGTGATGATAAATTCAAATCTCAATTCTTCAAATTTTTATAGAGAGCTCCGGGCCTCAAAAGGTGTGAAAGAGAACCAAATCTGGGACATGTCGTATGGAGCTGGTGGCATGCCTAATGAGGGAAAAGTTAAAGATCTTCCGAAAGGGTGCCGTTACGACGAAGAAATTATGTGTTCAGTATGTCCAGACTCAGTGGTAGACCAAGAGCGGGAGAAGATGAAAGGACAATATGGACTGCGGTGAAAATTAACTGGAATTGTTGCTTCATGCCTAAAGAATGCAGTGTCTAGTTTAAGGGGTACGGTCAGGCCAAGATTCATCTTGGCCATTTGCGTATTTAGGCCAAACAAATCCAACCACGACGTTTCTTAAATTTATGAGGTTAAATCTCAAAATAATCAACTGCATAATGGCAGAGAGCTTCATCGGGCGAATCCTTGATGAGGGATCTTATTTTTGTCACGGATTCTGTTAAAATATCTCGAACTTTTTCTTTATCCTTATGACTGCATGACATGATCGCCGTATAATGAAGATCCTTGTCTTTAGGCTTACTCAGACGTTGCATGGTCTGAAGGCGCCAGTTGATGTGATGTTTGTTGATTAATGGATTGTTAGGTGGGAGATGAAGTTTGCCTGTAGAGATCTTATAAATTCCTCCCTCTTTCACGACTAAATTGGCCCTTTCTAAGTGCTCTAAACATGATCTTATTATTTCCAGAGAGAGATTAAGCTTCCCAGCTAACGCCTCTTCGTTATCAAAACCTTTGATTCCAACCAAAATGTGAACGGCCATGTAATACCAGTCGGAGTAGTAATATGTTTTTTCGACTTCATTGAGCTTATTTCCAGATTCGATTCTTTTATGAAGGCTTCTATGTTCATCGCGGATCTTTGCTTTCTTTTCTCGATAATAATTTTTTAAATCATTATTTCCGGCCCTGGTTTCTGATACAAGGTTTAGCCAAAACTCTTTTTCCAAACGATTCAGGTTAAAGTAGGTCGATACTCCAAAGGCCTGTTCTGGGCTTAATTCCGCCAGCCCTGCAGATACCCTAGAAAGGAAGGCTTGTTGGCATCCAAGGTGGCGCGCCAGTCGAGTCTGAGCTCCACGTCCGCCATGAGGGGCATCCTGAAGCAACATGTTGAAAAGATGTCGGTAGTCATTAAAATCGAAAAATTCATCCATAACCAATTATACCTAATAGTTATAAATACAGATGCTTTTTAATTATAAAGCATTGGATCAAAGTAATAATTTCATGCATATTGTGCGCAATGGTAAACACAGACTACTCTAGGAGCATATATGAATGAAAACTTTGTGACAAAAGCATCAGCCTTTTTCTTGTTATTAACTTTAATACCTCTTCCAGGTATCGCGGGTAATGAAAGTGGTGGAGGCGGAGGTGACACTTACGCTTGCTATCAAGACATCACCTGCATGAGAAAAACCTACAAGCTCGCAGAGTATCGCCGTGAATTAGTGGGATCAGAGATCGTGAATGATGAGTATTGTGAATTCAACACAGAGTCAGAATTGATCCAATATATTGCTTATCCGAAAGGTAATCTTGTAAAAAGTTATCTTAAAGATATCAAAGAGTGGAATGAGCTTAACAACAATCAGATAAAAAAAGTTGGCACACTTTCTCTTAAAGAATCTTTTCAAAAGGTCCGTGAATTTATTAAGCCTTTTGAGACTATTCAAAAAAACGTCTATGACACTTTAGAAAGCCGATTGGCCGACTTTGAAAACGGAGGCCTCGTTGTCTCACGAGATTCTGTTCTTAATGACCTTGATGACTCTTCTGAAATTATTAAGTTGAAAAAAATCAATGGCCTTACATGCTTTGAAAAGCAACTGGCCATACAACAGTTCCAAGAGGTACCAGGCCACATTCCGATGCTCAGAATTGATCATGAATTTTTGAATGCTTTAGATGGCATAGATAAGGTCGGACTTCTTCTTCATGAAGCCTTTTACTATGCTTTCTCTTCTTACTATTTAACTTCAGATGCTATCCGCCTCTTGGTTGGCAAGGTCTTAAGTGGCGAATTCTCTTCTATGAAAGAAATTGAACAGGTAGCTTTTCTTATCAAACATGGTCTCTTTACCGAATTTGGAGGAGAGCATGAACTCTTGATTGATGTCATGAGTAATAATAACTTCACAGAACTTTATGCCTTAAAACTAAATGGTAAAAGGATTGCGCTTTCAAATAAGAAAATTACACCTGAGACTTTGATCTCTCAGATCACATTTAAAAAGGGCGATAATTTCATTTACAACACTTTTGATTGCCAGCCTTTATGGAAGGAAAATTACATACCAGCATCACAAACGTGCAAACTAAGTGTTCACTATAGAGGTAATGGGCAATTGAATCCAAATTTTAGTTTAAATCTTAATGCTACTTTCAAGAAGCCAATTTTGTCAAAGCTCGGTCTTGAGTATACTTACTCCTGGAGCGAGAAAAGCCTTAACATTTCTACTCATTACGATTCTCTCCTTCTTTCGAAGCAGCAGAAAAATGGACAAAGCGTATTAGATTTAGCCAATGAACTTCAAAATACGACTCCGATAGATACGAGCGCTGTAATGACTTTCAAATCACTATTATCTATCTCAAAGGACCCTTACGACTCAACTTTGCATAAGATGCTAGATATTGCATGCGGGGAAAACAATGAGTTCACTGTTTCGATACATGAGCTTTCAAACTTTATTGACAAAGGAGTTTATCCTCCTACTTTCATTAGTAAATGTAAATTTGACCTCATTGATAACGTTCCATACCCTATGGCATCTAAAGAGGGTTTCTGGGAGAAGAACATGTTTTATAGACGACCTTTTAAGAGCAAAGAAAGTATTTTCTTCATTGATGACAGGGTGGACTTCCTTTTGAGTAGTCATGAGAAAGTTGTTATAAATTTCAAGCCCCTTGATTATAAGCAAGGTAAGTACCGAATGACTTTTCAATCAACAAAAGGTCTTTTTAATAAGACAAGAATCTTAGGATCATTTGATTTTATAATTAACAAAATCTCTGTAAGCTCTGGGAACCATATTGATGCCAGTATTGATTCAATCATCAGTCAAGATCCAAAAATTTTAAAGCTCTTTGAATCCGATTGTGGCCCTTTGGTTTCAGGACAATCCATTAAAATGAGTAATATTAACTGGGGAAAATGGATAACAATGTATAGAGTTTGTGAGTGATGAATTTTGAGTTGCCTGTATTTTTGAATTCAGGCAACTCTTTCGGTCGCATCTTCTCTCTAAACCACTTACCTCCGATTCAGTGCCTGAATGTAATGGCCAAGATTGATCTTGGCCATTTGCGTATTTAGGCCACATAAATCCAACCACGACGTTTCTTAAAATTATTGGTTATAAATTTCATTTGCAAAATGGGCCAAACTCACTAACTGTCTAAAAAATAACACCCTGTAAAAATTTAATCTTTTTATTTACGCGAAAAAATCGGAACTACAATTTAGTGATTACAGGCCACTCTACAAGAGTAGGGCAATTTATGGAGATATCTTATGAAAAAGTTTTGTTTAATTGGATTTTTAATCGCAATCTCAAGCATTGTAAAAGCAGATAATCTAACTTGTCCTCAAGAAAGAATGCTCCTGATTAGGACTTGGTGTTATGAGGTAACAGAATATTCAAGAAAAAATAGTGTTCACACGGGTTGCAAGGCCTGGAGTCAGGGAGGTGGAAACTATGTTGAGCCCTGGAGCGGTACAATTGATGGGGTTCCTGTATGTGCACTTGTAAAATCTCGGAAGGACAAGGTTCCAGCGGTCACTTTAGATTTTTCCAATACAAATGTTGTTAAAGAGCATAAATATACTGGTGACAAGGAAGAAAATTTAAATTCTACTCCAAAAGGTGACAATGGTGAGAGAGGGGCTAAAGGTTGCAGGGAGGGCTACAAAGAAGTTTGGATAAATGAGACACATTTTGACTGCATCTCTGAGGCCAAAATTGACAAAATGGATAAAACTGACAAAGGTGAAAAAGGTGACAGAGGTGAGAGGGGGGCCAAAGGTTGCAAGGAGGGCTACAAAGAAGTTTGGATAAATGAGATACATCTTGACTGCATCTCTGAGACCAAAACTGACAAAGGTGATAAAGACCGTTGTGCGAAGAGCGAAAAAATCATCGAAGTCGAAAAGAAAATTAAGTTACGTCAGAGAAAGATTAAGAATCTTAGAGAACAAGGTTATGGTTATGAATCACGACCTATTGTTGATGAATTTCGAGTTATGGAGTTACTTGAGACTGAACTTGATGGCATCAAAAACTTGAAATGCCATACGAGATGATTGTTTCCTGGGCCAGATGGGCACACCTCATAGCACTTAGTATCGATCTAGAATTTACTCAGTTGAACTAAGACTTCATAACAAATCCTGGGATAACTAGGGTTTGTTCTTTAAGGCCAAGAACATCTCCTCAAGCGGCCAGTTTCAACCATTGCCTTTAAAACGTAGAAAGAAAACACTGAGCATTCTGGCTTAACACCGACGTAGATCGCTCAACCAGCTTAAGATCGAAATTCAAATGATCATGAGGTAATAGATCTACAACCTTGCCTTCTTTAAGATCATTTTGAATTAAAAAATCCGGTAAAACAGCGACGCCACATCCTTGAAGGACTAAGGATCTATGAGCGGTTAAATTATTAGAGGAGATCTTTATCCAAGCTTTTGGATGAAGTTTTTTAAGTTTTGCTAGTGTGGGGAAATTCCGAGTGCCTCTATCGTCGATTTCTCTCGATCCAATAAAGGATTCAAGAACAGATCTTTTTGATTTTAAATCTTTTCTAATAACTAAAAAGAAACGAACGGTTTTCAAAACTCTGAGTTTAAGGCCATTAGGAAGTTCAGGGACATGGAAAAACAACCCAAACTCTAGTTCGCCACCCTTGATTCGATCGAAGAGCATGGATGCTGGTCCTGAGAAGATATTCGGATAAAGATCGGGATTCTCTTGAAGGACCTTTTGAAGGACTTCTGGGACAAGGTGACTGGCAATTGGTTCTGCTGCTCCAAACATCAATGGCCCTTGAGGTTTTCCTTTCATCTGTCCTATTGCACTTTGAAGTGAATGAACTTCCGAAAAGATCTTTTTGCAATGTTCGAAAACATCACTTCCCTTTATCGTTAGTTGGACATTTCTTCCTATGCGCTCAAACAAACGAAATCCCAGTGTTTCTTCGAGTTGTCTGACCATACGGCTAATAGCAGGCTGCTGTATTCGTAAGGCCTTTGAGGCCTTCGTAAAACCACCCTCTTTAGCGACCACGTAAAAATAATGTAAATGGAGAAGATTCATATATGCCTAAATAGCATAGGTTAAATAACAATTATATATTTTTATTAATGATTGGTGATCACTATAGTGGCCCTCACGTAAGACACTTTCTTAACAAAAGGAAAACAATGGACACCAATCAATTAATCGAAGACATCATTTCAATCATTCTTGCCTCTGAGGGAGCTGCTTCTTGCTGTTGCTGTAATGGGAGTTGTAAATGAGAACGATGAAGCTGCCAGATCTTAAGGATCTAGAGATTTATACTTGTCCAGAGGTCATCCTTAAGTACGCAAGAGACTATAGAGTCACGGAGATGGAGTCCAGAATGGTCTTTAAAGAAACGATGAAGATGTTATGGCTTATGGTAAAGCATCTGTTAGACAAAGAAGAAAATGCCTTTAATGTCCAAAAGCCCATGGTTCCTTTAGATAAGATGTGGCACGAATTCGGTATGATTTTGATTGGGCTATCTTAAAAGTGACGGCTAATCCATTAGATAACTTTAGGTTTGTCTAGTATCCGCACTTCATAAACCCCACTGACCTCTGTTGGGGCTAATAGTTGGTACTTAATCTTTGCTTATTGAGGCTTATGCATATGCCTGACTATAGCCTGATTCCTCAGAATACAAATCTTTAATACTTCTAGATATTTCTTTGGTTCTAGAGGCGCTCATGCTTGGGGCCTCAACTGCAACACCGAGTAGATTTAAGTACTCTCTTATTTTAGGTGAGTGCTTAGATAAAAGCTGAAGGTAGCCTAAAAGATGTTCAATGGAATGAGCGTTTATTTTATAATTAACAATTTCAGATACGCGTGAGGTAGGGATATTGAGAAGTTTAGATAAATCGACAGATTTAATTTTCTTCTCATTGATGTATTGAACAAAATGACGGCATAAGGAGATCTTAAGACGATCATCTATCGATAGATTAGATTTATCGGTAATGTGAGTGAGTTTCGCCTTGTTTTTTTTTGATTTTTCAATTCTTTTTAAGATTTCTTCATTCGTATAATTCATAATTACCACCCCGGTACTATCGTAATTGTGTGGAGTTCATTTTTTTTATTTTCGTTAATGTCAAAAATCACAATAAACTCTTTTTGATAAAATTTGCCCTGGACTGGGCAATTAACTCTCACCGCAAATTTTAATACTGATCCCTTCCTTTCGTCTGGTTCAATATCTTCATCGTTTAGCTCTCTAAGAAATCTGACGACGTCATTTATTGTAAAATCAGTCCTCTTTTTCTTATTTAGCTGCTTCGTTAATTTATTGATCCCATGGTTAATGTGATCAATTTCAATTTTTAAATCTGAGACCGCGTTTCCATTGAAAACGATTGGCTTTGAAAGCTTAACATCTTCAATTTTTCCTCGATCTACTTCTGGCTTCTTAGTTGCCATACACTTTGTCCCTATCGGCATCTTACCATTAAAAGTTACGAAAATCCGTAATTCGGCAATTTTTTCAATGGTTTTGGGTGATTATAGTACGGTATTACGAAATATCGTAATTTGCAACTATTTAACTTCAGGATGCTGTGTTTCATTTCATTGTTGCTTTTGGATTATTGGTCCTTGCTTCAGATATGATGAGAGCCGCAGGAGACGAGTTTTCAATCTTAAAAGCGTCAGGTGCTTGTTAATTTTTTAGATCGGTATTTTCAGATAAATGATCCTTGGTTAGATACCGAATATCCCATCTTCTGATAGGCCTTTAGTCGATTTCGGTACATCTTTGAAAAAATAGCGCTGAACGAATCTTTAAAGTCGATGATTTGCACATTGGTTTTTCCTTCAAATACCCGATGTAAGCGCCCTGCATACTGAATCATTCTTCCCTCAAAGGAAAGGGGAGTGGCCAAAATTAAAGTGTCTAGTTCTGGGAGGTCGAAGCCCTCACCAATAAGCGAGCCTGTCGACATGATAATTAATTGTGTTTTTTGATCTAGGAAAAGTTTGATATCTGAAAGAGCATTTTTTCTTTTTTTATTTGTTAAGTCACCATCGAGTCGCAAAATTTTAAGGTCAGGCATTCTTTCTGCGATATATCCCGATATGAGGTCCAAGTGGTCTTTTCTATCTGAAATAAGAAGTGGAATTCGTTTTTTTAAGATGGCCTCAATTGCTAAGGCGGTAACTTGATGGTTTCTTTTAGGATCCGCTACGAGATGTTGAATTAAAAGATGGTAGGGTGGTTTCTGGCCTAGTTCTTCTGGGGTTTTGAAACCTGTTTCATAAAAAGTAACAAATTTGGTAAGAGTCCCGTTATCTACCGACTTGATTTCATGCCTTATTGGCCCACATTGCTGGAATAAGATTTTTTGTAGTCCGTCTTTCCGATAAGGTGTAGCTGTAAGTCCTAGGATATAACGGGCCGGTAACTGCTTCATGATAGCTTCAAATGAAGTTGCAGGTATGTGGTGACATTCATCAATAATAATCTGTGAGTATCTTTGAGCAATTTCAGAAACATCTTCCATCTTAGTTAGTGTTTGAAGCATTCCAACATCGACCCTGCCTGTAAGCTTCTTTTTAGAACCTGAAAGTGTTCCAATTTCCTTGGACGGAATTCCTAAGAACTCCGAAATCTTTTCCTTCCATTGATCCAGTAACTGGCCTCTATGTACTAGAATAAGAGTAGACACTTTTCTTTCTGCTATAAGTGCGCAACCCATAACAGTTTTTCCCGCTCCCGGCGGTGCCATAAGAATTCCAGTGTCTTGGTTCTTCCATGCTTTTATCGCCTCTTTCTGGATGTCAGTTAAGGTTCCCGTAAAATCTGCTTTAATTTTTCTTTTAGCGATTCGTTCATCTCGAAGGATGACTTTTGCGCCTGCCAGAGTCAAAATCTTTGTTACTTCATCTAAGACACCTCGAGGTAGCATTATCTCTTGAGGCCGGATCTCTCCTGAGAAAATAAATCTTGAGTGTGGATAGGTCTGCATCCGCATTCTTTGAAGCTTATAAAATTCAGGATTCGGAAAACTTGCAGTCTTTCTTAATTTTGCCACTATTCTTCCTGGCAGACCCTCAAGAGGAATGGAGAGCATTGATCCAAAAGAAACTTCAATTGTTTGTCCTTCAAGATAATAGTCAACTTTTTCCATTGTTGTTCTATCTAGTATTGCCTGATCGGTACTCCAAGAAATGTCGTCAAAGGCATCTTCACTATGAATAACTTTTATTTTTGGTAGATGGGAGTCTAGTAGCTGCTGAAGTTCCAAGCGCGAGATTCTTTTAATTTCTGATAAGTGTTTCCACTGATCAGCTACAGACTCAAGTTCATCATTTAAAAAGCAACTGTTTCCCGCATCTCGTGAGGTCTTTTGAAGGGGGAGTGCAATGAGGTTTCCAAAACCGCCCTTAGGAAGACAGTCCTGTGAGGGGAAAAATCGATCATAGGAGTCTAGGCTAAGCCTGGGATTAAATTCAGAGCATTTCGCCAGTATAAGTGTTCCCAAGGAGCGAGCAAGTCTTGCTGGAACATATCCTTCAAAGAAAAGCCAGGCGTGTGCGCCATTTCCAGAGCGGGATCTTTCAATCGCAATATCCAGGCCTACATCTCGTCCACTCTGTTTGTAGGCCAGGACATCATCCTTCCAAGTTGAACCGTCAAAATCGCAGGCAAGGAAATTACAGGTATCATCTTCACGAATGGCGTAGGTACCAATTGTCTGAAAGCCCTTGAGGTGAGATTCAGCTGCTACGTGGTCAAGTTTCGGAAACTTCTGGTGAGTGTATTGGGCCATCTAAGAATGAGACCTCGGGCCATCTAAAAGTGAGAGGCCAAACAGTATAATTACGCAAGGCGCCGTTGCCCTATAATAGAGTTTTAAT
>Ga0247844_1007972_pt1 | contig 11704 bp, 8 predicted proteins | sample LaCtaG_FD_192421 | JGI IMG/M metagenome (GOLD analysis project Ga0247844, IMG submission 192421) | Freshwater microbial communities from meromictic Lake La Cruz, Castile-La Mancha, Spain - LaCruzMarch201714.5m_1 | ecosystem: Environmental > Aquatic > Freshwater > Lake | place: Spain: Castile-La...
CATAAAATTTCACTCGCTGGAATTCTTATTACTACTGGAATAGTTTTTGGTGACATTGGAACCTCTCCGCTATATGTTTTTCAGGCTATAACAGATGGAGGTCAAAATGTGTCAAAAGAATTTATTTTTGGAGCTCTTTCAAGTGTGATTTGGACTCTAATTCTCTTAGCGACAATAAAGTACATATACTTTGCTTTAAACGCAGACAATCGTGGTGAAGGTGGAATTTTTGCTTTGTTTGCTCTCTTAAAAAAGAAAAGGTTAAAATGGATAATTATTCCAGCATTAATTGGTTGTGCAACGCTTTTAGCCGATGGTTTCATAACTCCCGCGATATCAATATCTTCAGCGGTTGAAGGAATAAAAAATATTTATCCAGAAACACCTGTTATTCCTATTGTAATTGGAATAATTGTAGTTCTGTTTATGGTTCAACAATTTGGTACTCAAGCCATTGGAAAGCTTTTCGGACCAATTATGATTATTTGGTTTGGTTTTTTAGGTTATTTAGGCTTTATAAATGTTATCAAAAACCCAGAGGTTCTACAAGCTTTTAATCCCTATTACGCTTATAATTTAGTTGTCAATGTTGATGGTGGATTTGCTGTGCTTGGCTCTGTATTCCTTTGTACAACTGGCGCTGAAGCTTTATATTCTGATCTTGGACATTGTGGAAAAGGAAACATTCGTATCAATTGGATTTTTGTTTCATTATTATTGTTTTTGAATTATTTAGGTCAATCTGCTTTGTGTTTATCCGATGGTTTTGCTTTGAAAAAAGGTCAAACAGTTTTTTACGCAATGGTTCCTGATTCTATTTTACCATTTGCAATTGTAATAGCAACAGCAGCCACAATAATTGCTTCACAAGCCTTGATAACAGGAGTTTTTACCTTAATGAATGAGGCAATCAAATTGAAATTATGGACAAACTTAAAAGTCAAATACCCAACTGATCACAAAGGGCAAATCTACATTCCATTCATCAATTGGTTCTTGATGGCAGGATGTTTATTGGTAATCGTAATTTTCAAAGAATCAAGCGCAATGGAGCATTCCTATGGTTTAGCCATCACTGTAAACATGGTAATGACATCTATTTTATTGGCTTTTCTATTGTTTATTCGCTATCCAAAACTTAAAGCTTTTTACTTTCTTGTCTTTACGCTTTTCATTTTTATTGAAGGTATCTTTTTGTTCTCCAACTTAGGAAAAATCATTTCTGGAGGTTGGTTTACTTTAGCATTATCCATTTCATTCTTTATTCTACTTTATTTATATTACAAAGCAAGACAATTAAGAACAAGCATAACTGAATATGTTCCAATGTCAAAAGTGATTCCTTTGATAAACGCTGTAAAAAACGATGACAAAATTCCTTATGAAGCAACGAACTTAGTATTCCCAACTAGAAGTAATTCACCGACAAAATTAGATCAAACTGTTTTTCATTCGTTGTTTATGAAAAAACCAAGAAAAGCAGGTATTGTATGGTTTTTACATCTTGATATTCTAAGTGAACCTTGGGGAGTTCATTATTCTGTTAATGAAGTAATTGATAAAACTTGCTACTATGTTAAACTTCAATTAGGATTTAAAGAGGAACACCGTATTGAATATATGATGCGAAAAATTCACTGCAAAATGATTGAAAAAGGTGAATTAATGAATGAAAGTGTTTTTGATTGTGTTAGAGATAAAATTGATGAAATTGACTTCAAATTCATCGTTTTAAACTCAAGAGTAGCAATGGATAATAAATTAACTGCATTCCAACAAGTTTGTGTAAAAGGTTATCGATTTGTGAAACTTACTGGACTCCAACCTGCAGAGGACTTTGGCTTGGATAAAACGAATGTTTTTGTTGATTATATTCCGATTTCTGTGACAAGTCAAATTAATCAAGAAATGACGGAAGATTTTGAGGACTATTCAATGAAAGGAATGCGTTAAATTAAAATACAAACCATATTTAATTTATTTCCTCAATATAATTCAAATCCTTTCCAAATGTTTCTTTTAGTCGAGAAATACTAAAGAAAGCCAAACCGATAAATAGAACTCCAACAATTATTGCCGACCAATCATCACTTAACGAAAGTGAAACTAAAAAGGTAAATAACAAGACAATAATATTAACCGAACCACGAACGAAATTTGGAATCGTGTTTGCTGCAGTAGAACGAATGTTAGTGCCAAATTGTTCAGCTGCAATCGTTACAAAAATTGCCCAATAACCTGTTCCTGTTCCAAGTAGAAAACAAAAAATATAATAACTTTCTTTGGAGATTCCTTTAGAGAAAAAGAGAAATGCAATTGTTAAAATCAAAGTGAAACCTAAATAAATTGCAACCACAATTTTTCTACTTCGCAAGATTTGACTTAAAATTCCTGACAATAAATCGCCGAAAGAAAGACCGATATAAGCATACATTACTGCTTTGCCATTTTCAATGTCTTCAATTCCAAGCAATGGACCAAAATTATCTTTAGAATTCATAATTAAAAGTCCAATGATATACCAAATTGGAATTCCAATTAAAATGCAATGAATGTATTTGACTAAATTTTCACGATTAAAAAAAATCAATTTCAAATCACCTTTTCTAATTTTATTGTCTGCTTTAGCATGCTTAAAAAAATCAGATTCGATTGTTCCTACTCGCAAGAGCAACAAAATTAATCCCATCAAACCTCCAACAATATAAGCAACTTGCCAATTAGCAAATGAAATCCCTGTTAATTGTTTCAAAACGCCTGCAATTGCAGTACCTTCTGACCCAACTAAAGAAGCCACAACTGCTCCTAAAGCACCAAAAGTTACGATTATCATTGTACCATAACCACGTTTTTCTTTTGACATCATTTCCGAAACAAGTGTAATTCCAGCACCTAATTCACCAGCTAAACCAATTCCTGCAATCACTCGGACAATCGAATAAGTGGTCACATCAGTTACAAAAGCATTTACGATATTCGCTAAAGAGTATAATAATATTGAACCGAAAAGTACTTTTAATCTCCCTTTTTTATCTCCAATAACTCCCCAAAGTAAACCTCCAATCAACATTCCTAGCATCTGCATATTAAAAAGATATTTTCCTGTGGAAGCTTTTAGTTCATCTGTTGCACCCATCATAATTTGATTAAGACTTTCAGCCTTTACAACACCGAACAAAACCAAGTCGTAGATGTCAACAAAATATCCCAAAGAGGCAACGATAATTAGGATTACAATTTTTCGTTTTGAAAAGGTTGATTCATTTTTCATTTAACGAAATTAATTTTTTTAGGAAAAGGATTACAATTTTTCTTAAAGTTAGTTTGAATCAAAGAAAAAGTTTGAATTTCTAATTAACTTTAACAAAACTAAAAAAATGGTCGTTAATCTCTCCCAACAACATTCCATCTTTAATAATTTCATTGCCGAAATTAGAGATGAACAAATTCAAAAAGATTCGATGCGTTTTCGCTTTAACATGGAACGAATTGCTGAAATCTTAGGTTATGAATTGTCTAAAAAAATGCTTACAAAATCAGTTGCAGTTCAAACACCTTTAGGGATTTCTGATGAAACAGTAATAAGTGATGAACCTGTTTTAGCTACGATTTTGAGGGCAGGTTTAGCAATGCATAATGGACTACTAAGAGTTTTTGATCGTTCGGATAGCGCTTTTGTTTCCGCATTCAGAAAACATACAACTCCAGAAGAATTTGAAATTTATGTTGAATATTTAGCTTCACCTCAACTTGATGGTAGAACTTGGATTATCAGCGATCCTATGTTAGCTACAGGAAGTTCAATGGTGACAGTTTACAAAGCACTTTTAAAAAGCGGAAAACCATCCAAAGTTTATATCGTTTCTGCAATAGCAACTCCCGACGCAATTGAACTAATCAAACGTAATTTTCCAGACAACACTGAAATTTGGGTGGGAGCAATTGATGCTGAACTAACAGCTCAATCGTACATTGTACCAGGATTAGGTGACGCTGGTGATTTAGCATTTGGAATAAAAGTTTAGTTATGAATTGGGGAGGAATTTCGGGCGTTTTTTTTATTGCTACATTCAAATTTATGTTCTCTACTTTTGGAGGACCTGCTTTTGGATTAGCTTTTTATGAAACTTTTTTAGCTGCCTTTGCCGGTGGTTCGATAAGTGCCGCAGTGTTTTATTTTGCGAGTGATAAATTCATAGAATATTCTCACAATAAAAAAGTGAAAAAAGAAAAAGAATTACTCGAAAAAGGTGTATTAGTTCCTCATAAAAAGAAATTTACCAAAACCAATCGTTTTATAATAAGAATGAAAATGAAACTTGGTATTTATGGTATTTGCTTTTGGGTTCCTTTCTTTTTCTCAGTTCCACTTGGTAGTATAATTGTTGCGAAATTCTACGGAAAACTCAGTCAAACCTATCCTTTAATTGTTCTTGGAATGGCTATTAACGCCGCAATTACAACTTTTATTACTTATGCCATTCTCGGGTAAGCACATTTTCTTTGATTTAGATAGAACACTTTGGGATTTTGAAAAAAACTCTGAAATAGCATTGCGGCATATTTTCCAAGAAGAGCAATTACACAATCATTTACCAAGTTTTGAGATTTTTCATGACTTTTATATTTTGGAAAATGCCAGGTTATGGAAATTATATGGGCAAGGTTTAATGACGAAAGATGTCTTGCGCTATGAACGATTTCGTGCTGCTTTGCATGCCTTTTTTCCAGCAGAGGAACTATTAATTAAGAGGATTGGAGACGCTTACGTTGAAATTTCTCCTCGACAAACTGCACTTTTTCCAAATGCAATTGAAACTTTAAAAAACTTAAAATCGCTTGGTTTTATTTTGCATATAATAACAAATGGTTTTCAAGAAGTTCAATTTATAAAGCTGGAAAACTCAGGTTTGAAAGAGTATTTTGATGTTATCGTTTGCTCTGAATTCATTGGGAAAAACAAACCAGATCCAGCAATATTTCACCATGCTTTTGAGTTAGCTAATTGCAAGCCAAAAGATTCTTTAATGGTTGGTGATGATTATTATGCGGATATTACCGGAGCTACCAACGCGGGGATTCAAGCAATTTTATTTGATCCAGAATTGAAAAACACCTACAATTACGATTGGGTTGTAAGTGATTTAAATGAAGTATCTGAAATGGCGATAAAACTATTTCTCTTTAAATAAAGTCAAAACGCCACGGTTATTCATTTCACCAACTGTCACATAAAGTTTCATCTTGTTTTTGAGGAGATTAAAACGATATTCCATTCTTATGGGTATTTCTGAATTAGTGCTTACAAATCGAAGCCTTTTACCATCAGAAATAAAATGAATTTCCTTCGTCTGCTGTGATTGCCCGTTAGGTTTGTAGATATAAGTATAGCGACCATTAATGAATGATAAACTAAGCATTTCAACTTTTACAGAGTCGCCAAACTTCAAGATACGATAACCTGCGCCATCTAATTTGTCGCCATTTCGATTCCAAACTTCGTAACCACTACCTTCTTTGTAGTTCCATCTTCCTACCAAATGTTTTGCTTTACCAGTAATTTGGGAAAATCCAAAAAAAGGCAATGCTATTATGTAAAGTGAGATAATTTTAACCATGTAGTTCTTGTCTTAGTTTTTCATAAAGTACCATTCCACAAGCAATTCCAACATTTAAAGATTCGATTTCACCTTTCATTGGAATTCTTGCACGCATATCTGCCATATTTATTAAATCTTGAGTAATTCCATTTTCTTCAGAACCCATAATAATTGCAACAGAACCACGAAGATTTACTTCATACAATGGATGAGCAGTTTTTTCTGTACACGCAATTATTCGCAAACCACTTTGTTGGAGGTAGAAAATCGAATTTTTTAAATTATCTGTCTTACAAACTGGTATTCTGTTCAATGCACCAGCAGAAGCTTTCATTGCATCGGAAGTTACTAATGCTGATCCTTTTGAAGGAATTAATATAGCATCAACTCCTTGACATTCAGCAGTTCTAGCAATCGCACCAAAGTTTCTTACATCAGTAATTCTATCCAAAACTAAAATATTCGGATGTTTTTCTGCTTCTAACAAATCGTTTACAATCACTTCAATATCTTGATATTCAATTGGAGTGACAATTGCAATTACACCTTGATGTACACCTGTTGTCAACGAGTTCATTTTTTCAGCAGGAACAAATTGTAATTGAAAACTTTTCCCATTTAAAGCCTCTTTTACTTCCAAGAATAATTCCTTGTTCATTCCTTTCTGAATCAGGATTTTATTCAATTCTCGATCTGATTTAATTGCTTCAATAACTGCATGAACTCCAAAAATTAAATCTGAACGCTCTTTGCGCTTGTAACTATCTCTTTCTGCGCCACGACGCATGTTATCTCTTTCCATTTATTTAAATATAAATTCTAACTCAACATTTCCTTCCAAAGTTCTTGCAACAGGACAAGCTTTTCCAGAAGCGATTACTTTGTGTAGCGTTTTTTCATCCCAATTGTTTCCAGTCAAATCCATCTCTAATCGAACCTTTTCTATTCGACGTGGTGAACTTGCCATTACTTTTAAAATCGAAGCTTCACAACTATTAAATTCTACACCATGTTCTTGACAGTAAATTCCCATAATTGTAATCATGCAAGATGCCAACGCGGTTGCCACTAAATCAGTAGGAGAGAAAGCTTCACCTTTGCCATGATTGTCAACTGGAGCATCAGTAATAATCGTACTTCCAGAGGCTAAATGTGTGCATGAAGTTCTTAAATTTCCTAGATAAGTTACTTTGGAAGTCATTTAATTAGATTGAATTTTTACACAAAGTTAAACTAAATGTTGAACCATATTTTTTTGAATCAGATTTATTATCAAGTTATAAACCTTATTTTAGCACTTCCATTGAATTAAAATTATGAGAAAAATATTCCTTTTTGCTGTCCTTGTTTCATCTTTGGCAACAGCACAAAAAACAGCTAAAACCACAACTACACCAACAACTCCAAAACCAATTTTTGATGCAGGAACGGTTTCAATTCTTTCCTTTCGAATGGTTGGTCCAGCTTTAACTTCTGGTCGCGTTGCAGATATTGCGGTTCATCCGAAAAACAAAGATATGTGGTATGTTGCCGCAGCTTCTGGTGGTGTTTGGTTTACTGCCAATCACGGAATCACTTTTTCTCCGATTTTTGATAATTATGGTTCCTATTCCATTGCTTGCGTTGAATTAGCGCCGTCAAATCCTAACACTGTTTGGGTTGGAACTGGAGAAAATAATAATCAACGATCAGTAGCATATGGTGATGGTGTTTATAAATCCTTAGATGGAGGGAAATCGTTCACCAACATGGGGTTGAAATTAAGCGAACACATTGGTAACATTATCATTCATCCAACAAACGAAAACATTGTTTGGGTAGCTGCTTATGGTCCAGTTTGGAGTGCAGGAGGAGAACGTGGCGTTTACAAAACTATTGATGGTGGTAAAACTTGGGAACGTTCGCTTTTCGTATCTAACGAAACTGGAATTGCTGAAATCGCAATTGACCCAACGAATCCTGAAATTCTTTACGCTTCAGCACATCAACGTAGAAGAACCGAAGCTACATATATCGGTGGAGGACCAGAATCAACACTTTATAAATCAATAGATGGTGGTAAAACTTGGAAAGAAATTGCTGCTGGTTTACCTAAGTCGGATATGGGAAGAGTTGGAATCGCTGTTTCACCAGTTGATGAAAATTACGTTTATGCAATCGTTGAGGGTAGATATGGAAAAGGTGGTTTGTACCGCTCTACGAATAAAGGTGAAAATTGGTCTAAACAAGGCGATTTTAATACTAGCGGAAACTACTACCAAGAAATCATTTGCGACCCAAATGATAAAAATAAAATCTTCGCAATGGACACTTATTTACACCATAGTGAAGATGGAGGGAAAACGTTCAAACAAACCGGAGAATCAAACAAACACGTTGATAATCATTGCATTTGGATTGACCCAAGCAATACCGACCATTGGTTAGTTGGTTGTGATGGTGGCGTTTACGAAACGTATTCTCACGCAAAAGAGTGGTTTTACTACGCTAATTTACCAATCATTCAATTTTACAAAGTAACAACGGATAACGCTTCTCCATTCTATAATATTTACGGTGGAACACAAGACAACAACAGTATGGGTGGACCAGCTGCGACTAATAATGCTGCAGGAATTTTAAACTCAGATTGGTTCATTACAAATGGAGGAGATGGTTTTGAATCAGCAACAGATTGGTCGAATCCTAACATCGCTTATGCACAAGCGCAATATGGTTGGTTGGTACGCTACGATAAAGTTTCTGGAGAAAAAGTTCCAATTCAGCCGATGCCTGGAAAAGGTGAAGCTGCCTACCGTTGGAATTGGGATGCTCCTTTAATAGTTTCTTCACACGATGCTTCAACTTTATACTTTGCAGCCAATAAACTATTCAAATCATCTAATCGCGGTGATGATTGGCAGACAATTTCTCCTGATTTAACCCAGCAAATTGATCGTAATAAAGACAAAGTTATGGGGCAAGTTTGGACGATTGATGCGGTGATGAAAAACGCTTCAACAACCATTTATGGCAACATTGTGGCTTTAGATGAATCACCGAAGAAAAAAGGTTTATTATACGTTGGGACAGATGATGGATTGATTCAAGTTTCTGAAAACGACGGTCAAAACTGGAATAAGTATAGTGTTTTCCCGACCGTTCCAAGCAATACAAGAGTAAATATGTTGACTGCTTCCCTACACGATGAAAATGTTGTTTTCGCTGCCTTTAATTCCCAACGTCAAGGTGACTTTAAACCTTATTTATTGAAATCATCGGACAAAGGAAAAACATGGACTTCAATCGTTGGAAATTTACCAACGCGTGGAAATGTTTACTGTATCAAACAAGATCATGTTGACCCGAATTTATTATTTGTAGGAACTGAATTTGGTGCGTTTTTCTCAAATGATGGTGGAACAAACTGGACGAAATTAGCAGGTTTACCAACAATTGCAGTGTACGACTTAGACATTCAAAAGCGAGAAAATGATTTGGTTGCAGCCACTTTTGGTCGCGGATTTTATGTGCTTGACAATTATGCACCTTTACGTGAATTGAAGAAAGAAAACTTAGATAAGAAAGCGCATTTATTTTCAATAAAACCAGCTTTATTATATATTCCAGCTGATCCACTTGGCTTGGAAGGAACAGGTTTTCAAGGACATAATATGTGGTCAGCGAAAAATCCAGAATTTGGGGCTACGTTTTATTTACATTTAAAAGATGAATTTAAAACCTTGAAAGAGATTCGTCAAGACAAAGAAAAAGCATTGGAAAAAGACAAAAAAGATGTGACTTACCCCAGTTTTGATGAATTGAGAAAAGAAGAACAAGATCAAGCTGCTCAATTAATTTGGTTGATTTTTGATGCAAACGGAAAAGAAATTAAACGAATGTCTTCTAAAGCTTCGAATGGAATCAATAAACTTAATTGGAACTTGAGAACAAATTCAACAAACCCAATTAACAGTGGCGGAAATGGATTTTTGGTTACACCTGGAAATTATAGTTTATCGGTAACTATAGTGAAAAATGATGCAGTTGAAACGTTAGTCGAAAAGCAACAATTCGTTGTAAAAGGTTTAAACAATCAAACTTTGTTAGCTAAAGACCCAGCAGAACTTACAGCCTTCAGAAGTGAAGTAGCAGAATTGAACAGAAAAGTAAGCGGTGTAGGTCGTGTATTGCGTGAAAGCAATGAAATATTGAACTTACTTCAAGATGCTATCACCAATTATCCAAATGCAGATTTAAGTCTTTTGAAAGAAGTGAAAGCCTTGAAAATTAGTTATGATGAATGTTCGCTTTTGCTTTGGGGAGACCGTCTTCGTTCAAAACACGAATTCGAAACAGCGCCAAGCTTAAGCGATCGCTTGAATATGGTTGAATATCAATTGTATGAAAACACTGCAGGAGTTTCTAATACGCACAAAGCCAACAAAGCAATTGCTGAAGAAGAATATGCCGCTTTGAGAGTTAAACTAAACGACATGATTAAACGATTGGAAGCTTTGGAAGCGAAATTAGCAACTGTTCCGATACCTTATACAAAATCGAGAGGTTTGGATTGGAAAAGGGATTAATAAATATAGAAAAACTTAATAGTACACTGAATTAAAGTTAATTAATAAATTAACCTATAAATTTGGTTCAACCAATTCATGTTAAAAAAGGTTAAGCATATTACCTTCATCCTTGAATAATCTTTAGTTTCGTGCTTATCCTATGAAAAAAATACGATTAAGTATTGCAACTGTTTTATTGACGATTTCTGTGTTAAGTCTTTTCATTATTCAGACATTTCAAATGATTCAATTATATGAACGAAAAAACATCCAATTTCGTCATAATCTTAATAATTGTTTAGATAAAATTGCTTTCAGACATGAGAAAGCTGAAGATTATAAACGCTACATGAATATCATCAACAAAGATTTCAGTGGACAATATAAGGATGCGCTCAAACAAGAATTCAAAAACTTAATGCCCATTCAAGAATCAATCTCCATTCAAGATACTGTTATCATGGTGAATGGAAAAATGGAAAATTACCTTGTGATAAAAGGTGATGCATTTGATTCAATTTCAGGTGTTCGTTCTGAACAAAAAGTTCTAGCAAGAGACGTACGTGAAATGCGCGATTTATTTCAAGGAAAATCAGGACATATTGCACATAAAGATTCATCGACAATTGCAATTCAATTGAATCAAAAAGTACTTCAACATATTTTTAAGAAAGCAAAATTTGTCAATGAAATGATGATTCAAGCATTTAGAGATAATATGTACGAAACACCACAACGAAGAATTGATGCTATTTTTCTAGATTCAATCATAAGAATGGAATTAAAAAAAGAAGATTTACCGCAGAAATATTCTTTTATGATTACAAATGAATATGGTAGAATAATCCATTTTGATGTTTCACCTGAAACGCAAAAAAATAAACTCGATTCTACTAAATGTGGTAAAATCAATCTTTTTCCAAGTAATGTGTTAGATGAAGATTTATACTTGCATTTGTACTTCCCAAATCGAAATGCGTTCATCTTTAGAGAAATGAAAGCGTCTTTTTTTGTGACCATTCTACTCGTCGTTGTAATAATTATTGCATTAGTTTTCATGTTCAGAACTATTTTAGAACAGCGTAAATTATCTGAACTAAAGTCGGATTTTATTTCTAACATGACGCACGAATTTAAAACTCCCATTTCTACAATCTCATTAGCATGCCAAGCTCTTGGAGATTCAGATATGGTGGATGAAAACAGCATGCAAAGTATTTCGCCATTTGTAAAAATGATTCACCAGGAAAATAAAAGATTGGAATTATTAGTGGAAAGCATTCTTCATAGTGCAGTAATTGACAAAGGAGAAATTCAACACAATCATGTAAATTTGGATGTAAAAGAGTTGATCTTAGGACTTGTCGAAAATGCGAAATTTAGACTACAAGGAACAAGTGGTTCGATAACAACCGAATTTATTGGAACTGATTTTCAGCTTGTTGCCGATAAAATGCACTTAACAAACCTTCTTGCTAACCTCATCGAAAATGCAATTAAATACAGTAAAGAAACGCCAGAAATAAAACTATTTTTGGAACGAAATACTAAAGG
>Ga0247844_1007985_pt1 | contig 11695 bp, 9 predicted proteins | sample LaCtaG_FD_192421 | JGI IMG/M metagenome (GOLD analysis project Ga0247844, IMG submission 192421) | Freshwater microbial communities from meromictic Lake La Cruz, Castile-La Mancha, Spain - LaCruzMarch201714.5m_1 | ecosystem: Environmental > Aquatic > Freshwater > Lake | place: Spain: Castile-La...
TGTTAGCGCTTGAACTCTCACTGGAAGAGTCCATTCCTTGAATGGATACGGCCCGTCCTTAAGCCAGACTGGCTCGCGTGGCGGCACAAGAGAGATCGCCAAGATCGCGAGCGAAAACGCAACCCAGACAACAACGGGCGCGCCGTGATGCGCAGCCCATCGGGGCGAGGTTTTCATGCGGATGTGAGACGACAAAGCTAGGAGATTGAGAATCAGCAGAAGAGCCCATCCTGACAGGGGCCCTAATGGCGGAAGTAGGAAAAGGACAAGTCCCGCTATGGCACCGACCGCCATGCCAGCAGCAATAGCAAACGCGGGAAAAACCGGCGACTGTCTTAAGGGCTTGAACGCGCCTGCGACTGCTACGCCGACATTCGCGGTCGTCACAGCGAAGAGCGCGAAAGCAATCAATCCTGGGACTATCGAGGCCAACGCATTATCCCCGCAAAATTATCAGAACCGCAGAAGTGAGGCACTGACAGCCCTTGGTTAGGTCGGACGACAAAGCCAGCGGCCGACTTCTGCCGCAAGCGTTTGCTGAAGTCAGGTCAATGCCATATCCGGAAGCCGCATCCCTCGCCATTCGCCCTTTCGGTACCGAGCGACCACCGCGACCCCATACTTTCCTTCCCTGAGATTCTTCAAGGGCAATCGCGCGATGAAGCCCGCGCGCGCATCTGAAGCTTGCACTCCGAAGTGATGAATAACATCCATCCGATCGCCGAGACGGCAGGGTAGCACGACCACATCAGAATCATCCGCACCTTCGGGTGTGAGGCAGAGAACTGCAGCCTCGTAAGTCGAGGAAAGTTCACGAGGAAGCAGCCAGCCCTTGATGGTGATCTCTATGGCGTCTTCCTTGTTAAAGGCGAGCAAGGTTTCGCCACCTGATAGCCCCTCTCCAAACCGATCAACATGGCCGTGGCCGTGGTTCGTAGGAAATTTCGCGGCTCGTCTCGCCTGCAGCAGATCATTTTCGTCCAGCGCCGGATGACTTGCTCTTGTGTCGTGCGTGGCACCGCTGACGGTTAGCTCAACTCCGGATACCAGCCTTATTCGATCGTTGTCGCGTTCATACTCGACACTGATCTGCCACGAGCCAACACCCAGTTCACGAAGCGGAATGCGTAGGGCTGTAACGCGCCGGCCAGCTACATACGTAGTCGGCGGGGTGGCGAAATGCAGTGTCCTCATGCCATCCGACAGCACAACGGTGCAGGAATGCATGCTTGTGTCGTCGCGATGCAAAAGCCGAATCGCAACTCCCCTCAGTTGCGGATCGCACGCGGCGCTGCCTCCACTGCCAAAGCCGAACAAAAGATCGTCTACGGCGATACTCTGGATCGCCCTCGTCTGATTTCTGGTTGCCATCCTAACCGGACCACCGTCTGGCGGTCCAATCTCCATCGCCTCGGGTAGCGCCTCTGCTGACAAGAATAAGGTATCCGTTGGCTGCTCGTTGCTATCCTCGATCAGCGAGGCCCCCTTCCAGAACTGAGAGTTGAACCGGATTGGAAGATCCTCGAATTGAAGCATGCGCTGGTATCCACGCGGCACTGCGTCGGGGTGAGGCATAAATCTTCGGCCTGCAAGCTCGTTGTATAGGCGAGTCATAACTTCAACATGCTGGTCGGGGATGGCAGTTGTATCGCCTGTCTGCGCGCGACAGCGTGTCAACATCGATCGGTCCGCATTCAGCAGACGCAGGATCCGCACAAGCTCCATGGGGTTTGACAGCGGAACAGAGAAACCATTCTCACCATGTACGACGCGCTCTCCGAGGGCGCCCACGTTTGATACCACTGGCACAAGGCCTGCGGCCCGCGCTTCGTCCACGCTGATGCAGTACGTTTCAGGCCAGACAGACATGTGCACCGATACGTCTCGCCCGATCAAACGATCAGGCAGGTCCTCTGCCTTGTATGGGCCTCGAATGTTCACGTTCTTAAGATCGAGAGATGCGAGAACGGCCGGGTAAGGATCATCAACTCGACCTGAAATCTCGAAATCGATTGAGTCCGAAGCGAGTGACTTGATCACCTCGATGAGCCAGTCGCCGCCCTTCTCTTTCGTCAGATTCCCAAGGACGACAATTTTCAGACGGCCCGCCCCCTCTCCTTCCCGGTCCACCTCGGAATCGACCAGCCGATGGCGCGCCGCCGCAAGCCGACGCATTACATTTTTGCTGCCCATCATTCCAACAACTCGGTGCTTGCTTGCCTCCAAGCCCGGGTAGATTTGTGCCATTTTGTTTTTTGTGAAGCGAGTGTTGTGACAGACCGCGTCAACGTGCTGGAGCACCTGCGCCATCACCCACCGACGTCGCGCCTGCGCGCCGACCGCTGTTCCGATCCGTCGCGAAGTACACACGTCGCAACGTTCGATACGATCATCGCCGATTGCACAATAACTTCCCAAGTGATCCAGTAAGTTGAAAGAGTCGCACATCGTGTAGTAGTCGTGCGCCGTAAGCACCGAAGGAATCCCCAGCGCACGCGAAACGAGCGGCGCCGTCATGGGATGACCAATGAGGTGTTGATAGTGAACCAGGTCGATGCGCAACTCGCTCAACACGTCCTGGAATATCATGTTGTAGCGATGATCGTAGATGATGTCGCCTGGCGGCATATGCTCGAATGTACGCAGCTCGCCTTCGGTTGCTGAAACCAATGTGAGGCGCCCAGTTGTTCTGTCCGGATAGAAATAGAAGGCGTCCCAGCCCGGCATCATGGAAGCAAGATTGGTCTGATAAAGCTCTACGCCGCCAAACGGCTGCTTGCCGGCAATGTTGTGTGTGACGTGGAGAACCCGTTTGCGCTCCGGGCGTGGACGTTGGGCAAGTTGAATCGGCAAAGCAAATGCGGCGTCCAGAATCGTTCGCACTCTTGAGTCGTAAGTGTGCAAGCGCCGCGTTTTGTTCTGCGCGGAGGAAGCCATCTTTCGGCGAAGGGAGGGATCGGCAGCAATTCGGTCGATGGCCTCAACTGCGCCTTCGATGCTCTGGACCGCAAACACCTCGCTTTGCTCGTAGAATGAGGCACTGTCCGGTCGCTGCGAAAGATAGATCTGGCATGCCCCCGCGAGCGCCATCTCGAACAGCCGAGGCGGGGGACTCCCGCCCGGAAGAACCGCTCTGTCTGCTTGAGCAGTTGAAAACTCTCGATCGAGCGTCAGCGTGACCCTCGCCCGGTTCGCAAACTTCGCGTACTCACGAGGCGCCAAGCGGAAGTCCGTGTAGAGCTCGTCATTCATGAAACCTGCAGGATCAAGCGCCCAGTTTCGGGGCAACGCGATCCTGGATTTGCGGCGTCCATTTAGAAGCAAGACGATCTTAGAAACATCGCGGACACGGTTTGGCCAAGCTGTCCCCGCAAAAAAGACGTCCCAAAGCATTTCATCATCGCTTTCGCGAACCGCGACGTCGTGGAACTCGGTCGACCCAGCAAGTGGCAGGAACCTCGCCCTTCCCCCGTACGCGTCTGCGCTAATTCGATCATTGCTGAATACTAGGTCGAAATGCGAAGCTAGTTCGACGTTAGCCGACTGCTCATAGGGGTCTTCAATCGTCCAAAGTAAGGATCGACGACACAAAGCCGCTGCACGGATCACTGGAAGCGCGATCGCGCCGGCGCCGCCGATTGCCAAGAACAAATCGACCTGAGCACTTTGGCATTGTTCGACCAGATTGAGGTAGTTGGCCACCGATACTTCGCCGACCCTCGGATCGCGCCTCAAGGCAGCGGCAACCGAAAGTATGATGTATTGATTGCGGCTCTGCGGATCTGTTCCAAATATGATAACTCGCAGAGAACGCATCACTCGATTTCCGTTGCGGGGCCAATAGACCTCGAATTGCTCAAGCTGCGCATGCCCTTTGCAGTAAGGTCTCGAATGATCGCCTGAACCCGCACATCATAGGTATGATCTCGAAGCGCGCGATCTTGGCTTCGACGAGCGATCTCTGTCGCCAAACCAGGATTCGACAGCACATAATCGACGCGCTCAACGAAACTAGTCGGCGAGTCGAACCAGAGAACCTCAGAGTTGCATTCAAAATAGTCAAATAGCTCCAGTGACTCAAGGAAACACAATTGGAGTGCTCCAGCTGCTGCCGCTTCGAACGTTCGGGGCCCTGGTGTGGATGGCACGATCTCAAAGGCCCGGTTTGCTATGTTGAACTGGCGTCCTATGTTTAGAGTTATCATTGCACCTGCATACGAGGCCATCAGCTCATCCTCGCTCATCCTTTCATTTTTACAGAATGGTAGGAGGGTGTTCCAGTTGCTGCCGAATATCGCCGTATCGCGCGCCGACAACGGCTTCCGGAGAGCGTAGATTAGGTCGCGGCGATTGGCGTAAGCGTGGCCACAAAAGAAGATCTCGCGCGCGCGACGGTCTAGCGGCACGACCTTCCGAAAATGACGCCGCGCATCGGCAGCCATTGGAAGGTGGCTTACGCGCCGAGGATCGTAATAGTCGAGCGCCGCGCGATCATTTGTGAATGCCGCGTCGAACTGTCCAGCAACTTTGCCACTGAAATCGAACTCATAAGGGTCATCGTGGAGCCAAATCGCAGACGTGGCCCCAGCCTTGTGGGCCGCACGTGCGATCGCGCTGTAGTCGACGCTGTCGGGGATGACGCTGCCAATCCCCATGGCGAGCTTCGGTCGAAAGTGCTCGATCGCGTCGATTGCTTGTTCGCTTGAGACGAACCCTACACCAATATCTGGTAACTGGTGGCGAAAGGCGTCTGCGAGCGACTCCGACAACCGGTAGTTGGTGTTCATCGAGTCTGGGAAGGTCCTAAAGACCAAGATTTCGACGGCCACGGTTCACTCGCCAACCAATATTCGGGGCGTGTAGCCCCATAATGGTGCCCCACACTTGTACCCAATTGGCCTTATCGGATCGGATTAATTGGCCCGAGTCTACCTAATACATCGTCCGGCACGCAAAAAATCATGCGCACACACTTGTAGTCTTAGGATTTGATCGCCGGAGAAGCCCACAGTCCCCAGTCCCCTACGTCTACTCCGGCCGCCCCCGGCTCCAAAGTGAATATCAGCGAGCCGGTTCTTCCTGTGGCAGCGGCAAGATCCACATCGACCTTCAGCCACCCCCCCGCAGCGTCGATCGCCGCGCGATCGACATCCCGCCGGAAGAGCTCGGTTTCGCCGGCTCCGTCATTGAACAGCACAATGAAACTTGCGCCATCGCTAGCTCCGATCGACTGATCGTGAATTGTGATAGAAGTTTCGAGATGGTCCCCAGCCTGAATCGCTACGCTATCAAATTGAATGCGCGCGCCAGGATTGGTCCACAGAACGTCTGCTTCTTTCCCCCAGGAAGCCACCCGCACGTTAGCCTGCGGCTGGGGGACGCTTGGATTCGCGACTGCCACAACCGCAGACTGCGCGAGCAGGTCAAGGCGGACTACACGCTCCCGCGTAACCACCGGAGCAGCAACAGGCGCTGCCTGGTTTGTCGTCGCAGGGGTCGACGGGGCGTCGCAGGCGGCGGTAACCATTGAAAAGCTCAATACCACGCAGGCAACCAACTGTTTGCTCATAGCGAACCCCTTAGACGTTTTCATACTTAGCACCGGGCGGCTAACGTTTAACACGACCGAGCACCAGCATTAGTAAATTTGCCGCGCCTCGGCAACAGCGATGCCCATCGTGCCAATATGCATCAAGTCGCAGGCAACACCGCGCGTCGTACCGCGTCGATTATGGTCTGCTGACTTTCCATGATTTGTTGCGCCACCGCCCGATCCGCTAGAACCGCTTTTAAGTCAACGAGCAGCTGGTCAGCGGCTCCCCCTCCACCCAGACTGACGATCGCCGGTGGCGACGGCAAGTTTGTCGGCGGGACCGCTTCGCCCATCAACCCTTCATCCAGCGCAATTGTGGGAGGGGCAAATTCTCCCGTCATGATCTGAGGCATGTGCAAAAGTGCGCCCTTCTCATGCGGCAGACACAACACGTTGAGCTCAGTCGCGCCTCCAAAAATATTCAGATTGCTACCTTTGAAATTGTTTGTGTTGAATGGATTGCAGACGTGCCAGTACATTCTGTAACCGAATTCAGCGAGCAGATCGAAAATTTCGGCGAAATGCGCGGCGCTGCGCTGTTCGAAATACACCACCGGCCGGAAAGCACTCAGTACATCGCGAGCACCGCGCAGGACATCTATCTCCATGCCCTCGACATCGATTTTAATCAGATCGCAGCGCGTAAGTCCCATGTCGTCAATGCGTATCATAGGCAGGCGTGTCATCACCTTGCGCTCCGCTACAACAGTAGCTCTATCTTGGGCGAAGCTTACGGCACCGAAATTCTCGACCGCCTTGTCAGGTGATGCCGTATACTCAATGATGTCCGGCCTAGACCCAGCCAAGTTATTGAGCGCTATCGCACGATCCTGGACCTGATTGAGCACAATGTTGGTCGACAACAGTTGATAGATTTCTGGTTGCGCTTCAACGGCGATCACGAATCCGGCCTCGCCAACCAAGCGAGCCAGCGCAACGGTATGGGTTCCAACATTAGCGCCGATATCAAGGACGACACTGCCCGGCGACACGTAACGGCTCAATTCATGTATTTCACCCTCCGCCCACTCCCCGTAGTGGTCTAGCGAAGCACCGATGCATGCATCAGAAGCATAGTGAGCAAACAGGCCATAACGCGCCTGATACAGTCTGGTCGTGCTCACGATCCCTCCTAACAACATATACACCAATGGCGGCAGGCACGGCGTTTGATGCTCTAGGTGCACTGGAGGCGCAAAAAAAACAAGAACAGGCCGCACTCGGACGGCAAAAGGTGTGACCTGCCTCGCTTCTTCGGACCAGCGCTATTTTGAGTAGGCGGCCGTTCTCAATCTCGAGCAGCTTCAGCTTCCGGGCGTCGGTGATGTCCATCCCGCCGTACTTTACTTTGAATTTGTAGAAGGTCGCCGTGCTCAGACCGTGCTTGCGACAGACGTCCGCTGTTGGCACGCCACGCTCCTGCTCGGCCAGGCTCGCGATGATCTGCTCTTCGATAAATCGGCTCTTCCGCATGTCCGTCTCCAGGTGACGGACTCTCCATTCAAACGAGGGACCAGGCGGGGCTCAAACCAATCCGTTTAGGCAGCGCGCCCAATCTATGAGGTAGTCACGATCCGAAGCCTTGTCGTGCGATTGCCACCAGTGCGGCCACTTGGATTAAAGCAACGACTGACCGGCGACTTCCCTGTCCGAATGGGCGCCACAACAAGAAACCCGAGTTCGGTCGGGAACTTTGTGCGCGAGGAAAGTCGCTGCTGTGACTCAGCGCGGGAGACACCGCAGCAAAGATATGCGCTCGTTGATCACGCTAAGGCGATCGCATCTGATCCGGTTGCTTGAGATTCAGTGCGAGTACAAGCCGCGGGAGCACAACAGGTAAGTCAAGTCGGCAATGGCGCAATTGGCTCAAAAACGGAGTCCGTCGACAAAGAGCGCCGCCGCCATCAGCACAACAAGCACAAAACCCAGAATGAAGCTGACCCGATCGCGCGTCGCAAAAGAAACCGGGTCATCATCAAGTTGGCCGCGGTGGGCAAGCAGCCATATTCGCGCGGTCCAGATCGCGATGATTACTGGGATCCCAGCTAAGAACACTGGGGCCTTGTATACGGCGACGCCGTAAGCCTCATCCACAAGATACAAGACGAGGATGAGGATCGAAGCCGTGGCCGACGCAATCCCCAAGGAGCGCGTCAGGGGCGCGTCTTCGGGATAGTAACCTCGTCCTCGTATCGCCACGCCTGGGCGGACATCCGGCGCAATGAGCTCAACATGTCGCTTTGCCAGCGACAGCGAGAAGAAAAAGAACATAGAAAACGTCAGCAACCAGAGAGAATAATCCGCGCCCGCGACGATCGTGCCCATCACCAAGCGCAACGTGTATAGCGCAGCAAGGATAAAAACATCCAGCAACGGGGTGATCTTGAACTTCAGCGAGTAACTCAGTGTCAGGACCAGGTACCCGGCCAGCGCAACCGCGAATAGCGGTGCCAAGAAGTACGCGGCCGCAAGCCCCCCCGCGATCAGTATCGGCGCCAAGATGAGCCCTGCCCACAGCGGCATCGCGCCCGAGGCAAGTGGCCGATTCCGCTTCGTTCGATGCCGACGATCGGCACCGAGATCCGACATATCGTTGATCAAATAGGTTCCCGACGCCGTGATCCCAACGACCAGGAAGGCAAGGAGTGTTTCAAGCGTCGCCGTAAGGTCGGTGTAGTGGTGGCTAAGAATCAACGGCGCAAAAATCAGCAGGTTTTTGGTCCATTGGTGAAGGCGGAGAGCCTTTAGCCAAGCGTGCATGCCGCCTGCTCTCTGAGAGAAATCCGCCTCAAGCCAGTCGCCGCGTTTAGTCAGCCGGCGTCGGATGCTAGCATTGGTGCCGGCGTAGATTCCCCCAGTCGAGCCCGACCATACTTTCATGTCTGGTCGGCTGTCGCCGACGTAGACGAAGGAGTCGCCAAACCGCTGCCTGATCGCCCCGAGCTTGCGTCTCCCCTTGAGGTTGACGCCGTTGGAACTGCCGAGCGCACTGTCGAAAATTCCGAAGTGCGCTGCGATACGATCGACCACGCCCTGATCGGCCGCTGAGACGAGGTGGATCGGTCGTCCACGCTTGCGTTGCGAGCGCAGGTAGTCGATCAGCTTCTCGTTTGTGGGGATCGCTTCGTAGTCAACATCGACATTCTTGAAGACCCAGGACTTGAATCTTGGCCGCGATAGCACTGCAGTCGCGAGCCTGATCATCATGGCGAAAGGCTTCTGAAAGACGCCGGCGACAATGCCTTCGACTAAAGTATCCGTGCGTAGGATCGTATGATCCATGTCGACTATCAGCGGCGCCTTTTCCTGGCCGTCATTTGCAGCAGTATCGTCAGGAGGCCCAGCAGTCATTTGCGTGCCTTCGTATCCGCAGACTCAGGAGAAACCACCGTGGACGCCTTTTTGTGGAACGTGAAATGCTGGTGCCCGAAATAACTTGTGACGATCGGCGAGGCCACGCCGACGGCATGCGCCACAGCCTCAGGTTGCCAATGCCAGTTTATCGCCGGCAACCCCCAGCGCTGCAGGCATATCGTCACTACCCAGACTTGCACGACAGCCACGAGATTGACCAACATGAAGCGGAATGCCTCATCGCGGATCTTCCGCCCGCTCTTCTCAAATACAAAAAGCTTGGACAGGACGTACGCTGTCGACATGCCAATCACGTAGGCGACAATGATGGCCGCCGTTAGCTGGAGCCCCACAGCCGACAAGCCTATGCGAGACCCCCAGTTAACAAGCGCTGCTGTGCCACCGACCAGTATAAAGGCCGAAAACTGCCGCACTTCGCGTTTTTGCTGCGTCGGGCTCATGTCTCGCCCAGTCCGTCGACCATGAGCCGTCCGAAGCGAATGCTCTCCGAAACGCCACGATCTTCCGGATAATAGAATGCCGTATCCGCAATATGCAGACCGTCAATTGGTGTCTGCACGGGCGGAAGGACCTTTGTGAACTCAGGCTCGTATACCGGCTGGGCGTAGCGCAGTCTGCTGACCTTCACGGCCAGTCGGTCACCGTCATCAAGCTTTGGGTTAATTGCCGTCAGGCACTTCCATGCCTCTTCGATAAACAGCTCGTCCGGAGCAGCGAACTTTGGGTGTGTCTGTGGCATGTAGTATGGCACGTAAATGATCGTGTCCTCACAAGGTCGAAGATTTGAGAACTCGATAATGCCAGGGATCTCAAATCTGGGATCGCTGATATTGACCCAGAAGTTACGTGAAACCTGTCGCTTCAATTTGAAGATTAGGCAGACCACAGCCACGTTGCGAATGCGCGCATAGCTTTCTTTTAGTGCCTCGTACCCGTCCGGCAGAATCGCGGACACGTAAGGAGTCGGAATTGTCGAGATAACTTGGTCGGTCTCTATGCGCTGGCCATCGGCGGACCGGACAGCGATGACAGCCCCGCCTTTTTCTTCGATCTTCGAGGCGGGCGTGTTGTAGTAGATGCGACCTCCGCGTGACTTGATGGCATCGGCGAGCGCATTCATGAGCGTCTCCGAGCCGCCCTCGATATAACCGAGGCGCTCCTCGAACAACGACCTGCGCGAGTTGCCGATACGTTTGATACGCTGCCAGACCCAGGCGGCTGAAACATGCTTCGCCAACTCGTAGAACTTGAAGTGCATCAGCGGTTTCCACAACCGCTCATACGTGCGTTTGCCAAGCCAAGCGATGTACCACTGCTCTGCATTGATCTTGTCGAGCTTGCTCCAGTCCCCCTTCTTGGTCGCCATGAAGGCCTGAAGGCCATAGCGCAGCTTGCCGATCGGCCCCAACTTGGGGAAGGTCAGCAGTGAGACAGGGTCGCCCCACGGATAGAGCTTGCCCTCGAAGTAGAACCCCATCTTTGTCGCAACCCACTTCATAGCGCTTGGCATGCCGAGCTCCTTTAGGAGATCGAGCGTATGCGTGTCGCTGAGCGCACAGAAATGATAGAAGCGCTCGATAGAGACGCCATCGAAGTCGAAATGCGCCGCCATGCCACCAGGACGATCGCCGGCTTCGAGCACGTGGACGTCATAGCCGCGTTTTGCCGCCTCATAGGCAGCCGCCAGCCCCATAGGTCCGGCACCAAGAACCACAAGCTTCTTCTTCGTCATAAGCTTCTGCACTAGCCTAGAAAGCCAGCTCTACCTTCGAGTAAGATGGGTGGTTAAACGTCAGATCGAGCGCCTCACGGAGCGATGTTGGCTGAACCGCAAAGATCCTCGGCCAGTCAATCACCTCGAACACGTCAGGTGTCGCCAGCGCCTTCAACTGCTTAGTGGTGAAAGGTGGATTGCTGTTCACTAGCGAATACGTCTTCAGAAGCATCCAGAAGAGGCTATATGGAATCTTCACGATCGTGGTGCGGGCCTTGGTCACCTCCTTGATCGTGCGAATGAGGTCGATGTAGTCGATCTTGGACAACCCCGAAATATTATAGGTGCCCTCGATCCTAGAGATCAGCGAGCTCTCGATGATGGCGCTGAAGTCGCCCGCATAGAGTGGTTGGCGCAGGTATTTCCCGTTTCCCGGAATCGGAAACACGGCATTGCGATCCATGAAGCGGCGCAACCAGCCGAGGTGTTTGCGGTCGAACCATCCGAACATCAGCGTCGGGCGCAGGATCACGCGCGGGATGCTGCTGGTGTCGACCACCTTCTCCTGCGACTTCTTGGTTTCCGTATAGAGATCGACCGCGGCTGAGTTCACCACCGAAGACGAAACATGGACCATATACTTCGCCACACCCGCGTGAGCGGCCTCTAGCACGCGCTCGGTGCCAGTCACGTTGTTGCGCTCATACTCGGCTGGATCGAGCCCGCCGATTTGGGCATGAAGCATGACAATAGCGTCACAAGCCTTGACCTGCTCAACCCAAACGCCTGGAACCGACACGTCCGCCTCGATCACGTCGATCTCGGGATGAAGTGAGCGAAGGATTTTCGTGTTCTGGGGATGCTTGTCGATCGCGAGGATCGAACAGTCCGGAATCGTCTTGAGCTTGGGAATCAGATTCTGACCGACCAGCCCCGCCCCGCCAGTAACCAGCACGCGCATGCACACTAACCCCCGGAACCACATCGCCCCCCGGCGCGTGGTGGTTAATTCA